>OFGE01000469.1_pt1 | contig 44425 bp, 40 predicted proteins | sample 1521681 | NCBI WGS metagenome assembly OFGE01 (sample SAMEA3504093, study PRJEB24116) | mouse gut metagenome | biome: mouse gut; feature: mouse-associated habitat; material: faeces | place: Denmark | collected 2011
CAATATTTAATGTTATATTTTGGATTGCTGCATATCCTATTCCTAATAATAACATCGCTACTATTACTGATGTTATTATTATTTTGTTTGTTTTTTTCATTTTTCCTCCTTTTGTTTTGGTTTTTCTTTATATAAAAATTTGTTTTAATTAATTTAAAACAATATTTTTAACAATATGAATAAAAATATGTATTTTTCACTTAATGTTAATAAATCTGAAAAATTTCCCATTTTCTGGTGGATTTTTTACACTAAATTATATAAAAAAACACAAAAAGGCTCATATTAGCTAAACATTTTTGAATAACACAAAAACGCATAGATAATATAAGCCTTTTTATATTCTATACCTAATTTTATTTTTCTATTTAATTTCTTAATACATATGTTGATATATATATATATATATATATATACAGTCTCAAGGGTTCTAGCTCTTATCATAATTCTAGTACTTCCTATTAGATTTTGTTTTTTTAGTATATCATACAAAATTTAACTTTTCTATATTTTTATAGTTTTGTAATACAATTGTAAAAAGACAAACATAAAGTAGATTTATTAATTAAATTTCTTTTACAAATATAATTTAAATGTTTTCTAATATCTAATAATTAATCTGAGAAAATATTATATTTTTTCTTTAATTCTCTTGCCTTTTCAATTCATTTTTATATTATATTTTTTCAATTTATCAATATAAATTTCTATAGTTTCATCATTTATATCTTCTGAATTTATACTACAATATTGCATAATTTGTTTTTCTATTCCCAAAGAACAATTTATTAAGTGATTAGCCTTTTCTTCATTTGACCATACTGATAATGTTTTATCTTTATATCTTACTTTAGCATCTTCCAGTCTTTCTTTTATTCCAACTACTCCATCTGGAGCAACTCTTTGGTCACAATAAGCACATATTTTTCTTTCATATGAATTATATTCTAATGTTATTTCTATAATATTCATATATTTTCATCTTTTTCTTCTTTTTTTACATAATTATCTAAATTCAGTTCTTTCTTAAATTCTTCTTCTGTTGGCAAATATAACTTATACTTTGAAGCAAAAATTTGGTTATTATCTTCTGGTAAAGTATATTTTACAACTTGATCACTCTTATCTGCACATAGTACAATTCCTATTGGTGGATTATCACCTTCATTCATCATTTCTCTTGTGTAGTAATTTACATACATTTGCATTTGTCCTAAATCTTGATGTGTTAAATCACCTAATTTCAAATCTATTATTACAAAACATTTTAATATGTAGTTGTAAAAAACTAAATCGATGAAAAAATGTCGTCCATCAAATGTTATTTTCTGTTGTCTTGCCACAAATGAGAATCCTCTTCCAAGTTCTAACAAAAACTTTTGTAAATGGTCTATTATTGCTTGTTCTAAGTCTTTTTCATAAAAATTCGTATTACCTTCTAACCCTAAAAATTCTAGTACATAAGGATCTCTTATAATATTTTTAGGTTCTACTTTTTCTGGTAATTCGATTTCATTAGCAACACTTTCTTTCTCTTGGCTTGCTAATAATCTTTCATAATAAAATGTTCCTATTTGTCTTTTTAATTGTCTTACACTCCAATTTGCTTTTGCACTTTCAATTGCATAAAATTCTCTTGCTTTATCATCTTCAATTCTCATTAATAAATTATAATGTGACCAACTCAATTCGCTAGACAGTGTCTGGCGAATTGGAAAAGTACGATAAAATTGTCTCATGTTTTTCAAATTTGCAACTGTAAAACCTTTTCCAAATTCTTTAGTTAGTTGTTCTGACAAATATTGCAATAACTTTTTGCCATATTCTGCTCTGTCATTTTCTCCACATGCTTTGTGTATTTCTTGTCCAATCTCCCAATATGCTTGTACCATTTCTCCTTTGTTTTTTGATTTTTTATATCATTTCAAATTTTACTTTTAATCCTGTATTTCTTCTTTTTGTATCACAATTATTTATCATAAATTCAATTAAATTTTTATTTCCTATTACTACTAAAAATTTCTTTGCTCTAGTTAATCCTGTATATAAAAGATTTCTTGTTAATAACATATTTGAAGATTGTGGAATAACAAGAATAACAACATCAAATTCACTTCCTTGTGCTTTATGAATTGTAATAGCATATGCGTGCTCTAATTGGTCTAATTCTGAAAATGCATACCATGCAATTTTTTTATCATCAAATTCTATTTGTATTTGTTTTTCATTATGATTTATTTTTACTATTCTTCCTATTTCTCCATTAAATACTCCAGTTCCAGCTTCATAAGTTCTTAAATCATCTCTTGACCCTTTTTCCCAATATATGTCATAATTATTCTTTATTTGCATAATTCTGTCACCTTCTCTGAATATAACTTCTCCATAACTTTTTTCAGCTAATTCTTCATTAAATGGATTTAATTCAGCTTGCAATTTTTGATTTAACTCTTTTGTTCCCATTTTTCCTTTTTTAGTAGGAGTTAAAACTTGTATGCTTGTAAAGAAATCATAATTACCATAATTTTTTAACCTTTCTTTACTTAATGATAAAACTTGATATAACATCTTATCTTGATTAGATTCATTAATATAAAAGAAATCTTCTAATGAGTCTTCAATATAATCTTTTTTTCCAACAAAATTTATTCCATTATTAACATTATGGGCATTTACAATTATTTTACTTTTAGCTGCTTGTCTAAATATTTTATCTAAATGAACAGTTGCAAATTGATTAGAATCTATTAAATCTTTTAAAATACTTCCTGGTCCTACAGATGGTAACTGATTTGGATCACCTACAAAAATCAATTTTGTTCCTAAATAAATTGCTTTTATTAAATAATTCATTATAAAAGTATCTACCATAGACATTTCATCTATTACTAAAATATCTGCATCAACTGGTGCAACATCTGTATCAATATTATCAAATTTATCTTCATCGAACTTTCCAATTTCTAATAATCTATGTATTGTTTTTGCCTCTTCTCCAGTTGTTTCACTCATACGTTTTGCTGCTCTTCCTGTTGGAGCACACAATACAACTTTCTTTTTATGTTCTTTATAAAGTTCTATAAGACATTTAATAATTGTTGTTTTTCCTGTTCCTGGTCCACCAGTAATTATACATACATTATTCTCATTAATCTGTTTTATAGCATCAAATTGCTTTTCAGATAATTCAATATTTATTTTTTTCTCTTGCTTTTTTATCTCATTATCAAAGTTTTTTAAATATTTCGTATTATTACAATCTCTTAATGCAATTAGTCTATCAGATATATTTTTCTCCGCTTTATACAATGATTCTAAAAATATCCATTCTTGTTCGTCTTTTTCAATAATATGAATTTCACCTTGTACATTTAAATTTATTATATTATCTGTAATTTTATCTTCTTCAACTTCTAAAATACTTTTTACATATTGAATTAAATTTTCTTTTAACACACATGTATTTCCATTATAGCTAGCTACTAATAATGCATATTTTATACCGCTTTTTATTCTATAATCACTATCTAATGGAAGTCCTATTTGAATAGCAATATTATCTATATTGCTAAAACTTATTCCATAAACAATATCTATTAAAACATATGGATTTTCTTGAATCTTTTCAACTGCATCAATTCCTAATTTATCATAAACCTTTTTACTGTTATTTGCTCCAATTCCAAATTTTTCTAGAAAACTTACTATTTGCCAAACTTCCCACTTTTCATTAAATTCTTCTCCCATTTCATAAGCTTTATCTTTTGAAATACCTTTTATTTCTGCTAATCGCAAAGGTTCAAATTTGAAGATAGCTAGTGTTTCATCTCCAAATTTATCAATAATTTTTCTTGCTGTTGCAGGTCCAATTCCTTTAATTGTTCCACTTGCTAAATATTTTTCTAAAGCTGCAGCAGTTTCAGGCATTAGTTTTTCAAATGTATCTATTTTAAATTGTTCTCCATATTCTTGATGTATTACAATTTTTCCAGTAAGTTTCAATGTATCTCCTACACTAATAAAAGGTAAATATCCTACAACAGTTATTACCTCTTGTGTTTCGTCTACCGAGAAAACAGCTATTGAATAATTATTTGATTCATTCTGATATATAAATTCTTCTATTTGTCCTTTTAATTCCAACTTCTTCTCCTATCTATAAATAATGTTTTATAAAAAATTCTTTGTATAATAATAGGAATTGCAGAGCAATTTCCTATTACAATTTTTCCTAATTTTTTCTATAATAAGAATTTTGGAGAACTTTCCTATTATAGAAAAAAAGTGGACGATATGATAATTACAAAATACAAAAATTTACTAAATCGTCCACGTATTTGTTCGAAGCACCAATTTTGTTGTACAAAATCGTGTACAAAAATTAGCAAAACTGTTCTTTAGTATGAAGTGCAGTGCACTTTCCTACTAAAGAACAAAAGTGAGCTTTTATTTTATATCATTTAAAAGCTCACTATTTTTTATTTTTTAGGATAATTTAACTAATACAAAAAACATTCTATAGAAGATATTATTTTTTATTTATCCAAAAATTCCTCTTTTCTTTATTGGTGGTTGTTCATTCATTGTTTTTGCAAGCTCAGTTAATAATTCTCTTTGTTCACGAGTTAACTTCTTTGGTGTTTGAACAATTACTGTAAAAACAAAATCTCCTCTCCAATTTCCATTTACACTTTTAAAACCTTTATTTTTTATTGCAAATTTAGTTCCTGTTTGTGTTCCTTCTGGAATCTTATACTTTTCTTTTGTTCCATCAACCATTGGTATTTCTAATTCTGTTCCTAATGCTGCTCCAGTAAATGTAATTGGAATATCGCATAATACATGTTCTGCTTTTCTTGAATAAATATTATGTCTTTTAACATGAACTACTATATATAAATCTCCGTTAGGTCCTCCATTTTTACCAACTTCACCTTCATTTTTTAGTACTATGGTTTGACCTTCATCAATTCCTTCTGGTATTTTTACTTTTAATTTTATTGATTTTTTTACAATTCCTTTTCCTTTACAATCTGAACATGGTTCTTTTATTATTTTACCTGTACCATTACATTGTGAACATATTTTTTGAGTAGCCATTTGTCCAAATGGAGTTGTTGCTATTTGTTTAATTTTACCTGTACCATTACACATTGAACATTTTTCTGCTGTTGTTCCTTTTTTTGCACCACTTCCATTACATGTTGAACATTTTTCATTTCTATTTATACTTATTTCTTTTTCTACACCAAGATATGCTTCTTCAAAAGTAATATCTATATTAATTTTTAAATCAGCACCTCTTCTAACTCCATTTGATGATCTGCTTCTTGTAGAACTTCCACCAAAAAATGATGAAAAAATATCTCCTAAATCTCCAAAGTCTCCAAAATCTGAAAACCCACTAAATCCTGAACCGTATGAGTAATAACCTCCACCTTGACTACCATTAAAACCTTGTGGTCCATCAAATCCAAATTGGTCATACATTTGTCTTTTTTGTTTGTCTGAAAGAATTTCGTATGCTTCATTTACTTCTTTAAATTTTTTCTCAGCTTCTTCTTTATTATCAGGATTAGCATCTGGATGATATTTTTTTGCTAATTTTCTATAAGCTTTTTTTAATTCTTCATCTGTAACATTTTTACTTACTCCTAATACTTCATAATAATCACGTTTTTGTGCCATTATTATTATCTCCTCCTACAGTTTAAACATATTTATTATTATTTTCTTCTTCATAATTTCTTTTTAAATTTCTATTATATTTTTCTAAATAAATCGTTGAGAATTCTTCTGCAGATATGTCTAATCTATTTAACACTTCTATGTAATACATTAAAACATCACTTAGTTCTTCTATAAATCTGCTTCTAATTTTTTCATCTGACATTACATTTTCAATTTTTTTCTTTTTAATTATAGATATACATTCTCCTATTTCTTCAATCATATATAATATATGATTTTTAGCATATTTAGGTTCCATGTCATTCCATTTTTCTTTATTTAATTCATATAATTTTAATTGCATTTCTTTTAGTTCAGATATTTTTAAATCTTTATTCATTTTAGAACTCTCCTATATAATAGCTATATAGAGGTCAGCCACTTGCTGACCTCTCTTATAACCATTACCTTATTATTTAAACATCCATCCCTAATTGATTAAAAATGTCCAATAACTAATGTTCCTAATTGGTCGAATTATTGATTATCTTCTCCATTATCTTCTTCAACTTTATAATCTGCATCATATACTGTTCCTTCTTTTGCTTCACCATTATCTGCTGTTTCTGCTTGAGCTTGATTTGCAGCAGCTTGAGAAGAATATAATTTTTCAGATAATTCATAAAATACTTTTGTTAATTTCTCTGTAGCATCTTTTATTTCATCAACATTTGTTCCTTCTAGAGATTTTTTTACATTTTCAATTTCTGTTTCAACTTTAGCTTTTTCTTCACCACTAATTTTATCTCCTAGTTCATCTAGTGATTTTTGGCTGTTATAAACTAAACTTTCAGCATTATTTCTAACTTCAATTTCTTCTTTTCTTTTTTTGTCTTCTGCTGCATGAGCTTCAGCATCTTTAATAGCTTGATTAATATCATCTTCAGAAAGATTTGTACTAGCTGTTATTGAAACTTTTTGCTCATTTCCTGTTGATTGGTCTTTAGCTGATACATGAACAATACCATTAGCATCTATATCGAATGTTACTTCGATTTGAGGAACTCCTCTTGGTGCTGGTGGGATTCCTGTTAATTGGAATCTTCCTAATGTTTTATTGTATGCTGCCATTTCTCTTTCACCTTGTAAAACGTGAACTTCAACAGATGTTTGACCATCTCCTGCAGTTGAGAATACTTGTGATTTCTTTGTTGGTATTGTTGTATTTCTTTCGATTAATTTTGTAAATACTCCACCATATGTTTCAATACCTAATGATAATGGTGTTACGTCTAATAATACTAAGTCTTTAACATCTCCTGATAAAACACCACCTTGAATAGCTGCTCCTATAGCAACACATTCATCTGGGTTTATTCCTTTATCTGGTTCTTTTCCTGTTATTTTTTTAACCATTTCTTGAACACATGGAACTCTTGTTGAACCACCAACTAATAATACTTTATGAATATCAGCTGCTGTTATTCCAGCATCTTTCATAGCTTGTTCTACTGGAACTCTTGTATCTTCAACTAGTTTACTAATTAATTCTTCAAATTTTGCTCTAGTTAATGTTATATCTAAATGTTTTGGTCCTGAACTGTCTGCAGTAATGAATGGTAAATTAATTTGTGTTTGTTGCATTCCAGAAAGCTCTATTTTAGCTTTTTCTGCAGCTTCTTTTAATCTTTGCATTGCCATTTTATCTGCTGATAAATCTATTGCATCTGATTTTTTAAATTCACTTACTAAATAATTAATAATAGCTTCATCAAAATCATCTCCACCTAAGTGTGTATTACCATTTGTTGATAAAACTTCAAATACTCCATCTCCTATATCTAATATAGAAACGTCGAATGTTCCTCCACCTAAGTCATATATCATTATTTTTTGATCTTGATCTTCTTTATCCATACCATAAGCTAAAGCTGCTGCTGTTGGTTCGTTTATAATTCTTAAAACTTCTAATCCAGCTATTTTACCAGCATCTTTTGTTGCTTGTCTTTGGCTATCACTAAAATATGCAGGTACTGTTATAACAGCTTGTGTAACACTTGTTCCTAAATAATTTTCAGCATCTGCTTTTAATTTTTGTAATATCATAGCAGAAATTTCTTGTGGAGAGAATTCGTCTCCTTCTATTTTAACTTTTTCATTTGTTCCCATTTTTCTCTTAATTGATATAACTGTGTTGTCTGGATTTGTAACTGCTTGACGTTTTGCAATTTGTCCAACTAATCTTTCTCCATTTTTTGAGAAAGCTACTACTGATGGTGTTGTTCTGTTTCCTTCTGCATTAGGTATAACAACTGCTTCTCCACCTTCCATAACAGAAACGCATGAGTTTGTAGTACCTAAGTCAATACCAATGATTTTTCCCATTTTGAAAATTCCTCCCTTTATTTTCTTCATATTAATTTGCACATAATAGTTTTTCTATTATGATACCTTTCTATACCTTACAAGGTCTTACAAAATATAAATATTTTGCATTTTTCTTTAGTTTATATATAATAATTTTATATTATTAACTTAATTAATATTTTAATTAATATCAAAAGTAAGTATTACTCAGCAATCAAAATAAAAAATTAATGAGCATTCATAACTATGTGTTTAAATTTTTTATTTATGATTAATGGCATAAAATTAAGCTTTTCATATTAATTTGCTACTATAACCATAGAATGTCTAACTACTTTATTGCCAATTCTATATCCTTTTCTATATTCTTGAACAATCTCTTGTTCTCCTTTTGTTTCATCTTCTATATGACTAACAGCCTCATGAAATTCAGGATCAAATTTTTGCCCTACAGCTTCTATTTCTTCTAATCCTAATCTCTTTAAAGCTTCTTGAAATTGTCTTGCTACAAGTTTAACTCCATCTTGATATTGTGTATCTTCTGTTTTTGCTTCTGCTGCCTTTTCTAAATTATCCATTATAGGAAGCATAGAAGAAACAACATCTCCTGTAATCATCCCATAAATATTTTCTTTTTCTTTTTGACTTCTTTTTTTATAGTTTTCAAATTCTGCAAGTAATCTTTTATATCTGTCATTTAGTTCATCATATTCACTATTGTTTTTTTCTTCTATTACATTAGCATTTTCAACTTTTGTTTCATTTTCATTATTTACAACTTCTTCTTTATCCAAAATTTAACCTTCCTTTCTAGTATTTTCCTTTTTTAAAATCATCATTCAATTTTTTGCTTATATATTTCATTACTGAAATTATTTTTGAATAATCCATTCTTGTTGGTCCAATTATACCTATTGTTCCTATGTCTCTATCTTCTAGCAAATGATTAAAAGTAACAATACTAAAATTTTTTAATTCTTCTTTTTCTGTTTCTTTGCCTATATATATATTTATGTTATCTGCAATTCCTGTATTTAAAACATCAGCAACTAAATCTTTTGCATCTAATACATTTAAAAACTCTTTTGCTACATCTACTTTTTTAAATTCTGGCATATTCATAACTTTATTTGCACCATCAAGATATATTTGCTTAGATGCTAAAATTATTTTATTTATTTCTTCAATAATCTTTTTTATAACATTTATTCCAGCATTTACTTCTGCCATAATAAAGTCTTCTATAGGAGAATTTATTGTTTCTAACGGTCTTCCTACCAATTTATTTTTAAATAAATAAGTTAAATCACTAACTTGCTGTTCATTTATGTCTTCATCAAATTTTATTATTGATTCTCTTATTATTCCTGAATCAGTAAGTATTACTGCCATTAAAACTTTACTACCTAATAAAACAAATTTTATATCTATTATATTGTGATTATGAATATCTGGAGAAACAGATATTGTTGTATAATGGGTTAATTCTGATAATGTTGTTGTGGCAATTCTAGTTAAGTCTTCTAAATCATTAACTTTTGTTTCTAATCTTTCACGAATTATTTCCATTTCTTTTTTACTTAAATTATCGTCTCTAACTAGTTCATCAACATAGTATCTATATCCTTTTTGTGAAGGAATACGCCCAGCTGATGTATGTGGTTTTTCTATATAGCCAATTTTTTCCAATTCAGCCATTTCATTTCTTATAGTAGCACTGCTACATTCTAAGTCTTTAACTAAATTTCCTGAACTAACTGGTTCAGCTGTATCAATATATTCTTCTACAATAGCTTGCAATATTTTTCTTTTTCTTTTATCTAATTCTTCCTTCATAATTAAACCTCTTTTAAGTCGAATTACTTTTAGCAAACTTTCATTTGGACTGCTAATATAATATAACTTTATTCTATGTTTGTCAATAGAAAATATGATATTAATAAAAAAAAGTCTAGAAATTTTTTACTAATTTCTAAGCTTTTCTAACTTCTATTATTTTTATGATAGAATAGGACAAAAGAGTCACTTTTAAATTTTAAATAAGTTTAAGTGGCTCGCCTTTTCTCTGTATAATTTAAATATAACTAATAATTATATTTATATAAATTCTTCAAATACAATATTAGCAAAATCTAATCCTTTTTTAGTTAATTTAATTTTATCTAAATCTACTTCTATTAGTTCTTTTTGAACAAGATTGCTAATTTCAAATCTAAAATAAAATAAAGGATTAATTCTAAATTTTCTTTCAAATTCTGATATTGAAACTCCATCTATTTTTCTTAATCCAATAAGCATATATTCTTTACACTGATCTTGTCTATCTTGTATTTCGCTAATTATTATATTTTTATCTAAATTATCTTTATTTTGAATATATTCATTAAAATTTTCTGTATTAGAAAATCTTTTTTTATCTATATATGAATGTGCTGATAAACCAAATCCGATATATTCTTCTTGATTCCAACAATCTAAATTATGTTTTGATTCATAACCTTTTTTGGCAAAATTAGAAATCTCATAATGATTAAAATTATTTTTTTGTAACATTTTTTTTGTTTTCCAATACATATTTCTTTCTGTTTCCTCAGATATCATCTTAATTTTATTGTTATCAATCATTTTTTTTATTTCTGTATTCTCTTCTACAATTAATGAATAAATTGAAATATGGTTTGGATTTAACTTAATGACTTTTCTAACACTATCTATTAATTCATCTTCTGTTTGAGTTGGAATTCCTAACATTAAATCTACATTTATATTATTATATCCAACTTCTTTTACTAAGTTGTATGTATTTATAAATTGTTCATAATTATGAATTCTGCCAATCAATTTTAAAATTCTATCATTAGTTGATTGTAATCCTATACTTATTCTATTTACTCCTGCATTTTTGTAATCTACCAATTTTTGTTTTGTTATAGTACCTGGATTTATTTCAATAGTTATTTCTGCATTAGAAGAAATCCTAAATACTTTTTTTATAGTTTGAAGTGTATTTACTATATATTTTGAATCTGGAACAGATGGTGTTCCACCACCTAAATAAATTGTTGTAACTTCTTTATTTTTATTATATTTAGTATTTTGTATTTCTTTAATTAAAACATCAAAATATTCTTTAATGTTTGATTCTTTACATGAAAATGAAATAAAATCACAATATTTGCATTTACTTTTACAAAAAGGTATATGTACATAAATTCCTAATTTATCCATTTTTTAATTCCTCAGCATACTCATGAATTTTTTGTAATCTATGATTTACTCCTGACTTTCCTAATGGTTTTTCTAATTTTTCACCTAAGACTTTCAAACTTGCATCTGGGTTTTCTAATCTTAAAATAGCAATTTCTTTTAAATCATTTGACATTTCATCAAACTTTTTTAGCTTTTGTATTAATTTTATATCATTTATTTGCCCTACTGATGCATTAACAATCTTATTTAAATTTGCTGTTTCACAATTTACTAATCTATTAACATTATTTTTTATTTCTTTTGTTAATCTTACATCTTCAAAAGCTAATACCCCTTTATTAGCTCCAATCAATGCCAAAAATTTAGATATCTCTTCTGCATCTTTTATATATAATTCTATTTTTTCATTTTGTTCAAAAAACTTTAAATTAACCCCAAAACTTTTACATATATTGAAAATATATTCTGCATTATTTTTTTCTTGAAAAATAATTTCTATATGATATTGTTTTTCTGGATCTGTTATTGAACCAGCTCCCATAAAACATCCTTTTACAATTGCTTTTTGAATTTCTTTATTTGAATTTAATTTCAATTCCATAAGACTTTGTACTTTGTCACTCTTAGAGATTATCGCTACAAATTTTTTTCCCTTTTTAATTGGTTCATACTCTACCTCTAAATTAAAAAGAATTTTATAAAATCTTTCTATATTAAATTCATTTTCAGTAATAAATTCCAATAAATCATTTTCGTTTGAAGTATTTCCAGTTAAAATATAACCTAAAAATTCCCCTTTTAGAGTTTCTTTATCTTTCCAATTATTAATTTTACTTAATTCTTCTTTTATATTTGATGAAAAAGACATGTACTTTTTTCCTTTACTTTTTATTTTTGTGCTACCACTACTCTATCATTTCCAGATAAATCTTTTTTGGAATATATATTTTTATATTCATTTTGTTTTAATTCATTTTCTACTTGTTCTCTTTGATTATATCCAATCTCAAAAGCAAGATATCCATTTTCTTTTAAGTAATTTTTTGCATTTTTTATTATTTCTTTATAGAAAAATAGCCCATCTTGTCCGCCATCTAATGCAATATGAGGTTCTCTTCTTACTTCTTCTGAAAGATTTGGTATTGTTTCTGTTTCTATATATGGTGGATTTGATACAATGATATCAAATTTATACTCTTTACTTAAATTTTTAAATATATCAGATTTTAATAATTTAACTTTAGCAGAATTTTGTATTGCATTTTTTTCTGCTATTTTTAAAGCAGACTCACTTATATCGGTTCCATATACTCGTACTTTCTCTGAATTTAAAATTTTTGATAATGATATAGCTATTGCTCCACTTCCTGTACACAAATCTAGTATATTAATATGGGTCTGTTTAGAATCCTTTTTTAGAAAATTGGCAATAGTTAATACCTCTTCTACTAAATTCTCAGTATCGGGTTGAGGTATTAAAACATTATTATCTACATAAAAATTAAATCCCATAAATTCTTGTTTTTTTACAATATATTGAATTGGCTCATGATTTTTTAGTTTTTCTATTTCATTCATATACTGATTATAAATTTTCTCGTCTATTTCTTCTTCACTATGGATTATTAAGTACTCTTTATTGGTTCCTAAAATATTAGAAAGTAATATTCTAGCTTTTAAATAGGCATCTTCAATATTACTTTCAATAAGTATACTACTTCCTTTTTTTAAAATTTCTTTTATTTTCATAGATTAACTCTTTCATTTTATCTCCCAGTATCTTCTGGTACACTAGGAGCTGTTTTTAATTCATTTTTATTTTTTTCAGCTTTATATTTTTCAATTTCGGAAAAAATATTATATACTTCAATTCTATCATATTCTTTCAAATTATCACTTAAATCATAAAAAGAAGTTACTATTTCTTTTTTCCACCATTTAACTCTTTCTTCTGGAATGATATATTTTCCAGCTTGTACAGTGCAAAGACTTAACATATATTCATTCCAATTATTTCTTCTCATATGCTCGGTACGTTCTAATACTGATATTATTTCTTCTTCTGAAAGCGCTAATTTATCTAATATATTATTTTCTTCCATAATATAAAAAGTTTCTAATACAGAATTATGAATTTCACTTTTATATATTTCATCAACTTGACTATAATCTAATCTACCATATTTTTGAATTCTTTCTATATCTTCTTGTGATATTTCATAACTTCCATCTTCATTCCATTTTGACTTCCAAAGAATAGAGTGTTGATTTGTACTCCATTTTTTATGTTCATAATCAGCTAATTCATCAATAATTTCACCTTTATCTTTAAGACAATCCTCTAAAGACATTTCTGTAAGTTTTCCTTGTTTCATCTTATACTGATCTTCACTAACTTGTGTAAATTGCATTACATTTATATTTTCTGGTGGAATTGAACTTAAAGTAAAAAAATCACCCGCAGAATCTATTCTTTTAATATATTCTATTCCATCTAAATCAAAAGATAAAATTGCTAATTCCTCATATGGAATATCTTTATATAATCTTTCTTTCCAAATATGTATTGCACCTAAATTTGTAAAAAAACATAATATTTTATTTGGTTCATTCACACTATTACTTCTACGTCCTATTTTAGGTTTTAGTCCTTTTTTTTGGATATTAGGTAAATTCCCTTTCCTTGTTATATGATATCCTATTTCTTTCATTTTTTACTCCTACTAAATTTATTTTTATTAAATTTTCTTATTTTTATATAGCAAAAGAACTTATTTAAAATTTTATATGATTTTAGTAATATTATGTGCTTGTAATTTCTTTGTATAATTTATATCTACGTCATTACCATTCCTATAGCTAAGAAATGTGCCAAATTATACGAAATTTTTATATTATAAGAGTTGCATAGCAATTTCTTATAATATAAAAATAAAGCCCCACGTCTAAGCCGTAAGTTGAAAAGAATTTTTATGGACCTGTACTCATACAGGTGGGTGCCTTCCTAAATACTTCTGGGTTTCTTACATAAATGAAAGCATACACGCCATATCTAGAGCGGTGGCTCCCTTATCCAAAACTTTGTAGGTTCTAAAAATTCTGTCTATACGCACTACGCAGGGAAAATTATTATTTAATTTATATTGTATTTATATATTAACATATATCATTCATAATTTCAAATTTATTTTTTTCCAAATTTTCTAATTTAATTCATTTTTTCTTATTTTTTTGTGTTTGAATTCGCTATATCTATCTTTTTCATATATATATGTTTGTTGATTTTTTTTTTAATATATGCTATACTTATTTTGTAAGTTGAGTGCATTTTTCTCAACTATTTTTATTTTCAAAAAGAATATATATATCTTTTTTATGTATAAATATTTTTACAATTATTAAACTTTTCTTATTATATATATTTTTTTATTATCAATTTTTTTATTTAAATATTATTGTTCTCAAAATTTGGAACATACTGTTCTTCATTTTCCTCTAAATCTTGCATATATCCATTGAAATCTAAGTCCAACACATACTGCTCAATTTCCTTATACTCTTTTTCGTTTAATTTTCTATTAATATCTTTTGTTTCTAAAGCTCTATTTGTTGGAAAATATTGTGCCATTATACTTACATAAACTTCGTTATCAATATTTTGCTTAATCCAATTTAAAACTTTTTTACTATTTTCTATATAATTAGGTAAAACAAGATGTCTAATTATTATTCCTTTTTTTATAATTCCTTTTTTATCAAATTTAGGTATACCAACTTGTCTATACATTTCTTGTATTGCTTTTTTGGCTACATCTGAATAATTTTTTACTTGTGACAAGTTTTGAGCAATTTCATTATCGAAATATTTAAAATCTGGTAAATACACATCTACATATCCATCAAGCATTCTTAAGCTCTCTACTTTTTCATAACCGCTTGTGTTATATACTATTGGTATATTTAATCCATTATTTTTGGCTATCTTTATTGCTTCTATTATTTGAGGAATATACATAAACCCTGTTACAAGATTAATATTATTGGCATTTTGTTGTTGAAGTTTTAAAAATTCTTGTGCTAATTCTTCTATTTCTATTTCTTTTCCTAGTCCTTCTTGACTAATTTTATAATTTTGGCAAAATTTGCAGTTCATGTTGCAACCAGTAAAAAATATTGTTCCTGAACCATTTTCTCCACTTATACATGGTTCCTCATAATAATGCAAATTTGATAAAGCTATTTTTACTTTATCTGTAGCTTTACAATAACCTACTTCTTTTTTTAATCTATTTACTTTACATTCCCAAGGACATAAATTACATTTTTCTAATATATCTAATTTCATATTAATATCGCCTTTTCCATTTTATTAAATAATTATATCAATTTTAAATTAATATTTCAATTATACTATATATACTAATTTTTAATTGCAAAAACTAATAAAAGCTTAAACAAAATCATAGCTTTAAATTCTCCAAGAAATTTCAATTATATTTAAGTAATTCTTCTCTACTCTGCATCTTGTTTTAATCGCAGTTGTATATTAACATAATATTTGACTTTTTGTATTTTCTCTGGTATAATTTCATAAATTAATAAACTTTATAATCTTGAGTATGCAGTAGCTCAAGTTATACATATATGTAACTATCAACCATCTAATTAGAAAGGATATTCTTATGTATAACAAAGTAGAAACTTCAAAGAATGACACTATTCATAAAAAATCAGAAACCACATCTAATGAGAGTACTGCACATGAAAACAAAGACTCTGCAATAGATGATACAATGCATGAAGATACTATTACTATATATAAAAAAATAAATAATGTAATAGCCAAAATTCTTCAGGGAAAATTCCTACTTGTGTATTTTTTTGTACTTTTTATAATTTTTCTTACAATCTTCTGCATTAAACTCACAAAAGATAATAACTGGGAAAAGGTGCTTACTTATCCTGAAACATCATATACTAATTTAGAAGAAGAAGCAAAAAGAATTGCTGAAACACATAATTTTGAATCAAAATATAAATTTAAGAATATACAATATGATTATGAATCAAAAACCTTATCATTCAAATTATATGATGATTCAGCTATTTTAACTGTAAATATATATAATTATAAATTAGAAAATCAATCTGTAGATACTATTCGTACTGAAACTAGTAAACTACAGCATATCTTTATCAATATTTTTGCACTTATAGCGTTTGGTGTTCTTTTTCCTACAGTAATAATATGGTGGCTAACAATGGGATTAGCGTCATTAGTAGCATTTATTACTTTTTCTATTGAGAAAATAAATAATAATCGTAAAAAAAGTAAGCATAAAAATTAGTGATTTTAATATTTAAATACTGCCAAAAAAAGATGATTTGTTAAATCATCTTTTTTTAGTTGTGCAATATTTTCAATAAAGATTATATTATATGAATTGTGTAATAATTTAGTACTATATAAGTGTAGTAATTATTTATTAATTTCTATACTAGAATTAAAGTATAAATTTCGTTTATGCATTTTAATTACACTACATTATTTATAATATATGAAAACTGGTACAATCTAATAAGATTGTACCAGTTAGAGAAATTGCTCTCTATTGGTTAATATTGGCTAATTTGTATTTTTTACTTTCTAATTTTGCTGCTAAATATTCTTTTCCTGATTTGTAATCACCTGGTTCTTTACAAAAATAAATGTCTTTACCATCGCATTCAAGTTCAACTGTTGATAATTGATCTGTTCTGTACATTATTACTTCATGTTCCTTAAAAAAGTTTACCACTCTTTTTACAGGATGACCAAACTGATTAGCATTACCATTTCCAGAAGAAACTAAAGCATACTTCGGATTTACAGCTTTTAAAAATTCTTCACTACTAGACGTTGAACTTCCATGATGTGCAACTTTTAATATATCAGCTGATACATCAACTCCATTTTCAAGAAGTTCTTTCTCATTTATCTCTTCCATATCTCCTGTGAAAAGAATTTTATTATTACCGTATATTAATTTGAAAACTATAGAATAGTTATTTAACTTCTCATAATCACCTTCTGGTAATAACAGAAATTTTATATATGAGTCTCCAAATTTAAAATCTTTAAATCCTTCGTTGTTTTTAACAATGTTGTTAGAAAACATATTTTGATATTTCAGCACCCCCATCATAGATATATAGAATAACCGTTCTGTAATTGTCATTCTTCCAACATTTGACATATATAAGTTATCTATGCGGTAATTATAAACAAGTTTAAATAAACCACCTGCATGATCTCTATGAGGATGTGTTATAATAGCATAGTCAATTTTCTTTACATTGTTTTCTTCTAAAACCTCTTCTATTGCCGAATAAGTTGTAAAATACCCTGCATCTACTAACAGTGCTTTATCATTTTGTAATAATAAAAAGCTATCTGCATTGCCAACATCAATCATTATAATTTTCAAGTTTCCATCAGTAAATTGGGGATTGACAACCTTTTTTGTGTTGATGTCAATCAAACTAATATTCAAAAGAATAACAATTTCAGCAATTATTAATAATACAATATAAATTACCGTCCGCTTTTCTTTTACTGCCTTAAAAAGTTTTTTCATGACAAAACCAATCCTTTCAATTATAATATACAATATTAACCAATATAATTATAACATTTTTATGTGTATTTATCAATTCTTATGTATTATCGTATGAAGTTTTATATTTTATTCTTGTAATTCTTTTGACAATTTTCCTATCGCTTTGGTTTCAATTCTTGATACGTAAGAACGGCTAATGTTCATCATTTTAGCAATTTCCTTCTGAGTTTTAGGTTTATTTCCATTTAATCCAAATCTTAATTCAATTATTACTTTTTCTCTTTCTTTTAATATTTTTTTCATTTTGTCATATAATTTTTTTATTTTAAATTTCAAATCAACAATATCTTCTATATTCTTATCATCATTTTCTAAAATTTCTTGTAAAGTTACTTCATTGTCATCTTTATCTCTACCAATTGGTTCATTTAGATATACATCATATGATCGCTTTTTATTACTTCTTAAATGCATTAATATCTCATTTTCAATGCACTTTGAAATGTAAGTTGCCAATTTAAAATTTTTATTCATATCAAAACTATTAATACCTTTTATCAAACCAATACTTCCAATTGAAATTAAATCATCTTGATCAAGATTTGTAGAAGCATATTTTTTAGCAATATGAGCAACCAGTCTTAAATTTCTTTCAATTAATATATTTCTAGCTTCTTCATCACCATTCTTCATTCTTTCTAAATATATTTTTTCTTCATCTTGAGTTAATGGTTCAGGAAATAAATTTCCACTTTGTATGTATCCGACACCAAATATAACTTGTGTAAACAACAATATATTTGATAAAGAAAAAACAAACATTTAATTACCTCCAAATTTCAAATTTGAATTTATAATTTATTATATGATTGTTATTCAATTTAGTGCCTGACCTAACAAGAAAAATCGATTACGAATATTAAATTCATAATCGATTTTCTTATTAGAAGGATTTCTGGGCTACTAATCATTAAGATCTACATGAAAATTGTGATTTCCAATTTTTAAAATTTCAATTCCTTCTCTGATTTCCTTTTGATAACCATACACTTCATCTGGTGCATAAAAGAATAATGCTCCATTTTCAAATACTTTTCTAGTTGGATCCCAACCACGACATGCATCATCAACTGCTTTTGCTAATTCTGGTACTTCATCCAGCATGCTTTGTGTAACATCTTCAATTGGTGCAAAAGCTCCTCGTTGAGCAATTACTGTATAAATGCTGTCTCGCTCAAATCTCGAATCACCAGAACAGTATCTGTTGAGAACAACAGCAGCTACTGCAACTTTTCCTTCATACAATTCGCCTCTTGCTTCCTGATATACCAATTTTTCAATTAACTTCTTTGAGTCTGCTGAAATATTGTAATAATATACCTCTCCTGGTTCATAAGCTGATATTGTTGCTACATTTGAGTTATTATCTGCATTTTCACTTTCATTTGAAAGTGGTGTAGCTACAATTACAGATTGAACTTTAGATTTGGTTGCTTGTTCCTCTCGCGATATACTTATTTTTCTTTCTTCGCTAGTATTTGATGTTATTAGCTCATTTTCCTTTATATTGATATCACTTGACGTCTGCATTGTTTCAATTGTCTCATCATATTGAATTGTTTTTATAGTAAATTCATTCGATTTTCCTTTCGATGTTTTGCAGATAATTATAAGTACCAAAAGTATTAGCAAAACATCAATTAGAATAAATCTACTATTAAATTTTAAAAATTTTATTTTACTTTTTCTTCTGTTTTTCCTCCGCCTTTCTATTCTTTCTGCTTTTCGCTCTATGCACTCTTCATAAAGTACACAATTTCTACAATCTGAATCAAAGTCTGATTTAAAGATTTCCGCATTCGGACAGTTCCGAAATAACGGAGTTGCTGATGTTTCTTTCATTTACTATTCCTCCTATATAATCCGTGAAATTCTCACTTTTTATTTTTTGCTAAAAAACTCCTAATTATATTATAACAATAATATAATTAGGAGTCAATTTTGTGCCTTTTTCGAATTTGATTTTTTTATTTAACAATTTTGATTGTTTAATTGGAATATTAGTATTTGACTCAAATTTTTCATTTACATATTTGCAATACTTAGTTTCAAACTAAATGTTTTATTAATTATTTTGAATTAATAATAGTTTTTTATAAATTTACGCTATATCCTTCAATTTTCCTTTTCTTAATTCTTTTGCATGTTTTATAGAAATATCTGTTATACTTCCAGAAGAAATTCTAGCAATCTCTTCAAGAACTTCATTTTCTGATAATTGTTTTACTTTTGTTTTAGTTTTTTCTGATTCAATTTCTTTACATACATAATAATTGTAATCTCCTTTAGCTGCAATACTTGCTAAATGTGTTACACAAATAACTTGATGATTTCTAGCTATTTTTTTTATTTTTTCACCTGTTGCATTAGCTGCTACTCCACTAATTCCTGTATCAATTTCATCAAAAATAATTACAGGAATTTTGTCTACATCTGCTAAAACACCTTTTATAGCAAGCATAAATCTAGACATTTCTCCACCAGAAGCAATTTTTATTAATGATTTAGGTTCTTCTCCTACATTAGTAACAATTTGAAATTCTATTTTATCTAAACCGTTTTTATTAAATTTTTTATCATCTGAAAATTCTATTTTTACAGAAAATTTAGCGTTTTTCATTTCTAATTCTTCAAATTCTTTATTTACTTTTAAACATAATTTTTGGGCATATTCATTTCTAATTTCATTCATCTTTTTGGATGTTGTAAACATTTCAGATTCTACTAAATTTAATTTGTTCTTTAACGTATTTATATATTCTTCTAAGTTCTCTATATCATAAATTTCTTGTTTTAATTTTTCTTTATATTCCAAAATTTCTTTTATATTGTTTCCATATTTTCTTTTTAACGACTTTATTAGCATTAATCTTTCTTCAATTTCATTTTGTTCATTTTCATCAAAATACATATCTGAATTTAAATAACTAATATCTCTTGCTGCTTCTTGTATTTCATAATAACTATCTCTTAATCTGCTTAGAATTTTGGAATATTCATCATTGTATTTTTCTATTTTTTCTATATCTTTTATGGCTATGTTTATACTATCTATTGCTAAATCATTTAAATTTTTTTCTGCATCTGATAAATTAATTGCTATTTTCTCAGATGACATTATAATTGTTCTTCTTTCTTCTAATTTTTCTTCTTCATCTACTTTTAAATCTGCATTTTCTATTTCATTTACTTGATAATTTAATAAATCTAATTTCCTTTGTTTTTCTTTTTCATCACCATAGTTTCTAGAAATTTCAGATTTAATATCTAAATATTCTTCATATAATTTTAAGTATTCTTCTTTACTTTGTTTAATTTTACTTAAGGCATATTCATCTAATAAATCAATATGAGTACTAATATCTAAAATTGATTGATTATCGTTCTGACCATGAATATCTATAATATTGTTCATAAATTTTTTTAATTCGCTAACTGTAACTAGTCTTCCATTTATTTTACAAGTATTTTTTCCTTTTATATTTATTTCTCTAGAAACAATTACTGTATCGTTTTCATACCCCATATTAGGTAAATATGCATCCATTTCTACATAAGAAACAGTTTGACCATTTCTTATCATATCTTTAGAAAATCTTCCTCCTGCTAAAATTTGTAGAGATCCTATTATTAGAGTTTTTCCTGCTCCAGTTTCACCAGTTAATACATTTAATCCTTCATTAAGATTAATTGTTATATCATCAATTATTCCTATATTTTTTATATGCAAAGTATTTATCATAAAAACCACCTCATAAACACATGTTCGTTTGATGTATCTATTATATCTCTTTTTATTTTTTTGTCAATACATTTGTTCGGTTTTTGTAAAAATTTTTTTCTACTCTCTATTATTAAAATTATTTTTTTACTTCGCTATTTTTTTAATTAATTCTCTCATAGCTAAATCTCTATGATTATGTACCTCTGCATATTCTTCCTCTTTCATATCTCCCATAGGTTTATCAAAACCTTTTGGTATAAATATAGGTCCATAAGTTAGTCCACCTAATTTTCCAGGTTTTAAAGCTATTGTTCCATAACACTCTCCTCTTGCAACAATTTTTTCTCCATCTGGTAATATTGCTGTTAAAACACATACAAATTTGCAACTTCTATCCTGCATATTTGTATATTGACTTAAGTTTTTTAGCAATTTATTAATACATTCAACTTGTGTTGAATTTTCTCCAGCATATCTTGCAGTATATATTCCAGGTTCACCATTTAATTTGTCTACACATAAACCTGCATCATCTGTAATAATTATTTTATCTGTTATATTATTTTGAATACAAAATTCTTGTATACTTCTTGCTTTTATTTCTGAATTTTCTTCAAAAGTTTTTCCATCCTCAATTATATCTTTATCAAATCCAATATCTTTTATTGTATATAATTCAACATCAAAACCATAAGATTTTATTATTTTTCTCATTGCATCTAATTTTGCCAAATTTCCTGTGCCATATAAAATTTTCATATTCTCCTCCTCTAATTAATAAACTTCAATTTATATATTAGAAATTTTAGCATAAAAAGTACTAAATATCAATTATTCACATTTATGTATATAATACGTCTCTTTCCTTTACAAATAAAAATATTATTGATATATTGTAAATAATACGATAATTTTAAGAGGTAAAATTTATGTTGAAAAAGATAATAAAAAAAATCATAATTTTTATAGTTATAATGATAATATTGTGGGCTATAATATTAACTATAAATGTTGTCAGATGCTTAAATTATAAAAATCCCATATTATGTTTTTATAGTATAGAAGATGAAGTAAGTGAAACATATAATTTTATAGGATATACTATATATAATGATAAGTATGGAGAAAAAATTATCAAAACAAGTTTATCTTTTTTTAATATTAAATTAATTGAAACAGATTCGTTGTCCTTAAATAGAAATCCTGAAAATACCAGAATTGAAATTATAGAAAGTACAATTACAAAAACTGGAGTAACCATTGTTGTTACAGATAATAATAAATTTTCTTATGGTTGGAGTTGCGATTACAAAATAGAACAAAAAATCGATAATAATTGGAAAGAAATGAAGTTTGAAGAAGCTCTTATGGTTGATATAGATAATATTAGAGATGAAAATAATCAAATAACTATTGATCTCGACTGGACTAAACAGTATGACCAATTATCTACAGGAACTTATAGGATAGTAAAAGAAGTTTATGATGATATATATGGATATGTAAATATTTATTCAAATGAATTTAATATATATAAATAAAACCAGAAATAGCTTCTGTGCTATTTCTGGTTTTCGTGGTGACCCCTACGGGAATCTACCCGCGTCGGGTAAAGCATTCACTGAATGCTTTACTTATCCTCCTTTTCGATTTCCTAGATATATATTTTTAGAACATAAAAAAGAAATAGCTTCTGTGCTATTTCTGGTTTTTGTGGTGACCCCTACGGGAATCGAACCCATGATTCCACCTTGAGAGGGTGGCGTCTTAGCCGCTTGACCAAGGGGCCATGTATTAACTATTTATTTATAACATATTTTAAATTGTTAGTCAATACACATATTTAGAATTTCTTTTAGTCTATCGTCTTGTTTTGTTAAATACAAATATCCAATTAGTGCTTCAAACGCAGTTGATTGAGAGTAATCAGCTACATTTGAATTTTTAGCCACATGATGATTTTCAGTATTTCTTCTACGTCTTACAATATCTTTTTCTTCATCAGTTAAATTATCACTAATCTTTTTTTATATGTCTGCTCGTGCCTTAGCTTAATAACTAATTATTAATATGTACATAAAAAGGAATTACTAAAATTTATTAGTAATTCCTTCTAACAATTAAAATCTAGGATTTATATCTATATAAATCTATCTTTCTATTTCAAATTCATTTGAATAAATATTTATATATTCATCATTATTAATATCATATACTGGTTTTACGATTCTGTAAATTCCATTTCCTAATTCCCCATAATAAGAATTCCAATTAATATTAAATGTTATTTGATTATTTTGATCTTTATTATAAGCAATTGCATTAAAAATAACTCTTTCATTTGGTTTTAATTCTATCCATTGTTCTTCTTGTCTGTGTTCAATTTTATAATTTTCTCCCCAAGTATATGAATCTTCATTATTATCTGTAATAACTATTGTAATACCATTTGGTGTAATTGTCTCTTCTAAAATTTCAACTTCTACATTTTCAGGATTTTGATTATATTCTTTTTTTTGCAAATTAGTATTGGTAGGATTATTATTTATTTCTTGTGAATTAAATTCAATATCATAAGAATTCGTCATATTGTGCATTTCTATTTTCTCACTTTTACTATTTAGTTCTATTTTTGGCTCTGCTGAAGTGAAAAGAATATATAATGTCTCTTTTAATTCTTTTCTATAATTGAATAAAAATATTATTATAACAATTACTAATAATACTATTAGAATTGCTACTACTATCTTTGTTAATTTATTCATTACATTTTCTCCTAGTATACTATGTTTATAAGGTTTATTTTATAAACATATCTTATATTTTAATTAATTGTATCATAACTAAAATTAACTGTCATCAACTATACTAAAATTTATTCAATTCTAATTTAATATTTTTTTAATTTCAATCAACAAAATATTTGATTACATATCATCTTATTTATAATTATTGACTTCATACCTTTAAAAATTAATTAAAAATAAAATATTTTTATAAAAGTAGATATTTGTGGATAATATTATCTACTTTTTTATTAAATCAACTACAGATAAAATATTTTATATTATACACATATTTAGAATTTCTTTTAGTCTATCGTCTTGTTTTGTTAAATACAAATATCCAATTAGTGCTTCAAACGCAGTTGATTGAGAGTAATCAGCTACATTTGAATTTTTAGCCACATGATGATTTTCAGTATTTCTTCCACGTCTTACAATATCTTTTTCTTCATCAGTCAAATTATCGCTAATCTTTTTTAATATGTCTGCTTGCGCCTTTGCTTTTACATATTTTATTGATTCGATATGTAATTTATGTGGTTTGGCATTTGAATTATTTATTAAATAAGTTCTAATAAATAATTCATATACGCTATCACCAATATATGCCCATACTAAAGGTGATAACATCTTCGCATCTAATATATCTTTATTTCTTTCTATAAATTCCAACTTCTTTTCTCCTTTACGGTTTTTCTAAACTGATTTTTCCTAACTTGCAAGTTCTAAAATCTTCTAAAATAATTCTAGCAATTTTTTCATCATCAATATTTCCACCAGAAACAAGTGCTCCTCTTTTTTTACCAATTAATTTCATTAATTCATATATAGGATTTGAATTTTCTTCTATTCCTATAATTTCACTATCTGATATTTTATATCTTTGAATTACATTTTCTTTGTAATCTTCATATAATCTTTTTAATAATTCATAAGCAACTTCTGTCTTTTCCAAAATATCATCTTTAATAGTTCCTGTAAAAGCTAAATTTAAAGCTATTTCATTATTTTCAAATTTAGGCCATAATACACCTGGAGTATCTAATAATTCTTGATTTTTTCCTATTCTAATCCACTGTTTAGATTTTGTTACTCCTGGTCTATTTCCAACTTCTAGCTTATTTTTCTTTGCTATTCTATTTATAAAAGAAGACTTTCCTACATTCGGAATACCTAAAATCATAACTCTAATTGTTTTATTTATTCTTCCTCTAGCTGCTTGTTTTGCAATTTCATCTTTCATGAGTTCATCAATTTTTTTTGATACTTTTTCTATTCCTTTTCCTGTATTTGCATCAGTTAAAATTACTGGTGCTTCTTGAGATAGTTTCTCTAACCATTTTTTATTAATTCCTTCATCTGATAAATCACATTTATTTAAAAGAATTATTCTTTTTTTATTTTTTGTTAAATTCTTTATATCTGGATTTCTACTTGCTATTGGTATTCTGCTATCCAATAATTCAATAACAACATCTATTAATTTTAAATCTTGTTCTATTTGCTTTCTTGTTTTTGCCATATGTCCTGGATACCAATTGATTGAAACTTTAGAAAACACCTCTTGATTATCTTTTTTATTATTACTCATCTATTTCACCTTCTTTATTATCAATTTTCTTTACTTCGTCTATGTATTTATAATTTAAACTATTACTTTTTGATATTGCAGACTTTTTAGTCTCTTTCTCATATAAATCTTTTGCACCTTTAGCAACTCCTCCACCTCTTTTAGCTACTTTTAAATTTTCTTTTAATCCATGAGGTCTTTCTTCTCTTGCAATATCTCTTGTTGCTATCTCTCCAATATTAGTAAGTGCCACTTCTATATCTGTCATATTATCTCTTAATGATTCTTTTCTAATTCCTTTTAATTTTTTATATTCACTGGCTTTCATTCCAGACCAACCTTTGTATATTTCATTTGTTAATAGTGCATATTCGATAGGTTTGTTAATTCCGCCATCTTTCCAAACATCTGTAAGTTTAAATCTATCAACTATTCCTGTTAATCTAGCTTTTATCCATTCATCAGAATAGCCTTTATTTCGATAATATTCTACTGCTCTATTAACTGCTATTTCTGGATCAAACACTTCATCTATTCTTTCACTTCCTAGATTAGCAAGCCAAACTTTAAACGGTTCTGCTTTAGGACTTGGAACTGACTCAATAAGTCTTAAAATTCCTTTCGTGTCCAATACATCTCTCAACCTCATTTTTCCATCTGATGCTAACATTTTCAACTGACTACAAAATGTAGTCAGTTCGCTGCCTTCCTTTTTTAATCTATTTTTTAATACAGACCAATATTTTCTAGGCTCTTTACTATCTGTTAATGCCCTAATTACATCAACAACGCTGAAAAAATATTCTTCTTTTTCACTATCCCATATACTTCTTATCTCTTTATCTTCAAAAAGATTTGATATTGTTTCTAATTTATTGTCTATAATATTCTCTCCTTTCATTTTATGTTATAATTTGATTTTACTATAATCCATTCAACTTTATTGTATTATTTTTTACTATTTGCTATCCAGTTTTAGTTTAATTATTAAAAATCATATTTTTGCTTAAATATGTAAAAATTCATTTAAAAGAAATACTTATTTTAAAAGCTTTTGTCAAGTGTTTTCTTAAATCCCCATTTCCCTGTTAATATTTGTCGAATTTTGTTTATTATTTTCCATAACTTTTCACTTCCTTTGATTTTTTATTAATTCATTTTTATTTTTAATAGCATATATTATAATTCTTTATATTGTTATAATTGCAACAATTGCATTCTCTAATAATTCATCATACTGTTCTTTATCTATATTAAGTATATCAAATGATTTTATATCATCTTTTACTTCACTAAATTTATGTATTTCAACATTACTAAATCCAATTTCTTTCATAAATTTTTTTATATGATTGAAATCTTCAAATCTATCTTTTAAGTCATTTCTAGAAGTTACATCGTTTAAATTACTATTTAATTCTGGATTAACATTATTTTGACTTTTTATAAATTTTTTAGGTGTTACATCACATGTAATCCAAATCCCATTATATTCTTTTAGCATTTTATAAATATTAGTTGCTACTATCTTTTTCTCATCAAATGTCAAATATCTTAATAGCCCTTCATTAATTATTGCTAGTTCTTTATCTTTTCTGAAATATTGGTTACTTTTATTAAAATCTTCGTAATTTAAAGCACTACCATTTATTACATGTAGATTTTCATTATTTAAGTTTAGTTCTTTTAACAATTCATTTTTGTTTTTGACTACGCCTTCTAAATCCATTTCAACATATCTGTAATCTTTTTTAGAATAAATTATTCCCCTAGAAGAATATCCTGCTGCAATTTCCAAAACTTGATTAATTTTAGTTAATTCTAATAATTTATTAGTTAATTTATATCTTGCTTCTATTTCTGGAGCCAGCATTTTATTTAAATTAACTTTTTCATTACAATTGGTGCATAGCCATTCATATATAGTTTTTTCATAAGGTATATCAGTAAAAGTTCTAGGATATGAAGTTACTATTGCAGTTGGACTAATACTTTCAAAATTTTCTAGCATTTATTTTCTCCTTTTAATTTTACCTTTTTTAGTATAATTCAAAAATTTCTTTATTATATCATTTATGGAGCATAGTCAATACTCATCTCATAAGCATCTAGTATCTGTTACTTACTGGTAAAATTCATTATCTTTATCTATCTTTAACTTACTTCAATTTAACATTATTTTCTATTAAAACACTTTCTAATGTTTCATTTTCATTAATAATATACAAATTTTCATAATTTCTTTGTAAAGCATCTTCATAATAAGGTATAAATACATCTTTCAGTCTATTAATAAAATTTTCATTATTGCCTCTATTAATGCATCTTTTCTTTACTTCTTCCCAATTATTAATATTAGGATATGCAATACTATATTTGATATTATTTTTATCAAAATAATCAAGATGTTCTGGCTTTAATTGAACTAAAATTACATCGTATTTTTTTACAGCTTCATTAATTGCTTTATAGTAATTATCTGGCCAATCTTTATTTATTTCTCTTTTAGTTCCTTTTCTCATTTCAACAGGAACATTTTCTATTTCAGCATTATTATGTTTATAATTACTTGATTCTAAGTCAAGTACATTACTATATTTCTTGCCTAAAACACTTTTTCCACATGTTGCAAAACCTGCAATTATCATCTTTTCTCCCTTATTTACTATTTTTAAACTTTCAATTTATTTAACAAACTTGTTATTGTTTTTTATTTTATTATATAAATTATATAATAAAGTACTCTTAATTCACTATCTTACAATTAATTTAAATATAATTAACCTATAACTAAGTTCTAGTTATAGGTTTTACTATATTAAAATTTATATTGATTTCTATCTGCTCTTTCATCAAATTTTCTATCATAATCTTCATTTTTATAAAACCAATCTGCTTTTTTTGAACCATTACCTATATTTCTATTTTTATTTAATAATACATCAAAAAAAGTTAACATTGGTAATACAACACCAACTGCAATAAAAATCATATTAGCACTATTTACAACATCAAGTCCTGTTGAAGACATTAGCACTTCATATAATGCTGTTCCAAAATATGCAGCATATAAAGCAAAATATGCGGCTGCACCTACAACATTTCTTTTTACAACTAATACTAAACATGGTAATGTGGCAAATAGTAATGCTATTTCAACAGTAGTATTTAATGGTGTAGCAAAAAATTCAACATCTAATTGATATAATAGAGTTGTAATTGCTCTAAAACCCCAAAATATTATTGCTAAAAATGTAAGTAAATAACTATATAAATTTATCATATGTAATCCTCCTTAATTTAATTTATATTTTAGCATAAATTAATATTCATAGCAAGATTTCTTTTAATATTGTAACTTCAAAAAAATACATCTCAAATATTAAATGTTAAATTAATATTTGAGATGCGATTTTACACATATTTTTATTCACCATCTGTGAAATTAAATTCTTCTTTGAATTTTTCTTTAAAAATTTCAAATACAGCTGTTAAAGTTGCTTCATCATCAACACTAACATATGATTCTTCTTCATCGTTTTCTTCTGAATCATCAACTTTTAGTATAACAACCTCTCCATCGTCTTCTTCACCATCTTCAAGTATTGGTAGTAATACTATATAATCTTCTGATTCATATTCTATTAAATCTAAAAATTCAAATTTTACTTCATTTCCATTTTCATCATTTAATATTATAATATTACTAAGTTCTTCTTCAAATCCATTATTTTCTTCGTCCATTTTAATTCTCCTTCCTTTGTATAAAAATTATACAAATTTAAAATTATAATATACTAAAGATAATATTTTTGCAATACTTTTATGTATTTTTTTACCTTTATAATTAATATCTTCATTTTATGTTTTATTTTTGTTTGTTTATATACATTTCCAATATGTATACTGCTGAAATTGTATCTACAATTCCCCTTTTTTTTGTTTTATTAATATCTAAAAAATTCATTGTTTTATGAGCAGCAACTGTTGTTAGTCTTTCATCTATTGTTTCAATTTTAATTTTATTATATTTGCATTTTAATTTATGAATAAATTTTTCTGTTACTTCTGCTCTTATTGTTTTGGTTCCGTCCATATTATATGGCATTCCAACTACTATTATTTCAGATGGATATTGTTCTAATATTTCATCTAGCCTTTTTAACAATATTTTATCATTACCTTTATGACTAATTGTTTCTAATCCTTGTGCAGTAATACCTAGGCTATCAGTAACAGCAATTCCTACTCTACTATCACCATAATCTATTCCTAAAATTCTCATATAGTTATTCTTCCAATCCGATATAATATTTAACCATTTTTTCTAGGAGTTCATCTCTTTCTATTAACCTAATTAAATTTCTAGCATCATTATGACTAGTAATATAAGTAGGATCACCAGACAATATATATCCAACAATTTGATTTATAGGATTATATCCTTTTTCAACTAATGCCTGATATACTTCTTTTAAAATTTCTTTTGCTCTTATACTTTTGTCTTTATCAACTTTGAAACTCATTGTTTTGTCAATAGCCATTTTAGTCCCTCCTAAATATAATTAATTTGACTTTCAGTTTTGTCCACAGAATCTAAATATTCTTCTAATTTTTTATTTAATTGTTCTAAACCAGTTCCTTTATAATAAGTAGAAACAACAAAGTTTAGTATTGGTGAAGCTGCTTTTTCTTCTTGCAATTCTTTTACTTTTACTCTTTTTCCATTTAGAACTTTTACAACTGTTTTTTCTGCAGCTTCTTCTATAATTTCAATTTCTTCTATTTCTGATTTTAAGTCTTTTAGGAATTCGTCAACACTATTTTCTTCAACACCAGAAAATACAATTACGAATTTTGGTCCCATATATCTTACAAAAACATATTGTGTAGCCATTTTAGTTTTTACTACATTACTTATTTCAGTAATTATATCATTACCAAAATTTCTTCCAACTTTTTCATTAATTTCTTCTATATTTGTTATTTTAAACATACACACTGCTGAAGTTGGATATTTATCAAATGTTTTCTTTCCTTTACTATATAAATATTCTGCTGAAAATAATCCAGTAAATTTGTCAATTCTAATAATATTTTCCATTGCATCTTGATATGACATTGTTGATAAAACAGAAATTATATTATCTTTAACAACTTCAATTATTGTAGTATTAGTTTTATCAAATGCATGCATTCTTCCACTTTCCATTATCCAATAACCAATATAAATATTATCTATATAAAGTGGGAAAAACATTGCTGATTTTGCTCTACCCATTTCAACTTTTTGATAAGGTAATTTTTCATTTTCATTTTCTATAGTTACATATTTAGGTGTTGCATTTCTAATACTATCTTGAAAAATTTCTTCGCTTCCCAAATTAGCTAATACTTCATGATGTATTTTATCTACATTTGTTGCTTTTATAACATATTCAGCTCCATTAAATACTACTATTGTTGAATACTTAATATCGTATTTTTCTATTACAATATCATTTATTGCATTTAACTTAGTATCTACAGAATCTTCTTCCCCTGCAATTTTCATAAAATCTTGTAAGACTGTTAACTGATCAATTAATTGATTTATGTTATTGTATGAGTCTATCTTTTTCTGAATATGGATATTATATGAAATTAACACTCCTATTACAACTATTAAAATTATTATTACAACTACCGCCAAAACATTTCACCTCTATTATATTTTAGTGCTTCTTTCTCATCTGATTTAATGTATTATCTATATTTTTTGAAAAACCTTTACTTGCAAAATTATTGCTTTGAACTGGTGTTTTCCCATTTCCATAAGTTGATTTACTTACTAAAGGATACACCATATTTCCTAAAGTCTTTAATTTACTTATAAAAGACTTTGAATATCCATTTAAGGATATAGAACATGTTGCCATTGAATCTAAATATTTCGCATAAACACTATCTTCAAATGGTATTGTACATGCTTTTACCATATCTTTATTAAATAATTCATTCATATATGACATTGAAGGATCATTATAGAAAGACATTCCTCCAATTATTGCTTTTTCACTTAAGCTTTTTACCTTTATTTCTTTATTAACTACAACTCTAACTTTTTCTGGCTCTAACACACCAATATTTTTTAAATCCCTTAAAAATGCTGTTAATGGTTGAATTGTTAAAATATCCATAGATTGAACTAAGTATATTTCTTGACAGCTAGCAAAATATGCTGGTGGTGTATCAAAATCACAATCAATTAGAATTAATGAATAATTTTGAACTAAGGTTGATAAAATTGTTTCTGCATCTGAATAATCTTTTCCATCATTTGGTAATGCTGTAAAAACTGTTAGATTTTTATTAACTCTTATTCCTTCATTAAAGCCATTTGATAATTTACTAATAGAATTATAAGCAATATTTCTTAGTTCTTCTTGATTATTTGTATATATATAATAAGAATTTCTATTTTGAGTCATATCTAATATTGCTGTATTTATTCCAAGTGATGAAAATAAAATAGCAAGATTATTAACTAAGAATGAAGTACCATTTTTAGTTGTTCCTAAAAATGTAACTATTTTTTTATCTTTTGTTAATAAACTGTTTAAATTGGACATAGAATAATCTACTTTTGGTTTTATACTATCTATTTCAGTTGATGAACTTATATCTTCATTTGCAAAATTTGAATTTTCTATATCATTTTCAAAATCATCATCTACTCCTGGAATTGTCTGCGTTTCAATATCATCTAAGTCATCTAAGTCTGGTAAATTAACTTCATCTGTATATTCTTCTTCAAAGTCATCTTCCATTCCTGGTAATGTTTCTTCTTCAAAGTCTTCATCTATTCCTGGTAATGCTTCTTCTTCGAAGTCATCATCCATTCCTGGTAATGCTTCTTCTTCAAAGTCTTCTTCCATTCCTAGTAGTTCTTCTTCTTCAAAATCGTCATCCATTCCTAGTAGTTCTTCTTCTTCAAAATCATCATCTATTCCTGGTAATGTTTCTTCTTCAAAGTCCTCTTCCATTCCTAGCAATGCATCATCTTCAAAATCATCATCCATTCCTGGTAATGTTTCTTCTTCAAAGTCCTCTTCCATTCCTGGTAATGTTTCTTCTTCAAAATCATCATCCATTCCTAGCAATGCATCATCTGCAAAATCATCATCCATTCCTGGTAATGTTTCTTCTTCAAAGTCTTCTTCCATTCCTGGTAATGTTTCTTCTCCAAAGTCTTCATTCATTCCTAGTAATGTTTCTTCTTCGAAATCACTATTTACTTCTGGAACTTTAAAAGTTTTATCCAAACTTTCGAATTCATCTTCCATTGGTAATATAAATTCGTCTTCATCTTTTTTTGTTTTTTTCTTATTTAATTTATTTTTATTTTCAATAACTGGTGGAATTGAAGCTTTAGTAATTTTTGGAGTTTTTTCTTCTGTTTTTTTCTTTCTTACTTTTTTTACAACAACTCTTCCATCAGGCATTACAACTTTCTTTTCTATAATATCTGATTCATTAACTGTTTTCTCAGTTCTTTTTTTATTTAATGCTTCTTTTTTTTCTTTAACACTAGGTTGTGTTGTTTTTGTATTTTTAGCTTCTTCTAATTCTGTTTTCTTATTAATAACTTTTTTTGTTTTTTTAGATTTATCTGCTACATTTGGAACTTCAAGTTTATTTCCTACTGGCTTAACTGGTTGAGGAGTTTTATTTTTTGAAGTTCTAACAGATGCAGGAATTACTATAGGTCCTGACATTTTATTTTCATTCATTTTACTTTCAATTATATCTATTTTTATACCTGCATTCTTTTGAGCATTCCTTGTTTTTAAAGAATCTCTATTAACTTTTTGAATAGTTCCACTTACAGACATTAATTCTTGATATTTAGAACTATCTTCTTCTAATACTGCTTTAACATTTATAGGCAAACAATTTACTATAATTCTTAATTGGTCATCTGTATATTGTGATGCAATATTATCAAAACTTTCTGCAAATTTGTCTGTATTTTTTCCTAGTTTTTTGAAATGTGTATTTATGTTTTGTATTTCTAATTCACTAACTTCTTTATCACTTTCTTTAGTATAATTCACATCATCAGAATCTATTTTATAATACATTTTTGCTTCTTTTTTTACTCTAGGCTTATTTATTAGCTTGCAAACTTGTTCCATACTTCTTTCAGTACCTAATAAAGCATTATAAATTCCTATACCAAATATTTTAACTAAAAATGAAGTACCTTTTGTACGTCTATCTGAACATATTAAAATAATTGCAGTATCATTTCCATCAATGTCTTGTGCTTCATCGCTAATATTATCAAGTTTATCAAAGATAAATTTATCTATTGCATCATAATTATTATTTGAAAATGGTTCTAAATCTTCACTTATAACTATTCTATCATAGCTTTTATCCTTTTGTATCTCTTTTAATATTGCGTCAAAGTAATAAACATTTTTAAAGGAAAGAATTTCTTTATATTCTTTCTGATATCTTTTTATTATATTCTCTGATATCTTTTCATTACTAACCGCAAATAAAACTTTCATTTGTTTAACCCCTCCAACCATTTACTACTACAGCAAAAATTAATGGTAATACTTGGCATATAAGTAATATAGTAACAAATGTTATTATAAGCATAAATCCTCTATCTCTAACATCTAATTTTCTTATACCTAAGACATATTGATAGATAGAGCCTATTGCAATTCCAACAAAGCAAAGAGGTATACTATAAATTCTTACTATATTTAATATATATGCAGCTACTCCATAAGGAGTAGAACCATACTTTTCAATATATTCATTAAGGTTGTTTCGTGTACTTTCTTTTATTTCAACTAATTCTGTAGCTTGAGTAGAATTCAACACTTCTTCTCCTGTAACAGCATACGATAATGAATATATACTCATTGAAGCAAATAATATTATAGATATTATTGCAATTATTGATACTTTCTTTATCATTTTTATAAAAACCTCCTTTAGGTTATTATTTTTTTACTTTGTACACACATTATAATACAATATATTGTAGAAAATATCAACCTAAAATCATTAATTTTTCCAATAATTTGCTTGTTTTATAGCACATATTTATTACATAATTATTATGATAATAAATTATCATAATAATTGTATTCTTAATCTTTGTTTTTGTCAAACTCAAATTTATAAAAATAATTCATATTTTACTATTTTTATAAATTGAAAAAACACTATATTTATTATAGTGTTTCATTAAAAAAAATATTTATTCGCTACTTTTTATCGTTTTTTTATTTTGCTTCTTATTATACTATAAAAGGAAAAAATTCAAATTTACAAAGTAAATTTCTAATTGATTTCTTAGTAATATAATAAAAAGCTGAAGTCTATGCACCTTCAGCCACCGCCAATACTAATATTCCGATTACTACACTTGCTATTGCACCATACTGTTTTAATGTCAATTTTTCCTTCAAGAAAATTCTTGACAAAATTATAGATACTACACATACAGATGAGATAATTGGTGCCGCAATAATAGCATTTCCACTCATTGCAAAAACATATGTAAATTGTCCTGCGGTTTCACAAATACCTGCTAGCATTTTATCTTTTTGATGTAAAACATCTATTTTTTCTTTTCTTAATCTAATAAAAATTGTTAAAATTATTGCAGAAATTAAGAATGTTAATTCATATGATGTATTAGCAACAAGTTCTATTGTATCTTCTGTAATATCTATTAATGGTGATGTACTCATTTCTAAATAATATGCATCTAAAAAACTTCCACAAGCATCAAATATTGCGTAAAGAAATGGCATACAAAATGCTATTATTGCTAATTTTTTTCCTAATCTTTTACTTTTGGGATTATCACTTTTTATTTCAAAAAATCCTATTAATAATATACCAATTACAATTAGAGTTATTCCCAAAATTGATAATCCATTAATTGTTTGTCCCAATATTAAAAAACATAATACTGATGTAATAGCACCAGAAGTATTTTCAATTGGATCTGATATAGATTCTTCTATATATTTCATTCCAAAAAAAGATAGTGCCATTGAAAAAATATAGAAAAATGAAACTGGTAAATATATAATTATATTTTCAAAGTTGTAATTAATATCTTGAGTAAGTAAAATAAAAATTGCATGTAATCCCATAAATAATCCAACAAATATACAAGTTTTTAAATGACTATATTTTTCTTTTTCATTTGCTCCTTTTTTATAAAATAATTCTGCTAACCCCCATATTAGAGTTGTAATTATTGCAAATATAAACCACATTTTCTATTCTTCCTCCTCTTCTTTTAGCATATTTTCTATTGCCATCATTATTCCAATTTTACCATATTCATAAGTTAAACCACCTTGCATATATGCAGTATATGGCTCACATAACGGCCCATCACAGCTCAATTCAATTGTTGCACCTGGAGTAAAACTTCCACCTGCCATAATTTCTTTATGTGGATATCCTGGCATTTCATCTGGTACTGGTACAACATATGACTCAATTGGAGATCCTTTTTGAACTCCTTGGCAGAATTTTACTAATTTTTCTTCTGTTTTTAATTCGATTGTTTGAATTATATCAGCTCTTTTTTCATTATATTTTGGACTTACTCCTTCAAACCCGAACTTTTCCAACATTCTGCTTGCAAATGTCATAGTTTTTAATACAGATTTTACTACAGATGGAGCCATAAATATTCCTTTATAATATGACAGCATCTGATTAAAATTAGCCCCCAATTCTTTACCTACACATGGTGCTGTTAATCTTTCTGCTACTTGGTGAACCAAATCTTTTCTTCCAATCACATATCCTCCACTAGTTGCAATTCCAGCTCCCAAATTTTTCATTAAAGAACTAACAAATATATCTGCACCAACTTGTGTTGGTTCCTTATCTTCAACAAATTCTCCATAACAATTATCTACCATAATTATTATATCTTTATTAATTTCTTTAATTTTAGATATTACTTTTTCAATTTTATCTATATTTAAACTTTTTCTTTGAGAATATCCTCTAGAGCGTTGTAATTCAATTAATTTTATATTTCCTTTTTTTACTCTTTCTACAATTTTTTCATAATCAAAATCATTGTTAATAAGTTCTATTTGTTCATATTTTATTCCATGTTTAATTAGGGAATTTTCACTGTCTCCTGAAAGTCCAATAACACTTTTTAAAGTATCATATGGTTCTCCTGAAATACTTATCATTGTATCGCCATATTTTAAAAGTCCAAATAAAGTTAAAGTTAATGCATGAGTTCCGGACATTATTTGTGGTCTAACTAGAGCATCTTCTGCTCCAAAAATCTGTGAATATATCTTTTCAAGTTTTTCTCTTCCTCCGTCATAATATCCATATCCTGTAATTTCATTAAAATCTGTTGTAGAAACTTTATTATCTTGAAAAGCTTTAAGAACTTTCATACTAGATTTCATACACGTTTTTTCATATTCATTAAAAATAGGTTGTAATTCTTCTTCAACCAAATTTGCAACCTCTATTATTTTGTTACTAATTCCAAATTCTTTATACATTTCTATTTCTCCCACAAAATATTTTTTTCTATAATATTATAAATTAAATGTAATATTATGTCAAAAAAAACAAAATACCACATTTAAATTTGATATCATTTTAGCAATACTATATATATATATATATATATATCGTCCTTCCTCTGTATAACTTATCTGTACAAATTAAAATTTCCTATAATAGAAAAAAGTGGACGATATGATAATTATAAAACACAAAAATTTACTCAATCGTCCACGTATTTGTTCGAAGCGCCGATTTTGTTGTACAAAATCGTGTGCAAAAATTAGCGAAGCTTTTATTTAGTAAGAAAGTGCTCCGCGCTTCCTACTAAATAAAAAAACAGCGTGGCAGAAATCTGCCACGCTGAAAATAATAACTTTCTCAGGTATTACTATTACCCTTATACAACCGCCTCTTCGGATTTGCACTCCGCATTTGCTGTTTCTTCAGCCAAGATCTCTTCATACTCTTTGATTAATTCTTCCAAGACCTTGTTATTTAAGACTTTTCCTACAATCATTCCGCCAGCTCCCTTATGGAAGTCATTTTCTGTCACATGATCAGTGAACCCACAGCCGACTTTGACTTCATTCTTATATGTCATGTTCTTATAGACAATATCTTTGCCTTTCTGTAAAACAAACTCGCCTTCCGACAAGTCGCCTTCGGTTGTAAGCTTCATCCTGGATGCCACATAGCCGCTTTCTTTTTCAGCAATTATTACAATGTGTTCCAGCTCGGCTTCGCCAGGATTTTCTGTCTCGAAAAACACTCTCACAACAGTTCCGACACCAACGGTATCTCCGATGATCTTTTTACGTTTTTCAAGCTCCGCCTTGGCCTCAGTTTTGGCGTTGGCTTTCGCATCCTCTCTCGTGTCTTTTTTGACATCTGCAGGTGCCGCCTTCAGACGCTTGCCTGCTTCCGCATATGCTGAATACGGTTTGTGATTTACATTGTCAATTCCCAACCGCCTGGCAATGCCATGCATTGACATACAGCTTTTTACTTTGATCATGCCTGTTGCCAAATCAAGTATTCCTTCGTCCGCGCCGATTGCTGCTTTTACAATGTTAAGTGCTTCTGCATTAAGTTTAATATTATACATATGATTTCCTCCTGTTATTAATCCCTTTGTTTTTGGTTGCTTCGTTTTTAATAGTTACTTTCTACCCTCCTTAGTTATTTTTATAGTCCTACACCAAAATTTTTTTGTATAGTAACTATAACTATTCTATTCTATTATACTACTTTTTCGCCTTTTTGTAAACATTTTATGTAAAAATCTTCTAGTTTTTTCCTATTATAGAAAAAATACACCTTTTGACTTAGAATTTTCATTCTATATCTATGGTGTATTTAAAATTAAATAGTTATTAATTTACTTGCTGTCCTTGTTTTATCCAAACTGAAACACTTCCATCTTTACAACTGAATTCTCCCATTCCGTCATTATCAACTTGAACTGTTTCAACAATATTTCCTGTGCAATCATAAAAAGTTGTATTTGCAAACTTTTCTCCAACTTTCATTTGTATAACTCCACCAGTACTATTAGACATAACTACTGCCAAACCTGAATTTTGATGTTCATAATCTCCTAATCTTGTAAATCCAATAACATTATAATCATCAAAATAATCTATTTGTTCTCCATATGCAAAATATTTTCTAATTCTTAGAAAAATATCTAAAGCCTCTTGTTTGGAATTAATTTGCTTTTCTGGTATTCCATAATAGTCTCCATAAAAAACACATGGAAAACCATCTTTTCTTAATAAAATAAGTGCATATGCTAATGGCTTAAACCAATCTAAAACCCAACTCTCCAAAGCTTGTCCAGGTTCTGTATCATGGTTATCCACAAATGTTACAGCTTTAGAAGGATTGTTTTCTACTAAGGTTCCATCAAATATATGACTCATATTAAAATTTCCATTACTTATTGAAGCTCTATAAAAATTATAGTGTAATGGAATATCAAAAAGAGACATACATCCATTTGTTTTGTCGATATATTCATTAATTACATTAATATTTGAACTCCAATATTCTCCTACTGCAAAAATCTTTTTATCACAATTTTTTTCTATTTCGGCTAGCCATTCAGGATAAAATTCTGCCCTAATATGCTTTACTGCATCTAATCTAAAGCCATCAACTAAGGTGGTATTTATATACCATTTCCCCCATTTTTCTAACTCTTTAACTACATCTACATTATTTAAATCTATGTCTGCTCCCATTAAATAATCAAAATTACCATTTTCTTTGTCTACATCATCATCCCAATGTTTTCCATAAAATTGGTAAATAGCGGTCGTTCCAGTATTTTCGTCCCAATCAATGCCATGAAAATGTGTCCAATTCCATTTGAAATCTGAATATGTATTATTTCTTCCTGGAAATAAATACTTTGTCCAAACTCTAATGCTTTTAGTATCTGTTAAACTAACATTTCTATTTGAAGCATCATCTTGAACAGCCAAAACATCCTCTGTTTCATCTGCTCCTATTTTATGATTTAAAACAATATCTGCTAAAACTTTTATATTATTCTCATGTAATATTTTAATAGTTTCTAAATATTCGTCTTTCGTTCCATATTTTGTTGGAATAGTACCTTTTTGTTCAAACTCTCCTAAATCATATAAGTCATATACACCATATCCTACATCAGAAATACCATCAGCTCCCTTATAAGCAGGTGGCAACCATATATGTGTTATTCCTATATTTTCTAAATGTTTAGCATCTTTTGCTAAATTATTCCAAAGTGAACAATCTTTAGGTAAATACCATTCAAAATACTGCATCATTATATTATTATTAGGCAAATTCATCACCTCTGCTTTTTATTTTAATAATTTAAGTATTTCTTCTTTATGTTCCATAATTGTATTATAACCTGTTTCTACAAGTTTATCTGCATTATCTATTTCTAATAAACTTGCACCTCTAGCATCTATCTCGATTGCTAAATCTGCTTCTCTTTGAGCTTTTCTAACATCTTTTAATGAAAATATATCTACTGTTCTTAATAATATTGCTAAAATATCATCTTGAGGCACATAATCATCAATTCTAAAGCTTAAGGCTAAAGTTTTATCTGCTCCCATATCCTTTAAGATTTTTACAGGAAGATTATCTTTTGTTCCACCATCTATAAAATTATATTTACCATATTCACAAGGAGTATAAACTCCTGGAAAAGACATGCTAGCTCTTGTAGCTTTTGCTATTGGGGCATCATATATATAGTCAATATCATCATCTTTTAAGTCAAATTTTTTAGATAAAAAAATACATTCTTTTGTTGAAATTGTATCTACGGTAGCAATAGCATATGGTATTTTTATTTCATTCATATTAGTAATATTTTTATCTTTAGAAATATTTTTTACTAAATTTTCAATGTTTTCTCCATCAGTTAATCCAGAAATTTTTGCCACTCCAGAAGTAAGATATGTGTATCCAGCTTTAAATATTGGCTTTTTTTCAATTTTTGTAAGTATTTTATAATTTTCAAGAGTTCTTTTTTTTATTTCATCTACACTATATCCCATTGCATAAAAAGTAGCAAATATACTTCCAGAACTTGTTCCAGATAAATAATCTATTTTTAATCCTAATTCCTCTAATGCTTTTAACGCTCCTATATGAGCTAACCCTTTTAATCCGCCTCCGGATAAAGCTACACCTAATGTCATTTTAATTTTCTATTTCATCCTTTCTTTTAACATACAATGTTTGTGTTGGATAAGCTAAATCTATATTTTCCTTTTCAACTAAAAATAGCAAACTACATAGAATATCTTGTTGTGCTTTTAAAAATTTATCGTATTCAGATTCTCTTACAAACAAAACAATTCTTATATCACTACTAGAAGTTGAAATTTGACTTAAACTAACTTGTATTGTTTCTTTAATAACTATTGGATTATTTTCTAAAACTAATTTTATTTCTTTTACTATTTTCTTTATTTTTTCAGAAGGAGTTTCTAGACTTAAATTTAATGTACAATTAAATCTTCTACTTGTTAATCTATTCCAATTAATTACATATGATGATGTAATTGTTGAATTTGGAATTGTAATAACTGAATTATTGAATGATTTTATACGAACACTTCTAAATGTAATATCAATTACTTTTCCTTGATATTGTTCTACTTCAATCCAATCTCCTATAACAAATGGTTTATCTGTCAAAATTGAAACACCACTTATTAGACTTTTTACTAAATCTTGTGCTGCTAAAGCAAGAGCTGCTGATCCTAATCCTAAAGCAGTAAGTAATCCACTTAAATCGTATCCAATTTCTGAAATGCATATGAATATGTATATTATCCAAATTACACATCTAATTATTTTACACATAAACATATTAACAGTTTTGTTAGTTGGATCTTTGAAAAAACTTTGAAAAATTTTTGAATCATTATTAATTAAATTTGTAACTATCTTTAACACATAATATATTACAACTAACTTATATATTTTATTCATTACAAATAATACTTGTTTATTAGTTGGTAAAATTTTTATCATACAATATACACCAATTAAAACAAATAATATATTTAATGGTCTATACATACTACTTTCTTTTGGATTTTTCTTGTTTCTTATTATTTTATAATAGATTTTTATTATAATTCTTGAGAAGATTGTTCTGAAAATCACAAAAAATAACAATACTGCAATAGCAATTTGTAAGTCAAAAATCTTTAATAAATAATTTAAATCTATTGACGATAGAGCTTGTTTTAGATTTTCCATTTTTCCCTCCAATATAATAAATTAATTCATTGTTATTATATATTAAAGATAAAAAAAAGTATACCTTTTTAGTAAAATAAAGTAAATATTTATTTTCACTATATAACTAATATTATCTCTTAAAATTTTGAAAATTATCTATTATTAATATCTACTACTTTTTTATGCACAATATAGCTCATTTCATTTAGTTGAACTGGGAAATGTATAAAATTAATCAAATGCTTTATATTATAGGAATTACAAAGCAATTTACTATAATATAAAAAATAAGAACTATCACTTTATATTGTGATAGCTCCTATTATTATTAATATTACGTTCTTATTGTTTCGCATATAATTTTACAATTTCTTGTAATACTTCTACTGTTTTTTCCATATCTTCCAAGCATATATATTCATATATTCCATGGAAATTATGTCCGCCTGTTCCTAAATTAGGACAAGGGAATTTTTTATCTGCTAACCTTGTTCCAGTTGTTCCTCCTCTTATTTCATGGATAAATGGAGTAACATTAGCATTTTCCATTGCCTGTTTTGCATTTTCTATAAGGTGCATATGTTGAGATATAAGTTCACTCATATTGTAATAAGAGTCTGAAATTTTAATAGTTATACAATTATTGTATTTTTCGTTAAGTTTATTAACTATGTTATAAAATACTTGCTTTCTATTTTCAAACCCCTTTCTTTCAAAATCTCTAATTATAAATTCCATTTTAGTATTCGAGACATCTCCTTTTATAGAAAATAAATGATAATACCCTTCATATCCTTCTGTTGTTTCAGGAAATTCATTAGGTATTAAGTTTATTATTTCATTAGCTATCAATTGAGAATTTATTAATGTACCTTTAGCATATCCTAAATGTGTTATTATTCCCTTTATATTGATATTTACAGATGCCGCATTGAAATTCTCATAAGAAATTTCGCCTAAATCAGAACCATCTACAGTATAAGCAAAATCAGCTTTAAATTTTGAAAAATCAAAATATGTTGTATCTTCTCCAAGTTCTTCATCTGGTGTAAATGCAATATAAATATCTCCATGTTCAATATTATTTTTTATAATATTTTCAAGCATGGTCATAATTTCAGCAATTCCAGCCTTATCATCTGCTCCTAACAGAGTATTTCCATCTGTTGTGATTAAGGTTTTCCCTGTATGATTTTTTAAATCAGGATATTTATTCACATCAAGAATTTCTTCTTCATTCAGATTTACGGATTCCCCATTATAATTTTCTATTATTTGAGGATTTATATTAATATCTGTAGCTTCTTCTGATGTATCAATATGTGAAATAAATCCAATTTTAGGTGCACTTTCTATCCCTTTTAGATATGCATATACATAACAATGCTCTGCATCTAAATAAACGTCATCTATACCTATACTTTTAAGTTCCTGTTCTAATAGCTTTGCTAAATTCCATTGTGCATCTGTACTTGGGGTTACTCGGATTTCAGAATCTGAATTGGTTGGTATAGAAATATACCTTAAAAACTTGTCTAAAATTGCCATAACATACCTCCTAAAAATTATTTTATAGAGTCCCCATATATACTTACTTTCGCAAGATAATACGTAATTTATCAATATTTTATCACAGTATTATGTAAATGTCAATTTGCGGTTTGAGTTCATACTAATAACAAAAGTGGACAATATTTAAACTCAAAAAAACAAAACTTTATTGAATTATCTGCATCTTTGTTCGTACTTCAAAATTATAAAATAATTTTGTGTACATTATTTCCCGAAGACTTTATATATAGGAATTTCCTCGTATAATATAAAAAAGAATCTATTAAGATATTTTATCCATAATAGATTCTTTTTTATATTTTGTAAATTTTCTCTTTTTATAATTTACTTTTTTCTTTTGTTTTCTTAATAATTTTATCTTATGTATTAATGTTTTAATTTTTTTATTTTATAAATTTATTTTTCTTTTGTTTTCTTCTAATAAGTGTAACAATAGAATTTGATGCAATTACTAATAATATTACTCCGTCTATAATCACTGGTAACATATCTCCTGTATATGGTGATGTTTTATTATTGTTTGTACTAC
>OFGE01000476.1_pt1 | contig 43975 bp, 37 predicted proteins | sample 1521681 | NCBI WGS metagenome assembly OFGE01 (sample SAMEA3504093, study PRJEB24116) | mouse gut metagenome | biome: mouse gut; feature: mouse-associated habitat; material: faeces | place: Denmark | collected 2011
ATTTCCCCGTAAAATGGGAGGTTTTTTTACGAAAATTTTTTAAGCGTCAAAGCTGTAGATATATTACTGAACTGGGCTTTTATTTTCCCTCTATTTCAAAACGCCATTCATCCCCATCAGATAATCAATAAACTGCTGCGCCGTCCTCCCGGACAGCCCCCCATGGCCAAGCTCCCATTTATTCGCCTCAAGCATAAGCTCATCCTCCGGCATCTCAATCTGATTCCGCTTCGCCAACTGCCGCACAATCTCCTGAAATTCCTTCTTCTCCGGTTTCCCAAAATAAATAGTCACGCCGAACCTGGCCACCAACGACAGTTTCTCCTGTACCGTATCATTGGTATGCAGCTCCTCGTCCCGGTCCGCCTTATCCCGGAACGTCTCCCGAATCAGGTGCCGCCGGTTGGACGTGGCATAAATCAGGATATTATCCGGTTTCCGCTCCAAACCGCCCTCAATTACCGCCTTTAGGTACTTATATTCAATCTCGAATTCCTCAAAAGACAAGTCATCCATATAGATGATGAACTTATAATTCCGGTTCTTAATCTGGGAAATGATCTCGTTCAAATCCTGAAACTGATGCTTGTACACCTCAATCATCCTAAGTCCCCGGTCATAATACTGGTTCAAGATCGCCTTAATCGAGGAGGATTTGCCCGTACCCGCGTCGCCGAACAGCAGGCAGTTATTCGCCCTCCTGCCTTCCACAAAGGCCTCTGTATTATCCACCAGCTTCTTCTTCGCAATCTCATACCCAATGAGGTCGTCAAGATGCACATGGGCAATCTTCGTAATCGGGACAATCCTTGCCCCTCCCTCCTCATGTTCTACCCGGAACGCCTTGTGAAGCCCCAGTTTTCCCACGCCGAACTCCCGATAGAACTGGGTCAGCGCATCCTTGAACGCCCCCGTATCCTCCGTACCGGCAAGATTCCGGCTCAAATCACAGATTCTATCCCGTATCCTTTTGTTAAATACCTTTCCATGCCCGTCCATCCCCTGATAATCCAGGATCACAGACAGACATCCGGCATCCAGCTTTGCTTCCATTTCCGTGAAATCATAGTCAAACAACTCCTTGAAAATCGAAAAATCGTGCTCTGCAACTACATTGATACTGCCTGCTGCCTTCCCCACAATCTCACAGGAAGTACTGTATGCATTTTCATGGCTCGCCAGAAGGTACGTCAGATAATTATGCCACAGATTCCCCTCGAACCCATGGCTCGCCGCCATCTCCAGCAGCCCATTCATGCACTCAAACAATAACCCTTGCAAATCTTCTGGATTATAATAATGATTGTCATAATTCTCCATAAGGAAGGTCATGTCCTTTAGAATCTTCCCTTCTTCCATATGCTTATACAATATTAACTCATTCGTCCTCATCCGCTGCTCCACTCCTTGCAATTCTAGTAATTCCCCAAAATCCGCAGGCTCCTGCTCTCTTCCCTAAGCCCCCGGATTGCATTCTTCACAGCCGGTTCTGCCAGATTTCCCTCGAAATCCACGAAAAACCGATACTCCCAGCTCCTTCCTTCCACAGGCCTGGACTCGATTTTCGTCATATTCAAATCATTATAGATAAAATGTGACAATAACTGATACAGCGAGCCGCTTTCATGGGGCACCTCAAAACAAATACTAATCTTCTTCGCATCTTTCAGGAAAATCTTCTGGTTCGTCACCACGATAAACCGTGTGGAATTATTGGGATCGTCATTGATATTATCTGCAATCACCTCAAGCCCATGGATTTTTGCCGCATAGGCGCTACATACCGCCGCCTGGCTCTTATCCTGTTCCTCCATAATCTTCTTCGCCGCTATCGCCGTATTTGCCACGCTAATCTGCTGCCATCCGCCGTGTCCGTCTAAGAAACGGGACGCCTGCATCAAAGCGACCCCTTTGGAATAGACGCGCTCAACGTCCGAAAGCTTTGTCCCTGGAAGCCCTGCCAGGGTATGGGTAATGGGGATAACCGTCTCCCCGACAATATAATTTTCAAATTCCACCAGCAGGTCGTACATCTCGTCCACCGCCCCTGCCGTCGAATTCTCAATGGGAAGCACGGCAAAATCTGCCGCCCCTTCCTCAATGGATTCCATGGCATCCCGGAACGTCCGCACATAGAAACTGTTGCATTTCTCACCGAAATAATACTGCATCGCCGACTGGCTGTAGGCCCCTTCCGTCCCGGGGAATACCACCCGGGCATTCCTGGTATCCAAATCATCCACCCCGATAAACGGCAGACGCCCAAGCGCCCCTGCCTCCACAAGCTTACGGTACTGAACCTTCCGGCTCATCGCCATGAGCTGCTCGAACAGTTCCCGCACGCCTTTCTTATTGAACTCCGTAGACGCCTTGTCCGTTACGTCTTTCAGTTTATCCTGCTCCCTCTGGCGGTCAAATATCTTCATCCCGTTCTGTATCTTAAAATCCCCGACCTCGCCGCCTAACCGCACTCTCTCCTCGAACAGCCTTACAATCTCATCATCCACGGCATCTATCTGTACCCTTAACTCCGCTAATGTCGCCATATCATTTTCTCCTCTTTTTATAATCTGCCAGTGTATTATAATACAATTTTCCTATCTTTTGTGAAATTTTCTTTGAAAAGTATAGATTTTGTGCATAAAATCCACGTTCCTTTCCCATACTTATCCATATGAAGCATAATTTTCTAACCTGCGGGACCACGGGATGGTGCATGGAAATCCTGTTCACCGGACTCCATTCCCTGCAGGACGAGAACCCCAAACTCACAGGAAATACATCCATCTGGATGTTCCCCATTTATGGCTGTGCAAGTTTCCTGGCGCCCGTCTGCCGGCTGCTCAAAGGGAAAAGCCTGTTATTGCGTGGAGGCGTATACACCTGCTGCATTTTCTGCGGCGAATATGTGACCGGCTCTTTCCTCAAGAAATTTGACGCATGCCCATGGGATTACAGCGAAGCCCCCTTAAACATCAGCGGGTTAATCCGCCTGGATTATGCGCCCCTCTGGTTCGGCGCGGGATTATTATTTGAAAAAATCCTCATAAAGCATTGAAAATCTTTCGTATTTGTTATATGATAATATGAAAGATTTTCAACAGGGAGGAGCGGGCATGAATATCCTGGCATGTAACAGCAGCTTAGAGAGCGTCTATATAGACCAGCCATACTTTATCGAACATCCGGGTTCTGTCATTCATATTTTATATGGATGGCTGGTTATATTTATTTCTTTTCTTTTTGATAAATTTTTAATAAAGTCATCCAATATTCTCCGTTTCCTGTTATGTTCATTCCTATATTTATCTATATATTTATCCATTGATTCACTGATATTTTCAAGGTTATCCCCTTTTGTTCCGGCATCTGTATGCTGCCAGTCACACAGTCCAGAGCTTCGTTTTTTTGCTTATTGCCTTTCGCAGGCAATCGCTTTGCACCTTTTGCCGATGGCAGCTTTACCAGAAATGTACCTTGCATGCGGCAGACGCCGCGCCTACCCTGCATCACTTCGGACGTGCCTTAGGGCTTGGCCGTTGATGATATACATATATTTTTACTTTTTATTTACATCATAAGGAGGTTTTTATGAGACACTTAATGAGTCCGCTTGATTTTTCCGTAGAAGAATTGGATCGACTGATGAACTTGGCGGTTGACATCGAAACCAACCCTGCCAAGTACGCACATGCCTGCGAGGGGAAGAAGCTGGCAACACTTTTCTATGAGCCAAGCACACGGACAAGGCTGAGCCATGAAGCCGCAATGCTGAACCTGGGCGGAAGCGTCCTTGGGTTCTCAACTGCAGAATCAAGTTCAGCCGCCAAGGGCGAGAGCGTTTCCGACACCATCCGTACGGTTTCCTGTTATGCGGATATCTGTGCCATGCGCCATCCCAAAGAGGGTGCGCCCATGGTTGCCTGCCAGCATGCGTCCATCCCGGTCATAAATGCCGGCGACGGAGGGCATCAGCACCCGACCCAGACTCTCACCGACTTACTGACCATCCGCAACCTGAAAGGCCGTCTGGACAACATGGTCATCGGCCTGTGCGGGGATCTGAAATTCGGGCGTACCGTCCATTCTCTGATCCACGCCCTGGTCAGATACCCGGGAATCAAGTTCATCCTGATTTCTCCGGAGGAATTAAGGCTTCCCGGCTACATGCGCTTTGACGTACTGGATAAGGGGAATATCCCGTACAAAGAAGTGGTCCGGCTTGAGGACGCGCTGCCGAAACTAGACCTGCTCTATATGACCCGGGTCCAAAAGGAACGTTTCTTCAACGAAGAGGACTATGTACGCATGAAGGATTTCTACATTCTGGATTCCAAGAAAATGGAGCTGGCTCCAAAGGATATGTACGTCCTGCACCCGCTTCCGCGTGTCAATGAGATTTCCGTTGAGGTGGACAACGACCCAAGGGCGGCTTATTTCAAACAGACCCAGTACGGCGTCTATATCCGGATGGCGCTCATCCTGACGCTGCTCAATATTGAAGTGTAGGAGGGAAAATCATGTTAAAAAATACACTGAATGTCGGACGTATCGAAGAAGGTTTCGTATTAGACCATATACAGGCTGGACGCTGCATGGATATTTACAAATATCTTCATCTGGACAAGTTAGACTGCTGCGTTGCCATTATCAAGAATGCCAAGAGCAATAAGATGGGCAAGAAGGATATCATGAAGATTGAATGCCCCATTGATTTTATTGATTTGGATGTGCTTGGTTTCATCGACCACAATATTACCATTAATCTAATCAAGGATTCTCAGATTGTGGCAAAGAAGTGCCTGCATCTCCCGAAAGAGATTACCAACATCATCCGCTGCAAGAATCCACGATGCATAACGTCGATTGAGCAAGGGTTAGACCATGTATTCGTCCTCACCGACCCGGAGAAGGAAATATATCGCTGCAAATACTGTGAAGAGAAGTATCACGGAAAATTAAAATAAGCGCCGCCGGCGCTTATTTCTATCTCTAAATAGCTTTGCAAGCAAGACGATAAGCCGGGTTATGTCGTTGGGTAATCATCTATCTAGCCCCGCCGTTGCCGACGGGGTCAAGCAACCTACCTAAGACGTGACGGGCCGCCACATTGTCTTTATCCGGTCTTGCTTCGGATGGGGTTTACATGTGCCCCTGCTGTTACCAGCAAGGCGGTAGTCTCTTACACTGCCCTTCCACCCTTACCATATCAAATGGCGGTTCATTTCTGTTGCACTTTCCTTGGAGTCGCCTCCACCGGACGTTATCCGGCATCCTGCCCTGTGAAGCCCGGACTTTCCTCATCTGCTGCCTTTCGGCCTGACGGGCAAAGGCCATCATTTGCAGACGCGATTACCTGTCTTACTTGCAATATTAAGATATCCTGCATTGCCTCTTCCATGGCGCCCAACCGTTCCTGACGCACAAGCAATCCCACAATGCAATTAATATAACACAGAATCTCTAAAAAAACAATTCCTTATCCGGATGGGTTACCGGAAACTTTTAATCCAGTTAATCAAGGAATCATGGTAAACATTATCCGTGACGTCCTTTCTCATCTGGTCTGTGACTGCTCCGTTCTTACTCATAATTGCAAGAATCGCCTCCTGAAGCCCGGCAATCTTTCCCTTCTCGAAAGCCTCCCGGTATTCTTCCGTTTCATCTTCCTCCGGCTTCTTTCCCGCCGTCTCCGTCAGGCTTTCCATCGCCTCGTCGATCATCTGTTCTGCAATCGCATCCAATTTCTCCCTGGACTCTAGCTTCGCCTTTTTCTCCTCCACAGATTCCAGCATTGCCTCTGCTACCAGCTCTTCCACAATCTCCACGGCTTCCCTGGCATGTTCTTCCTCTGCAATCCCCTTCGGCGCCCCGACCGAAGATTTCCCGGCTTTCTCTGCCGCTTTTTCAATCTCCCTGAGCTTTTCAGCGTTCCCTTCTGCCGTTACAGGCACAATCCCGACACACTCTGTCGCCTTGCTGACTGCCTCTGCCTTCGTCTCGGCATCGTCCATATCCCGTTTTTCCTGTACATTTTTGGCCAAGACTGTTACATCCGGCTTTCCGAAATCCGCCGTTCCCACGCTCCGGCTCCCGATATCCGCAACGCCTCCCGTCTTTATCGCCTGTCCGTCGGATGCCGGAATCCAGATCTCCCCGGAATTCGCCTTCACACTGACCGAAATCCGCCCATTGTCCACAGCCACCTTTTCTCCTGACAACGCGCCCACATACGCCGCTGCATTTCCTGCAGGAAGATTCATCGTAAAATCTTTGTCGTCATTATTCACAGTAACAATGACCGATTCCCCTTGATAATTCCTGGAAAATGCATACTGACGGTTCGTCAGCGTCAATTCCTGATAGTCCCCATAAGAAAGAGCAGGCGTATTCTGGCGCACCTTTCCAAGCGCCGCAACCAACCTTGTATACGGGTTCTCCTCTATGGCATCCTTGTAATCGCCAAGGGACAGCGCAGGTCTTAGGGAATCGTCAGAATGCCGCTCCTTGCGCCCTTCAATCCCAAACTCCGACCCGTAATAAACCGACGGAACCCCCGGCAGCGTATACAAAAGTACATGCACCGGTGCAAAATGCGCCTTATTATTCAGCTTCGTATAGATCCGCTCCACGTCATGGTTGTCCACAAAATTATAGAGTTTAAGCCCCTCCGGACGATTCCCTCCCATGCCGTAGAGCCGCTTTACCGTATGGGCAATCTCAAAATAATTATGGTCGTTATGCCCCGAATACAGGGCTTTATGCAAATGGTAATTGGTGACGGAATGCAATGTCCCTTCATTCACCCAGCGGTTATAATCCCCATGGATCACCTCGCCCATCAGCCAGAACTCCGGTTTCACTTCATTCGCTACCTGGCGGAGCGCCTTCATATATTCAAAATCCAACACATCCGCCGCATCCAGACGAATTCCGTCCACATCGAATTCATTTACCCAGAAACGGATTACGTCACCGATATAATCCCGCACTTCCGGGTTCTGCTGGTTCAGTTTCGCAAGAAGGTCATAACCTCCCCAGTTCTCGTAGGAAAACCCGTCGTTAAACTGATTATTCCCCCAAAAATTCACATTCCGATACCAGTCCTTGTACCGTGAATTCTCCCGGTTCTTCTTAATATCCTGAAACGCGAAAAAATCCCGCCCGGTGTGGTTGAACACTCCGTCGAAAATGACCTTCACGCCCTGCCTGTGGCACTCACCCACAAACGCTGTCAGATCCTCATTGGTCCCAAGACGGCTGTCCAGCTTCTTATAATCTGTGGTCTCATACCCGTGCCCCACAGACTCAAAAAGCGGGCCTATATAGATTGCATTACATCCAATCTCCTTGATGTGGTCAATCCACGGTATCAATGTGTTCAGCCTGTGCTCCGGCTCCCCATATGGATTCTCCTTAGGCGCGCCGGTAAGCCCCAACGGATAAATGTGATAAAATACTGCCTCGTCATACCATGCCATCGTTATCCGTACCTCCTAATAAATATTTCGGATATCACCCTGCCATCTGCTTGTCCTGCCTGACATGAGACAGACAAACCACGGGCGACACTTTATTAGTTTACCATAAAATTCCTATGTCCGCCATAGAAAATGTATTAGCAGCAATACTCGCCACTGTTTCATCGGGCGAATGCCCAATAGCTCCCAGCTTAATTTGGCGACGTAAAAGAATTTTACTTTCCAAACAAATCCGCATGACTGCCGGTTGCGGTAGCCGAAAGAATAAGAGTATCCTCAAAGATTTGATACATAAATTTGTAAGTTTTCCAATATCTTTGCCTCGCTTTTTCATCAATCTGACATCTTTCTTCATGCGATTGGTGTAAACAATTTTATACATGACCTAATCCTCTAGCATGGAAGAAACAGCATCTTCCGCACTATCAAAAGGACCATTCAGATTTTTACGAAATCTGCTGTCATAAACTGCTTCTTGAAGAGAGGATGGAATTGCCTTATGTCTTACAGTAAAAGGAATTCCGTCATTTTCAATAGACGCATTCAAAAAAATGCGTATTGCCGCTGAAGTATCCAGTCCAAGGCTGGAAAATAATGAATCTGCTTGCTTTTTTAATGTATCATCAATACGAATTTGTAGTGTTGCCATATTGCATCTCCCTTGATTTTGTACTATTATTGTATTACAGTGCCACGACATCCTCAATCAGATTACCGCCGTCCGCAGCCCCCGTCGCAAGGGCGTCGCACCTCTCATTCTGGGGATGCCCGTCATGCCCCTTGACCCAGATAAATGTCACCCAATGCTTCTCCTTCGCAGCAAGCAGCCGTTTCCACAAATCCACATTCTTCACCGGCTCATTCTTTCCCCGTTTCCATCCTTTCTTCACCCAGCCGTCAATCCAATGCTGATTAAACGCATTGACCACGTACTGGGAATCCGAGTACAGCTCCACCTCGCATGGACGGTTCAGCGCTTCCAGCCCGGCAATTACAGCCATCAGCTCCATCCGGTTGTTGGTCGTCTTTTTATATCCCTGGGAAAGCTCCTTCGTATGCAGTTCCCCCTTTGTATCTACATATTCCAACACGGTTCCGTATCCTCCCGGCCCGTCCGGGTTCCCCCTCGCCGCGCCGTCCGTATAGATCTTTACCTTCATCCTGTTCCTCCTTTTCGCTGCCGTATGGCCGGCTCACACTTCAAATACCTGCTGCTGTTTCATCACCCGCATGACCCGTTCCCGGTAGGGTTCCGAAAGGGCGTCGTTCCTCAGCCTGTCACATATCTCATACTGTCCCCAAAAATGCATCGGGAACGCACAACCTGTCCGGGTGTGGCGCATAAAATAATCGAATCCCCAGGCATACTGTTCCTCCTGCCTCGGGTCTAACGGAAGGAACGCAACGTCAATGGCCTCCCCCTCAATCTTCTCCATCTCATGCAAAAAACGGCAGCGCATCATCTCGTTATACTCCGCACTTTCTTCCTCCCAATGCCACCAGTTCAGGTCGCCTGCATGATAAATAACCTGTTCCCCCACGCGCACCAGAAATGCAACGCCCTCGTCCGTGGATTTAAGCGTCCGTATCTCCATTCCGTCAAGGGTAATCTCCCGGCACGGCCCTATCAAAGTACATCTGCCCTCCGGAGCATCCGCCTTGATATCATCCGAGAGAATATAGTGGATATCCGTATAACGGCCCTGCCAATCAAAAATCTGTTTATTAAAATGGTCACTATGGACATGGCTTGCAAATACATAAATCTTCGCCTTTTCCGGCAGTTTGGGCAGCGTTCCCTTATAATAATCAAAAACCAATATCCTGCCTTCAACCTCCGCCATATATCCACTATGCTCCAGATACGTAATCTTCATACAGCTATTTTCCTCCGCTCAGTTCTTCCCTGCACATTCCCTTAAAACGCCTCGCCCTGAATGACCTCCACGGCGTGAATCAACTCCGGCAGCAGATACTTCAAAGTCTCTCTCACAGCCTGGGCCTTCCCCGGAAGGTTCACGATCAGCACATCCTTTCGGATTCCCGCAACACTCCGGTTCAGCATGGAACGCTTAGTCATCTTCATCGTATGGGCGCGCATCGCCTCCGGGATTCCCAGAATCGGCTTCTCAATGATATCCATGGTCGCCTCAGGCGTACAGTCAGAAGGCCCGCATCCTGCGCCTCCAGTCGTCAACACAAGATCCGTCAGGAATGCATCAATCATCCTGGTCATTACCGTTGACAGCACCTCCCTGTCATTGGGAAGCGCACGCATGAACACGATTTCAAAGCCCGCCTCCTCCATCATCTCCATGATTGCCTCCCCGCTCTCATTCTCCGCATTTCCCTTGTATACATCCGTACTTGCCGTAATAATTGCAACTCTCATATCATACCTCCGCTTATTTCCCGGAAACTCTCGTACTTTCCAAAATCTCCTTTTTCTTCACATCCATACATCTTACCCGGCTGAATCTGTGTAGCCCCTGTCAGTCCCTATCCGGAAAAGATGCAAAGCAAAGCACACGTGCAAGCGCCGAAAGAGCTGTCAAAACAAACCATTTCATGACAGCCCTGCGGCTTTGCACGATACAAATGCCAGTAAAACAATCATAGCAAATTATCCCAGACGTGTAAAGCATTTTACTAGATAATGATACAGACCAGCCCTCCGTTGCTGTCGTTCACAATCTTCTGCATGGTATCCTGAAGCTTCTCCTGACTCTCATCATTAATCATCGCCATCTTGTTCTGCATCCCGTCCATCACCAGCTCCTCGATGGATTTCCCGAAGATATTCGTACCCCAGATTCCTTCCTCGCTCTCCTTCGCATCCTTGATATAACGGATTAAATCCTGCGCCTGCTGTTCGCTTCCCACAATGGGCGCGATCTCCGTCTCAATATTTGCGCGGATAAGATGAATGGAAGGAGCCTCCGAATGAATCTTGACCCCATATTTACTGCCTTGCTTGATGATGGTAGGTTCCTCCAAGGTAATCTCCTCTTTCTGGGGACTGACCACGCCGTACCCCCGCATCCGTACCGAAGCAAATGCATCCCGCACCCCTTCATACTCTTTTTTCAGCTCTGACAAGTTCTTCATCGCCGCCACAAGCTCATACTGCCCCGCAATATGTGTTCCGGTCAGCTCGCTCAACATCTCATAGTAGAACTTTTCCGCCACCTGTATGCGCACCTTCACGCACCCAGTATCCATCTCGATATGGTCTACCTTCATTTCCTCAATATACATGCACTCCGGCATCTCAATGCCTGCCACGGCGTCCCGTATTTCCCCGAAACGGTTCAGGATATCCTTGATATGTACTAATAATTCCTGTTTGATTTTGTGTTCCCTTGGCAGCATTTCCACCCATTTCGGGATAAAGAACTGCACCTCGGAAACCGGAAATTCATATAATACTGCTTCCATGATTCTTGTGATATCCTCCTCTTTCAACTGCTCACAGTTGACCGGAATCGCGCTTACGCCATACTGCTGTTCACATTCCTGGGCCGCCTGTTTTGCCTCATCGCTGAAAGGCTTTTTAGAATTCACCAGCACCACAAAGGGCTTTCCGATGCTTTGAAGCTCCCGGATGGTCTTCTCCGTCCCCTCCCGGTAATTCTCCTGAGGGATATCCGTGATGCTGCCGTCTGTCGTGACTACGATGCCGATGGTGGAATGGTCGTGGATGACTTTTCTGGTTCCGATTGCCGCCGCCTTGGTAAATGGAATCTCATGGTCAAACCAAGGTGTTTTCACCTGCCGTTCCTCCCCGCCCTCCACATGGCCGGAAGCTCCCTCCACCATGTAGCCGACGCAGTCGATAAGCCTTACCCGTACTTTTACATCCTCCGATACCTTGATTTCTGCCGCTTCTTTCGGGACGAATTTGGGCTCCGTGGTCATAATCGTACGCCCTGACGCAGATTGTGGAAGCTCATCTTTTGTTCTTTCCTTTCCGTGTTCGTCTTCCATATGCGGCAGGACCAACACGTCCATGAACCGCTTGATAAATGTAGATTTTCCCGTCCTCACCGGGCCTACGACTCCAATGTAGATTTCTCCGTTTGTCCTGGCTTGTATATCCTTGTATAAATGATATTGCTCCATGCTCCTTGCCCCTTCCGTTCGTGCTGTTAGAATATATGCAGGCTTATTTCTATAAATTCCTGCATTTGAAAACATTTGATTCCTTCTATAAAATTTGTTAAAATATATTTCGGAAATCACCCATACAGCATGTCCTGCGGACGGATGTACTTCAACTAGAAAAGTACAGAGATGGAGAACGAATTATGAATACTATAAAAATAAGGAATTTGAAACTGGGGACAGGCGTGCCGGCAATCTGTATCCCGAATATTGGAAAAACCCGGGAAGAGCTCCTTTCCAAAACCATTCAATATAAAAAAATGCATATGGATCTGATGGAATGGCGCTCAGACTGGTTTGAAGAGATCGACGATATCGAAAAAGTAAAAGAAACGCTGGCAGATATTCGGGCTGCGCTTGGCGAAACCCCTCTTTTGTTTACCTTCCGCACCAAAAAAGAAGGGGGCGTCCGTGAGATGGATACCCAAGCCTACATTTCCCTGAATAAGGCAGTGGCAGCCACCGGTAATGCCGACCTCATCGACGTGGAGATTTTCACCGGAGATGGGATTGTGACCGACCTGATTTCTTTTATTCATAAAAATAATGCAAAGGTTGTTGCCTCCAACCATGATTTTGACAAGACGCCTTCCAAATCTGACATTGTTTACCGTCTGCGTAAGATGCAGGATATGGGAGCGGATATCCCCAAAATAGCCGTTATGCCCCGGACAAAAAAAGATGTCCTCACCCTCCTTGCCGCTACGGAAGAGATGGCGTCTGAATATGCAGACCGCCCAATCATCACAATCTCTATGTCTGGTCTTGGAAGCATCAGCCGCATTGCAGGTGAAGTTTTTGGTTCCTGCCTGACCTTTGGCTCAGGAGAAACAGCATCTGCCCCCGGGCAGATTGACGCCGGAAAATTAAACAGCGTCCTCCAAACGATTCACCAGATATTCTAGACAATAAAGCTTAATTACGAATAATAAAGAAAACCGTAGATTTTCTTTTTTGTTCATGATAAAATATTATTATTATACAACTGAATATGGTGAAACGAATGAAGAAAGGAGAACTCCTATGAATCTTTATCATCTCAGGTACTTTGTGACACTGGCTCATTTAGAACATTATACGAAAGCCGCTGAGATCCTGGCTATTACACAACCAAGCCTAAGCCATGCAATCTCCTCTCTTGAGAAAGAACTGGGAGTAAAATTATTTGAAAAAGACGGCCGCAATGTAGTTTTGACCAAATGCGGCCAGGCATTTTTGACTGATGTGGAGCAGTCTCTTGAGATGCTGGATTCCAGCGTCAACAGACTCCAGATGACAGGACTTGGCGAAGGCCGCGTCGATATCGGCATGCTTCGCACACTAAGCTCCACCGTCCCCAAATTTGTGAAAGATTTCCTGGATTCAAAACCAAATAAGAATATTCATTTTTACTTTCACACTTCCACCGACCTGACACAACACATTATCCGAGGTCTGAAAGAGCGTCGGTATGATATTGCCTTCTGCTGCAAGGTGGAGAATGAACCCTTGATTGAATTCATTCCCATCTTCTGCCAGGAATTGGTGCTCATCGTTCCAAAGGGACATCCCCTGGAGGAACGAGATTCTATTGATCTCAGGGATACTCTTGCCTATCCTCAGATTACATTTTCAAAGCAAAGCGGGCTAAAGCCCGTCATCGACAAGCTGTTTGAAAAATGCGGCGGCCGCCCCCAGAGTGACTTCGCACTGGAAGAAGACCAGGCAGTCGCCGGTCTTGTGAGCGCAGGCTTCGGCATCGCTGTCGTCCCACGAATGTCCGTCCTGGATTACATGCCTGTCAAGATTATAGAAATTGTCAAGCCAACCTGGGAACGGATCTTCTATATGGCAACCATGAAAAATGTATATCAGGCGCCGGTGATCCAACATTTTAAAAAATTCGTGTCAGACCATACGGACTTGCAGTTGTAACCCTTCCGCACAATCCCACGGGACAGCTTACATCCTGTCTCGTGGGTGTCGGACGCTTTCTCTTCCACAAAATGATATCGTAGGGAGCAATTATCCTTTAATCTCAATAATCTCATCTATCAAAATCTTTGTTCCGTCTTCCAGACACAGCGTCCGTCCATACTCATCCACCTTCTTCACATATCCTGTCACCGTCACATAAGCTCCGCCTTCTTTCTGGATATCCGGCACAAAATAAGTGACTGAAACTTTCGGTTTTATCCCCATCCTTTCCTTTATCTCCTGAAGTTTTCCATTGATCACCTCTTTGCAGTATTCGTCCAATTCCATCCTCTTATCCGTCAGCCTTGCCGTCTCTTTTACAGCCTCATGGTGTCCGGTAAGGGCGGCGAAGGGCGCAAACTGCGCAGCCCTGTCCGCTACCGGCATATGTGCATGTGTATTAGATACATGGTGCGGAAGGTGAATGATATCCTGATACTTATTCCATTCTCTCATGCCCGATGTCCTCCAATCTGCTGATTTCGGTCTATTGCCGTTGCCCCCTCCATCAGGTTGATTCCCTTGAGGATCGCATTCTTTCCATACTTCTTCTTAATATCCAACACCGCCTGCGAAAGGCTCCTCTCCCGCCTAAGTTCTGCCTCTTCTGCCTCCCGTTCTTCTTTAAGGGCTGCGTAATCCGTGAACAGGTCAAGCTGTTCATACACAGGCTTGTTCTTCACCGTACACTCATCGACCACATGATTGGCGCTTATGGCAATCCTCCGTACAAGATAATCCTTCCGTACATTCTCATCGTATAATGCAAGAGCCCCCTCTGCAATAAGCCTGACAGAAGACGTCTGCCTCTTTAGATTCACTGTCCCGTGGGCATGTTTGGGAACACTGCGCCCGTAACGGTCAGTCTTCATCTCTCCCTTGCAGGACTCCCTATTTCCAGGATCTGACAGGCTCTCCCTGTCATAACCTACCGTCAGAATGATCTGATCCGTCGCCAGATGCTTATCCACCAGATCAAGCGCAAGAGATTCCGCCATCTCCCGTACAACCAGCCGTGCCTTCTCTACTGTATAGGGGCAATGCAGCACTTGTCCTGAACCAATACTGCTGGCGCTGGGCTTATAGGCCTTGATATCTGCCATGGTACACGGCTCCCACCCCCAGGCATGGTCGATTAGAAGCTCTGCATTGACTCCAAATAACTTGTAAAGCAAGTCTTCGTTATGATATTCCCCAGGTTTCCCGATGGAGCATCTTGCCACATCCCCCATCGTGTACATTCCATACTCCCTTAGCTTCTTTGCATATCCTGGACCCACACGCCAAAAATCTGTAATGGGCTGATGCGCCCACAAAATCCGCCGGTAACTCTTCTCCGTCAGGTTCGCAATACGCACCCCGTTCTTATCCGGCGGGATGTGCTTCGCCACAATGTCCATGGCAACCTTGCACAGATATAGGTTGGAGCCAATCCCCGCCGTTGCCGTGATCCCTGTGGTGGAATGAATATCCCGGATGATCTTCCCAGCCAGTTCCCGCGCCGTCATCTGATACGTATTCAGATAATGGGTGACATCCATCATAATCTCGTCAATTGAATATACATGGCAGTCCTCCGGCGCAACATATTTCAGGTAAATCTCATAAATCCTGGTACTGTAATCAATATAGTGTGCCATCCTTGGCGGCGCAACGATATAGTCAAGAGCCTTCTCAGGTGAAGCTTTTAGCTCAGTATCATCATAAGAAACGCCTTGAAACTGCCTGCCCGGCGCCATACTCTGCCTTCTTGCGTTGACCTCTCTCACCCGCTGCACCACCTCGAACAGCCTTGCCCTTCCCGCAATTCCATAAGCTTTCAGGGACGGCGATACCGCCAGGCAGATTGTCTTCTCCGTACGGGTTAAATCAGCGACCACCAGATTCGTAGTCATGGGATCTAAGCTCCTCTCCACACACTCTACCGAAGCATAGAAGGACTTTAGATCGATTGCAATATAAGTATGGTCATTCTCTGACACATCCATCACCTCACACAAAAAACAAACATAGATTCTGGTCTTATTATATCAGAACCTATGTTTGTTTTCAACTGTAAAAAAACACCTGTTCGCGGCATTTGCAATAACTGCTTCTTCTTTTATTACATCAACGGCGCCGCAACCTTCGCAAGCCGCCCCGTAAGCTTCACAGTCCACTTCTCCTTACGCACCATATCCGGCGTGACCCTCCTGCATTTTCCAAGGGTATCCTGATAATCTGCTTCAATCTCTTCAATACAGTCTACCCCATAAAGGTAAGTCGCACACTCGAAATGATGGTACAGGCTCCGGTAATCCAGATTAATCGTCCCAACTACCGCCTCCCTTGAATCGCTGACGAACACCTTCGCATGGACGAACCCCGGCGTGTACTCATAGATCTTTACCCCCGACTCAATCAGCGAAGCATAATGGGTCTTCGCCAATGCATAAGGCACCGCCTTATCCGGAATCCCCGGCAGCATCAGCTTCACATCCACGCCCCTCTCGGCGGCGAATTTCAGCGCGGTCTCCATCTCCCCGTCCAAAATCAGGTACGGCGACATAATATGTACATATTCCAGAGAACGGTTCAGGATATCCATATACACCCGCTCTCCCAGCTTGTCCTCGTCAAGGGGACAGTCGCCGTAAGGAATCACATACCCCTTCGCCGTCTCCACAGGCAATGCCGGAAACGACAGGAAATGCTCATACTCTTCCTTCTCTTCCAGAATCCCCCACATCTGCAGGAACATCACCGTGAAGCTCTTGACCGCTTCCCCTTTCAGCATAACGGCAGTATCCTTCCAATGGCCGAACTTCACCCGCTCGTTAATATACTCATCCGCAAGGTTCACCCCTCCGTTAAAAGCCGTATGCCCGTCAATGACCAGGATCTTCCTGTGGTCGCGGTAATTATAATGGGTGGAGACGAAAGGCGTCACAGGCGCGAAAGTCTTACACTTGATCCCAAGCGAACGCAGGCGTTTCGGGTAGTCCCGGGGCAGCAGCGCAAACTCACAGGAACCGTCGTACATCACACGCACATCCACGCCTTCCGAAGCCTTTCTGGCAAGGATTTCAAGAATCCTGCCCCACATCAGCCCCTCATCCACAATAAAATACTCCATAAAGATAAAATGTTTCGCCGCCTCAAGCTGCCGAAGCATTTCCTCAAACTTTTTCTCCCCAAGAGAGAAATAGGTAACGGCAGTATGCCCATATACCGGATGGCATCCGCTGCGCTGTATATAACGCGCCAGCAACGCAACGCCCGGATTCTCCTCTTTCAGGCGCCCCATCACGATCTCAGACTGCGGCACGCTCTCCTTCGTACCCGCAATAATCTGGTTCATGCGTACTTTCAAAGCACGATGCCCGATATCACTCTGGGTATACGCAAATAAAAGCACCCCGAATACCGGCACAAGCATAATGGCAATCAGCCACGTAATCTTCGCTGTCGGATTGATTCTGCTGTTCAGCAGATAAATGACCATCACTACGGTAAACAAGGCCGTACCACCTAAAATATGGGGCAAAAATTCCTCAAACCACTGGAAAATACTGAACAACATCAAAAACTGGACTACCAGCAGAATCAGCATAAGCCCGAACCGGCTGAACACCGCATGGATAATCCCCTTCTGTCCTTTTTTCAAGAGGTTAAGCCGCTTACTCTTATAATCTGTCTGCATTTCTCACTTACCCTTTCGTCACCTGATATTTTCCGGGGAAAAATCTTCATAATCAATCTCACAGCGCTCAAATGCATTGATGACGTGAGTCTCCTGATATACATCATACCGTTTATGCTTCCTGCCATAGGACATATGCACATGCCCATGGAGAAAAAATTTCGGCTTATACTTCTCAAGAAGCGTCCGGAACACCTGAAACCCCTGATGGGGCAGATCCATCCCGTCATTGAGCTGGTACGCCGGCGCATGAGTCACCAGAATATCGAACCCCCCATGCCTGAACAACTGAAACCAAAGCTTCCGCACCCGGTTCTTCATCTGCCACTCCGTATACTGGAATTCCCCGGGGCGGTATCGCATAGACCCTCCAAGCCCAAGGATACGCACCCCCTGATGGACATAAATCTTATCATCAATGCAAATGCACCCGTCCGGCGGAATCTGCTGGTATTTCTCATCGTGGTTCCCGTGTACATACAGGATCGGCACGGACGTAAAAGTCGCCAGGAAAGAAAGATATCTCGGGTCAAGGTCGCCGCAGGAAATAATCAAATCGATTCCCGCAAGCTTACTCTTCTCAAAATAATCCCATAGATAGGCAGACTCTTCGTCCGCAATCGCAAGTATCTTCATATAACCATTCTAACCCTTCTTATTCTCGATTCCCTGCTGTGAGACAACAGGTTTGGACTGTTCCTTCAACTCTTCCTCTTTCGGGATGCTTCCAATCACATTTTCCGCCAGCCAGTCCATGGTGACAATCTCCTCCGGCGACAGTTCCTTCGACGGATCGTCCTGCACGATTCCCTCCTGGGAGTACAGGACGCCAGAAAACGGATTGAACTGCCCGGAGCTAATCGTCTCCCGCAGCACCTCGATCAGCCGTTTCGTCCCAATCGGAAGATTCTGGGAACATACCACATCCACCACGCCCGCAGACATTCCCCACCAATAATTGATCGCCTTCTTCGAGGTCGGGTCGTCGTCATATTTCCATGTGCCGTCCATGACAGCCCGGATCATCTGTTCATAAAATTTCCCCCAGTGCCAAATGGGCATGGCAAGATTCCTGGCAATCTCCCCCTCCAGGTGATAGATCCCGAAAAATCTGGAACCTTCCTCAGGGATTACCATATCCTTACCGGAAATACAGTCTACCTCCATCTTCAGCACATTTTCCATCACATCCGTATCCTTCTTTGCCGTCCATTCCAGGAAGACCTGCGCCCTTGGGTTAATCATCTTCGCCCCCAGCGCAAATGCATTGATATTCGCAATGGAACCGTAAATCGGATAATCCGCAATATACGCCATCCGGTTATGGTCTGCCATGGCGCCCGCAATCGCTCCCATCAGGAATTTTGCTTCATGCATACGGGCATAGTAAGTACGGATATACCGGTGGGAAGTATTGACCGAACAGTTCAGGATACGCACATCCGGATGAGCAATCGCCGCCTTCACGCTTGCCTGTACAAAGGAGGGCGTGGTGGTAAATATAATGTCGCACCCGTCTGCAATCGCCTCTTCGATACGCTCCTCCACATTGTCCAGCGTGACATTCTCGTAATAAACCGTGGTGACTTCCTCCGGGAAGGTCTGTTCCAGATGGAGGCGTCCAAGCTCATGGGCATAAGTCCACGCTGACGAACCCGGCGTCTTCTCATAGATAAACGCCACCTTGAGCCTTGAAAGGCCAAAGGGCAGGAGCAGGCTCAAAAGTGACTTCTTCTCCGTGTTGGGATTCATTTTCAAATCCACGTCCTCGTCCTCCTCTAGAAGAGAGAACTCCTCCCAGGACTTCTCTACCAGTTCTTTCAGCTCCTTGGTAGTCATATCGTCTATCTTTTTATAACCGTACAGCTGAATAAACGCAAGGAACGCATCCCCTACCGTCACCTCAAGTTTCCCCTTGTCCTGCGCGGTATATTCTGCCATAAATCTCCGGTAAATAGAGCTGAACTCAAGCCTCTCGTCATCGTCCCACTCCTCATCCGCTCCTTTCCCCACTGCCTCAATGAGTTTCTTGAAACTTCCCTCCTCGGAAAACCAGATATAATTAATCTTTGTCAGCTCATAAAAATCCAGGAATTCAAAATAAATCCGATTCTCCTTATCGTTGGTCCTCTTCGGCACGATCCGGGTCACGATGCCGGGCACTGACACCACACCATAGTATTTCATGACGCTGACACGTTTATTCCCCTCCAAAACGTAGAACTTGTTCATGTATTCATACGCCTTTATCGGCTCACGGATTCCTTCCTTCTCGTGGCTGCTGCTAAGCTTCGCCCATTTCATGGCAAATTCAGACGTCTCCTTTAGAATTGGCATGAAGTTTGCCGCAAATGCATTGCTCCTCCCGCCGGTCTTGGTTCCCACAATCTGGTCGATTGGAATCTGGACCAGCCCTAAAGGTACTTCTGAAAACGTACCCTTGGTAGGGATAATATCGTCTAATACTTCCAGTGTAGGCAGCTGCCCATGGAGCATCCGCGACTGGTAATTTTTCTTTCCAAGCTTATATGCTTTCGCATAATCGGTCAATGACATAATTTCCTCCTTAAAATCAATTAAGACTTGCTTACATTCCAACCTATTATATACCAAGTAATGGAATGTCAGCAAGCCTTACATGCCTTTCTTCATAAAACTTTCTTCATAACACTTTGTAAATTCATTCTTCAAAGCATAGAATTACAATTTCTTCTCGAATCCGATGCGCAGCGCGCCGTCTTCACATCCGCCCGCAAGCCGGATTTCGCCGCAAGCCTCAAAACCCGCTTTTCCTAACGCCTTCTGCATGGGAAGGTTTCCCGGATGGGTGTCAATCCTGACTGCCTCAAAACCCGCAATCTTTGCCAGTTCAAAGCCGTATGCGAACATCCTGCCCGCAATCCCCTTTCCTTTACATCCGTCGGCAACACATACCCTGTGAATCGAGGCATACGCACCGTCGGTCAGCCATCTTCCGTCTATCACGTCATAGGATGGATCTGGCGTATTCTGAAACGCAAACATTCCCAGAATCTCGCCCTCCTCCACTGCCAGATAGGCGCAGCCTTCCTGAATATCCGTAAGCCATACCTCTCTGCTTGGATACCCTTGCTGCCACTGGTCAAGCCCAAGGTCCTTGAGCTGCCTTTTTGCCTGGTCTGTAATCTCACACATCCTGTCAATGTGCTCTAACGAAGCCACTATGAACTCCATATTCGTACTCATTTCCTTTCGTCCGGCGATTCCTCGCTTATTCGATTCCTGTCACCTGATAATCCTGGTCTTCTACTGTCTTTTTCAGCACATCGTCCGCAACATCGGCATTCAGGGTCACTACTGCTGTTCCTGCTTCATGGCTTACCAAAGCCTCGTCTACCTGCGCAAGGGCCTCTAAGCACTTCTTCACTCTTGCCTCACAGTGTCCGCACATCATACCTTCGATTTTCATTGTTTTTGTCATCTTTTTTTCCTCCTTTTTTTCATTTCCTTTTTTCTGTCCCTGCACGCTCCCATATTCTTCGGATTTAGCGGAAATATCCGCTTCATTCCGTAATGCCTTGTCCTTCGATGCATCGTGCATCCTGAACCAGTTCAGACGCAATGCATTCGTTACCACACAGAAACTAGACAGGCTCATAGCCGCCGCGCCGAACATCGGGTTCAGTTTCCAGCCAAGCAGCGGATACCATATCCCTGCCGCAAGCGGGATTCCAATCACATTATAGAAAAATGCCCAGAACAAGTTTTCATGAATATTGCGAAGCGTCGCACGGCTTAAACGGATTGCCGCCGGGACGTCGCTTAGGCGGCTCTTCATCAGCACAACGTCCGCTGCATCAATGGCGATATCCGTTCCTGCTCCGATGGCAATACCCATATCCGCCCTCGTAAGCGCCGGCGCATCGTTGATGCCGTCTCCCACCATGGCCGTCTTTCCTTTTTCTTTCAGCTTACGGATTACCTGCTCCTTCCCGGAAGGCAGTACGCCGGCAATGACCTCGTCAACCCCCGCCTGCCGTCCGATTGCCTGAGCCGTCCTCTCGTTATCCCCGGTCAGCATGACTACATGGATTCCCATATTCTGCAGCTCTTTTACCGCTTTCGGGCTGTCTTCCTTGATTACGTCCGCCACGGCGATAATCCCCATCAGGCGTCCGTTTTTCCCAAAGAACAGCGGCGTCTTGCCCTCCTCGGAAAGCCGGGCGGCTCTTTGCTTCATCTCTTCTGACACATCCATACTTTCACTGATGAAAGCCAGATTCCCTCCGGTCAGCAAATCACCCTCCAGCGCTCCCCGCAGTCCATTTCCCGGCACAGCCTGGAAGTCATCCACTTCAAGCCCGGACTCTTCTTTGCCGTCCTTTGGCGAAGCCAGCCCTCTCTCCTTCGCAAGACCCAGAATCGCCTTGGCCAGCGGATGCTCGCTCTTTCGCTCCAGTGCGTAAGCCAACCGAAGCAGCTCGTCTTCCGTCACTTCAAAATCATCCCCTGCCCCCACATCCTTCATGGAATGTCTGGCAGGAATCATATCCGTGACCTTTGGCTCCCCGCTGGTAATGGTTCCCGTCTTATCCAGCGCAACAATCTGCATCTTACCTGTTTCTTCCAGAGACACGGCTGTCTTAAACATAATCCCATTCTTCGCCCCCATCCCATTGCCGACCATAATCGCAACCGGGGTTGCAAGCCCAAGGGCACAAGGGCAGCTAATCACCAATACGGAAATTCCCCGGGCCAGTGCAAACCCTATGTCCTGCCCTGCCGCAAGCCACACAAGAATCGTAACTACAGCAATACCGATGACCGCCGGGACAAACACTCCCGACACCCGGTCTGCAATCTTGGCAATCGGCGCTTTTGTAGCCGCCGCGTCACTGACCATCTGGATAATCTGGGAAAGGGTCGTATCCTCCCCGACTCTGGTTGCCTCGCACCTAAGGAAACCAGACTGATTCAGCGTCGCCGCAGACACCTGGCTTCCTGCCTCTTTATCTACCGGGATACTCTCGCCGGTCAGGGCAGACTCATTGACCGCGCTGCTTCCTTCCAGAACCACGCCGTCCACAGGGATATTCTCCCCCGGCCTTACCACAAACACATCCCCTTTTAACACCTGACGGATGGGAACTTCTTGTTCCATACCGTCCCGGACGACTACCGCCGTCTTAGGAGCCAGCTTCATCAGGCTTTTCAGCGCATCCGTCGTCCTTCCCTTAGAACGTGCCTCTAACATTTTCCCGACGGTAATCAGCGTCAGTATCATAGCCGCCGACTCGAAATAAAATTCATGCATCAGGGACATAACCTGCTCCATATCCATATGCATCTGGGCATCCGTCATGGCGAATAAAGCGTATGTGCTGTACACATAGGACGCCCCCGCCCCCAGAGCCACCAGCGTATCCATGTTGGGCGCGCGATGCCAGAGGCTTTTAAACCCGCTGACGAAAAACTTCTGGTTGACAATCATGACCGCTGTTGTGAACAGCAGTTGAATCAACCCCATTGCCACATGGTTTCCTGCAAGAAATCCTGGTACAGGCCAGTTCCACATCATATGCCCCATGGAAACATACATCAGCGGTATCAGGAAACAAAGAGAGGCAATGAGCCTTCGCTTCAGAATTGGGGTTTCCGTATCTTTCAGTATCCCCGCATCCATCGCCTCGCCGCCTGAAGCTTCCTCTGCGCCGCCTGACGATTTCTGCGCGGCGCCGTATCCTGCCGCCTCCACGGCTTCAATCACCTTTGCGGCGGGGACGTCGCCCTCCACGCCCATGGAATTTGTCAGAAGGCTTACCGAGCAGGACGTCACGCCGTCAAGCTTCGAGACGGCCTTTTCCACACGGGCGCTGCACGCCGCACAGCTCATGCCTGTTACCGTATATTGCTCCATCGAATATCCCTCCTATCTTGCCGATATAACTTCTAAAATACCATACAGGGGTATCATCTCATCATCTTCTGTAATGTTGCCACTAACTCATCTACCGTCTCATCCTTCCCATTACGGATATCCTCGGTTACACAGGTGCGGATATGGTTCGTAAGCAGAACCCGGTTGAAACTGTTGAGCGCCGCATTCACAGCCGACACCTGAATCAGGATATCCGGGCAGTACGCGCCATTCTCCACCATCTTCTTCAATCCCCGCACCTGTCCTTCAATCCGGCTTAGACGGTTGAGCAGATCCTTGTATTCTTTTTCTGAACGTTCCTTTGTCTTATGACAGCATTCCTGTCTTTCATCCATATGCCTGCACCTCATTTCCAAATATATTATATACCCCTACAGGGTATAATGCAAGAGGAATTTTCTCCTTTGCGGCTCATTTTGATTTCACACACCCTCAGCACATTTCCAGCCACCTGGAAACGTACCTCCATTCCCGCATATTCCATCCCATAGACCCGCTCGGAATCATCCTGATAAGACGGTCTTGGATCTTGCGCCAATATCTGCGCCAGAACCTCCCTATGCTCTTGCGGCACTATTTTCATCCACACCTTTGGAATCTCCACAGAAAGCCCATATCCCTTCATACGCTCCGCAAATCCCCCTGACGCTTCCTCGCAGCAGTCCACATAAGGAAGATAGGGTTTCACATCATAGATAGGCGTTCCATCCATCAGGTCTGCTCCCCGTACATGTAAGACAATCCCTTTCCCTTCCCGTTTCTCTATCCGCTCAAGCTCCACACAGGACAACCCCAGCGGGTTCGGGCGAAACGGAGAACGGGTGGCAAATACTCCCACACGTTGATTACCGCCAAGCCTTGGCGGTCTTACAGTGGGACTCCATTCTTCCCGGATACATTTCGAGAACCCCCAGACCAGCCATATATGGGAAAACTCTTCCAATCCCCGAAACGCCTCCGGATTGCGGTACTTAGGTTCAAACAGAATCTCTGCCTTCGTATCCGCAAGCCCGCTCTGCCTTGGAATCCCGAATTTTGCCGGAAAATCCGAACGAATATGTGCAATCACTTCCAATGTCAATTTATCCTCAATTGTTCCCATCAATTCCCCAACCTCTCACAAATCATCCGAATCTCATCCTTATGCCCCTCATCGTCAAGGGGAGTTTCCAGATAAAAAGGCAAATCCTTTAGCACAGGATGGCGCAAGACGCCAAGCAGCGCTTCCATGCCAATCTCTCCTCCCCCAACCACCGCATGCCTGTCCTTATGGGATTCAAAAGGCATCATACTGTCGTTGAGATGCACGGCCTTCAGCAGTTCTAATCCAAGCACGCAGTCAAACTCAGCAAGCACACCGTCCAAATCATTGACGATATCATATCCTGCCGCAAACACATGGCAGGTATCCAGACAGATGCCAATCCTCTCTGGATGCGCTGCATTGTCCCGGATTTCCCTCAGATGCTCAAATCTTGCGCCAATCTCTGTCCCCTTTCCCGTCATGGTTTCCAGAAGGACCGTAATCCTCTCATTCCCTGTAATCGCCTGGTCAAGGCCACGGATAATATTTTGGATTCCTTTCTCCACCCCAATTCCGGTATGGCTTCCCGGATGGAAGACCAGATATTCTATACCCAGGTCATCCATCCTCGCCACGTCCTCCCGGATTGCCGTACATGCGAACTCATACACCCGCTGCTGGGCGCTTGCAAGATTCATGGTATATGGCGCGTGGGCCAGAAGCGCGCCGAACTGATGCTCCCTACGAATCTTCTGGAACTTTTCCACCTCTTCTTCTGTGTATACTTTGAAATTCGATCCCCTTGGATTCCGGCTGAATATCTGCATAGTATTCGCTTCCATCCATACCACATTTTCGGCTGTTTTCGCCAATCCCTTGGCAATCGACATATGCGTACCAATCGTTAACATATTTTCTCCTTCTTCTTAAAAACATTTAATTTTTTCTCCGCAACTAACATTATACGTATTTCCGAAAACAATACAATAGCTTATATAACAAAAAGAGGCTACCAGGAAATACAGCGTTTCCCAGTAACCCCAATTCCTACTACTCTATTCAACTATTATCCCCGCAGCGTGAAACGCCCTACAAGACCTTTCATCACCTGCGCCTGACTGGACAGCTCCTCGCTCGCAGCCGCAGATTCCTCTGCAGTAGCAGAATTCGTCTGTACCACGCTGGAAATCTGATCGATTCCCTGTGTCACCTGAGCAATAGACTCCGCCTGTTGGTCAGCTGCAGAAGCAATCTTGTCCACAGAAGACACCACGCCCTTCGTGCTTTCCACAACAGCAAACAGAGATTCCGCCGTAGCGTTGGCAATCTCAGTTCCCTTCTCCACAGCCTGAACCGTGCCTTCAATCAAGGCTGCCGTACTCTTAGAAGCCTCGGAGGACTTGCTTGCCAGATTACGCACCTCATCCGCAACCACGGCAAACCCTTTACCGGCTTCACCGGCACGCGCCGCTTCTACAGCCGCATTAAGCGCTAGAATATTCGTCTGGAATGCAATATCCTCAATCGTCTTAATAATCCTGCTGATCTGGCCGGATTTATCGCTAATCTCTGTCATGGCGGCTATCATCTCCTGCATCTGCTCATTGCTGGTCGCCACCTGCTCGCCGGTCTGATCCGTCTGCTGGCGCACCGCATTCGCATTCGCCGCAGTATCCTTCACCTGCGTAGAAATCTCATTAATCGTAGCCGCAAGCTCTTCAATCGAGCTTGCCTGCTCAGTCGCTCCCTGAGAAAGCGCCTGCGCACCGGAAGAAACCTGATCGCTTCCGGAAGAAACCTGGTCTGCCGCCTGGTTAATCTGTCCAAGCGTATCATTGAGGGAGAGTGAAATCTCTTCAAGCGCCTGTTTCACCTTGGCAAATTCACCTTCATAATTCAAGGTCAGATCAAATACCAGGTTACCGCCTGCAATCTGTCTGAGTACGCTTGAAATCTCATCAATATAACTTACATAATTGCGCAGACGTCCTACCGTCTTGTTAAAATTAACGGACAACGTTCCAATCTCATCCTTAGACTTATATGTAATATTCTGATCCAGATCGCCTTCCGCAATCTTCTTTGCAACATTGTCAAGCTCGCCGACCGGCTTGCTGATGCTCCTGATAATGTATATTGCCATCAGGACGCAAAGCGCTGCAATCACAACCAATGCGATTACGACAACTTTTCCGGCCTGTGAAAACAGCCTGTCGCCATTCAGGCTCGCCGCATCTGCCCCATCCTTGTTATACTCCACAACATCAAGCAACAGATCCGAGACGTCGTCATACAACGATATCGTCCCCAAGACAATCTCCATAGCCTCATCCGTCTTATTCTCACGGCTTAACGCAATCAGCGTATCATGGTTCTTAAGATACTCGTTCCATTCATTCTGCGCATTCTGTATCATCTGCCGATCCGTTTCGTCCGTAATCAGAGAAGCCATATACGTGTTAAACGTCTCTTCAATCTGCTTGCTCCGGTCTTCCATCTTCGTCTCAGCTTCCTGCATTGTCTGCTGGTCCTGCGCCACAATGTGCTTATACTCTTCTCTCCGGAAATCCGATGTAAGCGTATTCAGCTCTTCCGATGCGATAACAGAAGGCAGCCAGATATCTGAAATATCCGTCGAGCCCTCATTAATCCGTTTCATATATGAAAGGGACATAAATCCCAACGCAACCATGCCAATCAGCATAAAAACAACAAGCAAAAATAATTTCGTCTTGATCTTCAAGTTCTTCATCTCATAGTTTCTCCTTTAGTTACTATACTTTTTATCGCTTTCCTATCATGCAATATGGACATATTCGGCAACCATTATACACGTTCCATATACAGATTAGACATATCTATTATACAAATAATGGAATAAAATGTCTACTCAAAGATGAAAAATTTTACTCTGCTTCCACAACTTCCAGCCCAAGTTCCTCAAGCTGCTTCTTCTCCACAGCCGTCGGCGCTTCTGTCATCAGATCCGACGCATCCTTTACCTTAGGAAATGCAATCACATCCCGGATACTGTCCTCCTTTGCCATCAGCATCACCAGCCGGTCCAGCCCATACGCAAGTCCTGCGTGAGGCGGCACGCCATACTTGAAAGCTGTCAGAAGGAAACCAAACTGTTCCTGTGCCTGCTCCGGGGTAAACCCAAGCACCTCGAACATTTTGCTCTGGATTTCAGGATTAAAAATCCTCACGCTTCCTCCACCAATCTCATTTCCATTCAGCACAATATCATAAGCCTTCGCCCGCACCCTTCCCGGGTCACTGTCAATGAAACCAAGATCTTCCTCCATCGGCATGGTAAAAGGATGATGCTTCGCCGTAAACCGGTTTTGCTCCTCGCTCCACTCCAGAAGCGGGAACTCCGTCACCCACAAGAACTTATACTCATTCTTATCAAGCAGCTCCATCTGACGGGCAAGCTCCAGGCGCAGCGCGCCCAGCACGTCCCATACCACCGTGTTCTTATCCGCCGCAAACAGCAGGAGATCCCCCTTCTCTGCACCCATGGCGGCAATCAGTGCGGACATCTCCTCATCCTTCATGAACTTGGAAAATGAAGATTTCGCCGTTCCGTCTTCCTGGACCGCAATATAGGCAAGCCCCTTTGCACCGTAATCCTTCGCAAAAGACACCAGCTTATCAATCTTCTTGCGCGGCATATTCCCCTGCCCCTTGGCATTGATGCCCCGGACAGAGCCGCCATTTTCGATTGCGCCCTGAAATACCGCAAATTCACAACCCTTCACAACCTCGGTCACATCGCACAGTTCCATCCCGAAACGGATATCCGGTTTATCAGAGCCAAAACGGTCCATCGCCTCCTGCCAGGTCATCCTTGGAATCGGAAGTTCCACCTCAATCCCCAGAACCTCCTTGAACAGCTTTGCCAGCAGCCTCTCGTTGACTTCAATCACATCGTCCACATCCACGAAAGACAGCTCCATATCAATCTGTGTAAACTCCGGCTGTCGGTCTGCCCGTAAGTCCTCGTCACGGAAACATTTCGCAATCTGGAAATAACGGTCGTACCCGGAACACATCAAAAGCTGCTTAAAAAGCTGGGGCGACTGGGGCAGTGCATAGAAATGCCCCTGATGGATACGGCTTGGGACCAGATAATCCCTTGCACCCTCCGGCGTACTCCCAATCAGGACAGGCGTCTCAATCTCACAGAACCCCTCCTCTGAAAGGAACTGGCGGGTCAGCGTCGCCACCTGACTTCGCATCATCAGATTCCTCTGTAAGTCCGGTCTTCTCAAATCCAGATACCTGTATTTCAGACGCAGTTCCTCCTTGGTCTTTAAGTTCTCTTCAATTGGGAACGGAGGCGTCTCCGATTCCGCCAGAATCCGCATCTGTTCCGGGATTACCTCTATCTCCCCCGTAGCCAGGTTCTCATTGACTGCGCCGGAACGCTTTTCCACTCTTCCCACGACGGCGACCACGAACTCTGCCCTAAGCTTCGCCGCTTTCTCAATCAACTGCACATCCGACTTTCCTTCCTCGAATACCACCTGAATGATTCCGGAACGGTCCCGGACATCCACGAACACCAAGCCGCCCTTATTCCGGTTCTTCTGAACCCATCCCATAATCGTTACTGTCTCTCCCACATTAGCGGCCGTCAATTCCGCACACCTATGAGTCCTCTTCAATCCCTGCATTGACTCTGCCATATCTCTTCTCCTTTTTATAAATATTTGCTATCCTGTCCAGGCCGTCTGTTAGCAAAATGTATCCGCATAACATTCGATGATTTCCTCGTACCCGTCCTCCGTCAACTGTTCCTTCTGGAACTTCTTATTCTTCTTCATATTTACCACCAACGCCTGCCTTCCCTCTTCCCGGTCCGCCCTCGCAAGGGCAAGCACTTTCAAGACGCCTTCCTTAGGCATCTTCTTCTCCAGCAGATACGCTTTCCTGCCAAGCCGTTTCGGAACCTGGTATCCATTTTCCAAAAGCAGCATGACAATCCGCTCGAACCCGATGGAAAACCCACACGCCGGCGTGTCCTGCCCGGTAAATTTGCCGATCATCCGGTCATAGCGTCCCCCTCCTGCAACAGAGCCGCCGAAATCGTCCATCCGCACTTCAAAAATCGTTCCTGTATAGTAAGACTGTCCCCGAACCAGCGTCGGGTCAAAGCAAATCCTGAATTCACACTCTTTCGCAGCCTCCACGCTGGAAATAATCATCTCCATCCCTTCCGCTGTCTCGTCCGCCAGGCAATCTCCAAGCTTCTCCTTCAAGAACCGAATCCCTTCCACATCCGGCGTCACTTCCCCGAAAAGGGCAAGATAAGCGTCCGCCTTCTCCTTAGCATACCCCATTGCCGCAAGTTCAGCCGCAACGCCGTCAGCGCCAATCTTGTCCATCTTATCCAGGATAATAAACACCTCGTCATAGTCTTCCTCTTTAAAACCACTGTACGCCGCCATCGCCTTTAAAATATTCCGGTCATTGATGCACACGGTAAAATTCCGGAAATCCAGCCGCCCAAGCATCGCCGTCGTCGCCAGTATCAACTCAATCTCCGCTAAGTTCGACGCCTCCCCCAGAATATCAATGTCACACTGCATGAACTGGCGGAAACGCCCCTTCTGGGGACGGTCAGCCCGCCACACATTTCCAATCTGGAGGGCTTTGAACGGGGACGGCAGTTCATTTGCATGGTTGGAATAATACCGCGCAAGGGGAACAGTCAGGTCATAACGAAGCCCGCCGTCCACAAGGTCATTTTCTTCTTTCGCAGATTCCAGTTTTAATTTCTCGCCCCGCTTCAAAATCTTGAAAATCAGCTTCTCATTATCGCCCCCCTGCTTGCTGCACAGGTTCTCGATGTGCTCCACACAGGGTGTCTCCATGGACACAAATCCATAGGTCTTATAAGTATCTTTGATTAGTTGTATTACATAATCCCGAATCTCCATCTCACGGGGAAGCATGTCCTTCATTCCCGTGACCGGTTTCTTCTTTAACGCCATATTCATTCTCCTATCCTATACCTATACTAAATAATTCGTCAAAATTTATTTTAAGATTAGAAATTTTTTCATAATTTCCGTTTCCGCTCAATCATCTCGTCAATTCTCTCAATATATTGTGCAACATCCTTCACATTCTCACTGCGCAGTAAATGGGTCATCTTCCCCTTCCGGCTGCCCGGCATCGGAACCGGCTCCTTCAGCACAATCTTCGTCGAAGCTCCGGCGCCAGCCGCAATGATGGACTGTTTCTCCTCCATAATCAGGATATTATAAATCCCGGCCTTGCCCTTCTTCGCATATCCCACATTTTCAAAATTCCCTGCTATATTCTTCTGCCGGTACAGATAATAAGGCGACATCCCTATCCGATGGGCCGCATCCTCTGCAAGGGAAATCATATCCGACATCACGCGGGACGTTTCCCCGGCATCCGATTCCAAATCCTTAAATTCCATCTTCGCCGCCCTCTTGATAGCCAGCGAATGCACCGTCAGGCTGTCCGGCGCAAGAGCGCCGATTTGTTTCAGCGTATCCGCCATATCCGCAGAATCCTCTCCGGGAAGCCCTGCAATCAAATCCATGTTGATATTGTGAAACCCCATCTTACGTGCAAGCCAATAGGCTTTTGCAATCTCCTCCACACGATGCCGCCGCCCGATGATATCCAGCGTCTTCTGCTGCATACTCTGGGGATTGATGGAAATCCGGGTAATCCCATGCTTTTTCAGCACCTTTAGTTTCTCCTCTGTAATGCTGTCCGGACGCCCCGCTTCCACGGTATATTCCAATAAATATTCTCTGGTGAAATGTCCGTCGATACAGTTAAGCAAACATTCCAACTGCTCAGCCGTCAGCGTAGTAGGCGTCCCGCCGCCGATATAAATGGTATTCAGCTTCTTCCCGGCAGATATCTCTCCGATAAATGTCAGTTCCTTCTGCAAGGCATCCAGATAATCCCAGACTCTGTCCTTCCAGTCAGCCAGCGCACCAGAGCTAAAGGAACAGTAGGTACAGACCGACGGGCAGAAGGGAATCCCCACATAGAGGCTGTAGCCATTCTCGCAGTCCAACTGCCCCAGCAGTTCCCGCTCCCGCTTCGCAATCGCAAAAGAAAGCTCTGCTTTCTCGCGGCTCACCAAAAATTCCCGCTGAAACCATGGGACGAACTTTTCTCTATCCCAACCTTCCTCCGATTTCTGCATGGCAATCTTTGTGGGCCTGACCCCCGTAAGGATTCCCCATGCAAGGGAGCGCCCTGTACGCTTCTCAAGTTCATGATAAAGACAAGTGTCAATGCAATATTTCAACTGACGTTCCTCATCTTCATCCCCATTATCGCCGGCGGCTTCTGCGGCCTGTTCTTCACCGATGGTAATCCAGCCGGTATCCTGCGGCTTTTTTCCTGCCTTGCCGTCGGCATTATCTGCCCCATCCGGCAGCCTCACCATAAGATAATGAGAGGCCTCCTCCTCCGTCCTGACCTTAATCTCCTCAGACGGAAAGAAAGCCTTCATGATATGGTACACATTATACGTATACGCATCACTCTTACATATCACATCAATCATCCTGATACCCCAATTTATAAAAACGGATTGTTCTTTCTCTCATGGCCAATCATAGTCTCCCCCATATGCCCGGGATAGACATGGGTATCGTCCGGGAGCGGAAGCAATTTCTCACGCACGGAACGAATCAGCTCCGAAGCGCTGCTTCCCGGAAAATCCGACCTTCCCACCGAACCTGCGAATAACGTATCCCCGCTGAACAGCACGCCTTCCGACTTCACATAATAACAGCAGCACCCCGGCGTATGTCCCGGCGTGTGGAACACCTCAAAATCATATCCTGCAAAACGAAGCGTCTCGCCTCCGTGAATATACTCCGCACCGTCAAAGGTATACCCCGACGTATAACTCGACGACAGATTCAATCTCGGGTTCGTCATGATCTCCCTGTCGTCCTCATGGACATAGACAGGCACGTCGTACTCCTTTAAAAGCCCGTCAAGCCCCATAATATGGTCAAAATGCCCATGAGTCAGAAGGATTGCCGTAATCTCTAACCCCTCTTCCTCAATACGGTTCATAAGAGAAGGCGGGCAGGCTGCCGGGTCCACCACCACCGCCTGCTTCGTCTCTTCATTTACCGCCAGATAGCAATTCGTACTGATAATTCCTGTCAAAAATCTCTCTACTTTCATCTCTATGGTTAACCTGTCGTCCTTTCAATATCAATCACATCCTCCAACTGGAGAATCTTCTTAATCACCTTATCCAGCTCATCCCTTCCGTGTACGATGAAGCCGGCCTCAATGGTTGCCGTTCCCTGCTTCTTGCTGGTGCGCACATTCATAGACTTCACATCCACATTCTGCTCCGTGAAAATCCTGGACAGTTCCAGCAAAAGTCCTTTCTTATCATAAGAATAAATCTTGACCTCCGCCAAATACTGCCCGCCTGCCTGTTCCGCTACTTCACTTTCCCACTCAGCCTCAATAAGCCTTGCACGCTCCGGCTCCGTGAGATGAAGCATATTCACGCAGTCCGTGCGGTGGATGGATAATCCCCGTCCCCTTGTCACGAATCCCACAATCTCATCCCCCGGAACAGGATTACAGCACCGTGAGAACCTCACAGCCACATCGTCGATTCCCTTCACAAGAATACCGCTCTTAGACTTGGCAATATGCACTTTATTCCTGGATGCTTCCGCAACCTTTCCAAGCACATCCTCGTCCGTAAGCTCCTGCTTATGCTCCTTACTGTACTCCTCCACCAGACGGTTTACCACCTGGCCTTCCTTCAGCCCGCCGTGCCCAATCGCAGCAAGGACGGAATCCCAATCCTTGAAGCCATACTTCTTCTGGACAATCTCCTGATACTTAGGAACCATAATATTGTTGGGAACAATGGATTTCGCCCTGCAATAACCGGCAATCAGTTCCTTTCCCTTGACGATGTTCTCTTCCTTGAACTCCCGTTTGAACCACTGGTTAATCTTATTCTTCGCCTGCGTGCTCTTGACAATGCCAAGCCAGTCGCGGCTCGGCCCCTTGGAATTCTGGGAAGTCAGGATCTCAATCCTGTCGCCGTTCTGAATCTTATAGTCAATATTCACCAGTTTCCCGTTAACCCTTGCGCCCACCATCTTATTACCCACGGCGCTATGGATAATATAAGCAAAATCAATGGGCGTAGAGCCATTAGGCAGGTTCTTCACATCCCCCTGAGGAGTAAAACAATATACATCCTCCGCAAAAAGGTCCAAATCACCCTTAATCAGGTTCATAAATTCCCGATTGTCCGACATATCCCTCTGCCACTCCAGAATTTGGCGAAGCCAGCTTAACTTCTCCTCCTCCTGAGCTTTTACACTCTTCTTACTGTCGCCGGACTCCTTATATTTCCAGTGGGCGGCAATTCCATACTCGGCAGTCTTGTGCATATCCTCCGTCCGAATCTGGATTTCAAACGGCTGCCCTACGGAACTCATCAGGGTCGTATGCAAGGATTGGTACATATTGGGCTTGGGCATGGCGATATAATCCTTGAAACGTCCCGGAATCGGGGTATACAGCTCATGAATCACTCCCAGCGCCGCATAGCAGTCCCGTACCGACTCCACGATGATACGGACAGCAAAAAGATCATAAATCTGATCCACCGTCTTATCCTGATTGACCATCTTCTTGTAGATACTAAAAAAATGCTTCACACGTCCGCTGACCAGGGCCTTGATGTTCGCATTCTCCATGTGGGCGGAAACTTCCTCCACAATCTGCTGCACGAACTCCTCCCGCTCCATCTTCCTGGTATTAATCTGGTCAACAAGATCGAAAAAGACTTCCGGCTGAGAATATTTTAACGCCAAATCATCAAGCTCTGTCTTAATCTTGGATATTCCAAGCCTCTGGGCGATAGGCGCATAGATATCCATCGTCTCTCTCGCCTTCTCCTTCTGCTTTTCCGGCTTCATGAACTGCAGCGTCCGTAAATTGTGCAGACGGTCGGCAAGTTTAATGATGATAACCCGTATATCCTTCGCCATGGCAAGAAACATCTTGCGGAGATTCTCCGCCTGGACGTCTAATTTGTCCGAAGAATAGGACAAGCGTCCCAACTTCGTGACGCCGTCCACCAGAAGAGCCACATCATCCCCAAAATCCCTGCGGATCTCTTCCTCACTGATCTGGGTATCCTCCACCACGTCATGAAGAATCCCCGCCGCAATCGTCTCCTTATCCATCTCCAGATCCGCCAATATAATTGCGACCCACAACGGGTGGATGATATACGGCTCCCCCGACTTCCGGCACTGGTCCCCGTGAGCCTCCTGTGCCAGGTCATAGGCTCTCTTGATCATCGACACATCCGTAGACGGATGGTATTTACGAATACGGGCGATTAACATGTCATACAAATGGTCAGGCTCCTCGTAATCTCCCGGCGCTTTTACCGCGTGTCCGTCCACGATCTCAAGCCCCTGGGAATGATCGGCCATAATCGCTTCGGCAGCAATCCGGTCGTCTATCGCTTCATAAGTTGTAACTCCTGACATATTAACGCCTCCTCCCTCTCTGATATTCCAATTTTCATCTATTTGCCCGGATATGCAATGACAGATTCCACATCATATCCTTTCAGCTTCTCTCTTCCATTCAAGCCCGCCAGCTCCATCAGGAACACCGTCTTGACCACCTTCCCGCCAAGGCCTTCAATCAGCTTCACCATCGCTTCATTGGTGCCTCCGGTAGCAATCAAATCATCAATAATCACGACCCTCTGCCCTGGACGGATTGCGTCTTTGTGAATCTCCAGCTCCGCCGTGCCGTACTCTAACTCATACCGGATGGAAACCGTCTCGCATGGAAGCTTCCCCTTCTTACGAATCGGGATAAACGGCTTATGCAGGTTATAGGCAATCGGCACGCCGAAGATAAAGCCTCTGGATTCCGGCCCTACGACCAAATCAAACTCTACGTCCTTTAACTTTTCCTGCATCAAGTCTATGGCAAGGGCAAGCCCGTCGGCATCCTGCAATACGCTTGTCACGTCCCTGAAAATAATTCCCTTCTCCGGGAAATCCGGAATACTTCTCACGTACTCTTCAATCTTTTTCATAACAAACTCTCCATTCCTGTATCATTCTATCTTAGTACAGCATTATAGCATTAGTTTGCAGGTTTTTCAATAATGAACCTTTCATTCGTCACATCCTTGACAATTTCCCCAAAGTAGTGCAAAATAATACTATACAAAACACAGTAATATGGAAGGGTGATGACATTGTATCCGGACGAATTACAGAACACCGACGGAACGATAACGCAACTGACAAATGAAGAATTAAGAAGCCTTTTAAAGGAAAAAGACCAGGAGCTTGAAACATTGAAAAGCAGCCATGCCGCCCCGGAAGATAGCTGGAAATCCACTTATGAACTCATTTCCAGCCTGGAAAAGTACAAGACCGAGGAAGTGCTGTTCTATGCGGCACAGATACTCAGCGAGGAGATGGGCAGCAAGGACGTGGCTATCTACACCGTAGCGAACCGGGAATATGCCAGGCTTTATTCCTCCACATCCAAGGAGGCAAGGAGGCTTGGGAATTCCATAAAATACGTCGCGATGGGCGAGCTGTACGACGATTTAAAAGCCGGGCGGATTTATGTGAACGAGCTGAAAGACCCGGAACGCCCTGCGCTTTCCATAGCGGTACATGCCGAAGAAGACATACGGGTCATCCTGATGTTCTGGGACGTTTCAGATGATAAGCATGGGGTATCGCCGATACAGCGGCTGACCGTAATCGAGACTCTGCTTCAAAGGACCATTCTCCGCGCAAGCCGCTATATGTCAAATTTCAGACGGAAAAATTATCTGGAAGGAACAAACGTACTCAACGAAAAAACATTCCGGGTCCTGCTGAAAGCATTTCTTGACGCTAAGGAAAAGGGACTGACGGAATGCGTACTGGTAGAATTTGAAATGGGATACCGGGATTATAAATCCATTTCACTGGAGGTATCATGCAAGATACGTCTGACCGACTACATGGGCGTGCTGAACGGCGGAAAATTCTACATACTGCTTGCCAATACAGATATCAAAAGCGCAAACATCGTTCTGGAAAGATTCCAAAGCATCGGATTTAAAAGCGCTATCAAAGATTTGCAATATAAAGACATCGAATAACGGCATCTAATATGACGAGAACAGGGAAGGTCCCTTCCGCCGGAAGGAACCTTCCCCTCTCTTGGTAATTTCACTTCACTGTAAGATATTTTCCAATCTATACCTGATAATGCGTAATAACAATCTGGGGGGTAACACGTCCCATGTATGCATTCAGTTCCGGATAATAGGTTACGGAAAGGGAGATATGGCTTTGCTTACCGGACAACATAAGGTCCAGGGCATCTTTCCCGTAATGTTCTTCCAATTTTTTCAGGAAATCCTCCACATGGTTAAAATACATAGCGTCTATGACAGTTCCTGACGCATCGCAAACCCGAAGCTTGAGTACGTTACGGTTCTTCCCCAGAATCCTTCCGCTTAGGAGTTCCGCCTTACGGGCGGCAAACACTGGTTTCGTATTCCCTTTTCCAAAAGGTTCCAGAAGGGAAAGCTCCCGGATAAAGCATTCCGTCACACAGTGAAAAGGCAGTTCCATGTCAATGACCACTTTTTCTGTCATGTCCTCCCTGGTCAGGGTACAGTTTTCATTGAGCATACGGCGGAATGCCTCGATGTTTTCTTTCTTCAACGATAGCCCCGCTGCCAGTTTGTGCCCGCCGAATTTGGTAAGAAGTTCCTTGCACTTACTAAGCTCCTCAAACATATGGTATGCCTCGATGGAACGCCCAGAGCCTTTGACCCCTTCCGCGGCATCCGTCAGCACGAAAACAGGCCTGTAATAGCTTTCCCGAACCCGTCCTGCCACAATCCCCGCAAGGCTCTCGTGGCACTTGGGAAGGTAGATGACCAGCACCCGGTCGTCCCGGATTTCTCCCGTCTCCACCTGTTCCTTCGCCCAGACAACGGCCGCTTCCGTCATCTCTTTTCTGCTGTCATTCAATGCCTTCAAATCTCCTGCCAGCACGTCCGCCTCTTTCTTACTCTTCGTACGCAGCAGGTCAAGGGCCCGTTTCGCCGTATCCAGCCTTCCGCTGGCATTCATACAAGGCCCTAGGATGAAACCGATATGGTACGCCCGGATTCTATCCTTTTCCAGTTTCGTACATTCCATTAATGCACGCAGGCCTAAGTTCTGCGTACTGCTGATTCTTCTAAGCCCCTCTTTCACGATGATGCGGTTCTCATCTTCCAAATCCATCACGTCGCCCACCGTGGCAATGGCTGCATTTTCCAACAGATAATCCAGGTTTTTTGCGTCTCTTCCCATCTCCCCACACAACACCCGCACAAGCTGGTATGCCACAGCCGCGCCGCACAGCCCGGAAAAAGGATAGGCACAACCTTGCTGCTTAGGGTCAACGACTGCGTCCGCCGGCGGCAGGCGGTAACTGCGGGTCCCTTCCACTTCCTCGTAAGGCACCTCATGATGGTCGGTCACAATGACAGTCATTCCAAGGCTCTTCCCGTAGGCAATCTCATCTGCCGCGGCAATCCCGTTGTCACAGGTGACAATGGTGTCAATCCCATCCTGATACGCCCGCTCTATCAAATCAATGTTCAGCCCATAACCGTCCTTAATCCGCTCCGGGATATCACTGTCCGCCTCCCCGCCGAGAAATTCGATTCCTTCCAGCAATATGTACGCCGCATTGATCCCGTCAATGTCATAATCTCCGATAATACGAATCCTTTTTTGTTCCTCTATCTTCTTTTTCAGGATTGCCGCTGCCTGCTTCATCCCCTTCATCAGCCGCCCGTCGTTCAGCTCCTCTGCCGTCCCGTTAAGGAACTTCCCAATCGCCTCTTCTCCTACCACATTCCGGTTCCGAATCAGGCAGGCAAGCCGGGGACTGATGTGAAATTTCTTCCCAATCGCCTCAAAATCCCCACCCTTTCTCAGAAGCACCCACCGTTCCATCTGTTTTCCCTCCTATCCCTTTACACAACAAAAGCAGCCATGTCATACCATCATAACACTGGCTGCTTTTCCTAATATCTACCTATACAGCGCCGCCCTCCACCGGCAGCGCAAGACAATCCTAAGCGTCCTTCTTCCCAAGTTTCGTCCGCATCACATACCACAGAGCGCCCGTGATACATACGGATGAATATGCCCCGCAGATAACGCCCACCATCAACGGCGCCGCAAACTCACGGATGGAGCTGACGCCCATTACGAACAGAATCGCAACCATCACGAACGTCGTCAGCGAAGTATAGATACTCCTTGTCAATGTCTGGGTGATACTCTTGTTCACCACAGCCATAAGATCCGTCTTCTTCGTCTGATAATGCAGCTCCTCGCGGATACGGTCAAAGATAACGATGGTCGCATTGATAGAGTAACCCACAATGGTCAGCATACACGCAATAAATGTATTGCCCACGGAAATCCTTGCAATCGCATAGAACCCGACTACAATCAGGACATCGTGCAGAAGGGCTAAAATCGCGCTTGCCGCAAAACGGATATCCTTGAACCTAAACCAGATATACAGCAGCATGCAGATCGTGGAAAGAATAACCGCAACGACGGCGTCCTCACGCATCTCGTTACTTACCGTAGAGCTGATATTCTCGGCCGTAATCAATGACTCGTCCACCTTGAACTCATCCACCATCGCCTGATTCAATTCCTCACGCTGGTCAAGAGACAGCGTCACCGTCTTGATGATTACCTGATTCGTCCCTGCAACCTTCTGTGTCTGCACATTCTTATCCCCGGTAATCTTTTCCACTACAGGGACAATCTTTTCATCAATGTCATCTATCGAAAATTCCTCGTTAAAAGTCACATTGGTAGACGTACCGCCCTCGAACTCAAGGCTGTACGCAAACGCACCCTTCCCCTGTGAGGAATTCACGCCCATCACGGCAAGGCTTGCCACAATCAGCAGCGCTGAAATTGCAAAGAATACCTTCCTCTTCTCCACAAATCCAATGGGCTCCCTCTCCTTTTTCGGACGGTAGTACAGGCTCTCCTTGCGAAGTCCCACCGCAAAGAAGGAAAATACGATGATTCTCGTAACCACAAGCGCGGTAAACATTGACACGATAATACCGATTGCCAAAGTCTGTGCGAAGCCCTTGACCGGCCCGGAACCCCGGAACCACAGCACTGCCGCCGCAATCAGCGTGGTCACGTTGCCGTCCACGATGGCAGACATGGCTTTCTGGAAACCTGTCTTCAAAGAATTCTTCACGGTCTTGCCCCGTGACATTTCCTCACGCACACGGGCAAATATAATGACATTCGCGTCCACCGCCATACCGATGCCAAGGATGATACCTGCAATCCCAGGCAGCGTCAGCGTAACATTGAACGCATTCAGGATTACCAGAACCAGCTCCGTATAGATTAACAGGGCAAGCCCGGACGCCAATCCAGGGAGATAATAAACAAAAATCATAAATACGATAATCAGCGCCAGGCCAATCGCCCCGGCTTTCAAACTGGTGCTGATTGCCTGCTCTCCCAACTGCGCCCCTACCACATTGGAACGGAGTTCCTCAAGCTCCAGCTTCAGTCCGCCGATACGGATTGTGGAAGCCAGGTTATCTGCCTGCTCGAATGTAAAATTACCAGTAATATATGCCTGTCCGGTATCGATCTCCTGCCTTACATACGGGTCGCTGATGGTCGCCCCGTCATAGACGATATTAATCTTCTTGCCTACGTTTTCCTTCGTAGCCTTTGCAAATTTCTCGGTTCCTTCCTTATTCAGCGTCAGCTCTACGGAGTATTCCTTATTCTTCATGCTGTCTTCCCCGGCTCTCGCCGTCGCCGTCTCAATATCGGAACCCGTGAGCACCGTCTTGCCGTCCTCCGTCTGGAACTCTAACGCACCCGGCTTTCCAAGCTCGTCCAGAATCTTGTTCGCATCCGTCACGCCCGGAATCTCAATGTTAATCCGGTCGCTTCCCTCCTGGTAAACGCTTGCCTCCGTACTGTACTGCTCCACACGTCTCTGGAGCTTATAGATGGTGTCGCTCATCTCTTCATCCGACGGGTTCTTGTCCTTGACCTGATATGTGATGCTGACGCCGCCCGCCAGATCAAGCCCCAGCTTGATATTCTTCATCGCCCCGGTCCCGGTCTTGCCGAACCCGACCAGCACGGTAAATCCCATCAGTGCAATCAGGACTACCGTCAGTATCAGGCTTATGATACCTCTGTTCTTCTTCATGGTAAACTTCCTTTCTACTCATCCGCCAAAGCAGCTTTAATCATAATCGCGCACTCTACACGCTTTCTCTGCATCTCGCATCCTATGTCGTAGGTGTCATGGATTGTACCGTGGAAATGATAGGCGTTCGCCATACAACCGCCGCTGCAATAGAACTTTGCAAAACAATCCCTGCATTTTTCCTTGGAATAGACGTTGCAGCTTCGGAAATCATCTGCGATCTCCGGCTTTACGACGCCGTCTTCTACATTTCCCATCTTGAAATCTTCCTGCCCAACGAACTGATGGCACGGATACAGATCCCCCCATGGCGTTACGGCAAGATACTCTGTCCCGGAACCGCATCCCGACAAACGCTTCGCCACGCAAGGCCCACCGTCTAAGTCTATCATAAAATGAAAGAAATTGAAACCTTTTCCTTCTTTTTCGCGTTCAATCATCACTTTCGCCAGCTTATCATACTCTTCCAGGATCTTTGGAAGGTCTTCGGTGCGGATAGCGTAAGGGTCGCTCTCGTCGCCGACGACAGGCTCAATCGACATCTGTTTGAACCCGAGATCCGCAAAATGCAGGATGTCCTCCGAAAAATCCAGATTATTCCGGGTAAACGTCCCCCGGACATAATATCTTTCCTGATTACGGCTTTCTGCCAGCTTTTGGAACTTAGGCACAATCAGGTCATAACTTCCCTTCCCATTCCGGAACGGACGCATACGGTCGTTGACCTCCTTACGCCCGTCCAGGCTCAGCACCACATTGTCCATCTCCTGATTCACAAACTCCTGGATCTCATCATTCAGAAGCACGCCATTGGTGGTGACTGTGAAGCGGAAATGCTTGTCATGGAGCTTCTCCTGCTGCCTTCCATACGCCACAAGGTCTTTTACCACCTGCCAGTTCATCAGCGGTTCGCCCCCAAAGAAATCCACCTCAAGGTTCCTGCGGCTGCCGGAATTGGCAATCAGGAAATCCAGCGCTTTCTTTCCGACTTCATAACTCATAAGCGCCCGCCTGCCGTGGTATTCCCCTTCCTCCGCAAAACAATATTTGCAGGCAAGGTTGCAGTCATGGGCAATATGGAGGCAGAGGGCTTTCACCACCGTCTTCCTCTTCTTCACTTCCTCCACCATATCCTCATAGGTATCTTTCACAAATAGCTGCCCGGCCTTTGTAAGCTCTACCACATCCGCCAAAGCGTCCTTTAGCTCGTCCTCGGCATACTGGCCGCCCAGTTCCCGTTTTAGCCCATTCAGAACCTCCGGCTCCTTCAAAGTCTGCACGGTATGTTCCATATGGTCTTTGTTTAAGTGGGAAATGACGTCGTAACAAAGCTTGTCCACTACATGGACCGCACCGCTTACGACATCCATTACGATATTGTATCCATTATTCTGATACTGATGTATCAAGACTATGTACCCCTTTCTTATCGAAACATTTACTCCTTTTTATTCTTTCATGAATAAAAGTCCACCCGCCCTTGGGTATACCTTATTGGACGAAGCCACCCGCCCCGTCAGGGGCATGAATTACGGTGTGCCCTTGGGTATACTCTGCGGCAAACAGAAAAAGAATCCCGCTTTACGGGATTCTCCGCCTGCGGATACCCCGCAGCAGCGCCATCATTCAAATGACTTATCTCTTCTGCTCGCATGTCTGGTTGCCCACTGTGCAGGACGTCTTACATGCGGACTGGCAGGACGTCTGGCACTCGCCGCATCCGCCCTTCTTCAAACTATTGTTCATGGTCTGTGTATTTAATGTCTTTACATGCTTCATGGTCATGATCCTCCTTATTTTTGCTTGACTTTTGTTATTATAGCATTACATCATCATTTGCGCAATAAGGAAGTGCGTAAAATTCACGCCATTTTGCCAAACAATATATGTCATGACAACATGCCTCCCGCCATTCCGCCTCCCGCGCAGAGGATAAACGTCGTCACCATATTTGCCGCGTCTCCGTTCAGCGTCCGGTACACGCCAAGCGTAATCAGCATAAGCAGCGCAAAGTAGCCGATTCCAAGCCCAAGGCCCCACAGATATCTTCTTACCTTAGCAAATTTCCCGATAATGATGCCGCCAAGCAGCGTCGCCATGATATAGATTGCCACGATGGCAGCCGATACCGCCTTTTCGTTCAGTTCAAACTTAAACAAAGCGACTGCAAGCAGCAATAATAAGATTCCTGTGATGACATAAGAAACCAAAAGTGACTTTAATACCCACATGACCCACGAATCTTTTTGGAGCTTTCTTTCCATTCCCATCCCTCCTTGTCTACCACAAGATATGATGGGAATTTTAAATATATTCCTGTCTTTTGCCTGTATAACGGCAAAACAGGGGAATCGCATGCGAATCCCCCTCTGCCGTCTCATGACCGCTTCTTATTGTTCCATCTGGCTGCCCAGGAATCCTGCCGCGCAAACTGCCATTTTCTGTTCCAGTTCCCCAAGCTTCTTTTTGGGATCACGGGACAAAAGAATCACGCCGCCTATAATATCCCCCTCACAGATAATCGGGCTGATAATCTCATGCTCATAATCCTCGTCCTGAGCGTCTATAATCGGAATGTATGCCTTATCCCCCGCCGACGCTGCAAGCTGCGCCCTGCCGCCCAGGCTCTTTTCTAACTGCCTGCTGATATATTTGTCCTGAAGTTCCTTCTTCCCATTTCCCGCCGACGCAATTATCTGATCCATGTCACAGACACACACCAGACAGTTCAGCGTCTGGGACAGGCTCTCCGCATACTGCTTTGCAAATGTTGACAGCTCTCCGATTGGAGAATATTTCTTTAAAATAATTTCGCCTTCCCTGTCGGTGAAGATTTCCAGCGGGTCGCCTTCTCGAATCCGCAATGTCCGCCTGATTTCTTTCGGGATTACCACACGGCCCAGATCATCTATTCTACGTACAATTCCAGTTGCTTTCATATAAAATTTCCTCCATTTACTGTACTAACCATTTCTGGAAATAGTATCTGCAAACAAAGAAATTCTATACCTTGTTTCTTCCACCAATCCTTTCTTTATCATTTTTTCTCGGGCAGCATTTTCAGCGCCGCGAAATAACTTCTGTATTTTTATCTTGGGAAATCACGAAAATGTAACAGAAAATTAAAATTTAAAAAGAACCTGCCGGGCATCCCTCATCGACTAATTCAAATGAAAAATCCCGGCACCGTTAAAACGATATGATCTGTTGTTTTTATCTTACTTCTTTTTCAAAATCCGAAGCCCCGTGCTTGCAGAGCGGGCAGATATAATCTGCGGGCAGCTCCTCCCCTTCATATACATAGCCGCATATCTTGCATACCCAGACGGTCTTGCCGCTTTTCTCCTTCGGCGCTTCCGGTTTCGGTTTGATATGATCCTGATAATAGGTATAGGTAACCGAAGGTCTTTCCGAAAGCAGTT
>OFGE01000483.1_pt1 | contig 43354 bp, 48 predicted proteins | sample 1521681 | NCBI WGS metagenome assembly OFGE01 (sample SAMEA3504093, study PRJEB24116) | mouse gut metagenome | biome: mouse gut; feature: mouse-associated habitat; material: faeces | place: Denmark | collected 2011
GTCTTTTTAAGGAGCAGACGGGGGAGAGTGTTTACGGGTTTATTAAGAGGGTGAAGCTTGAGCAGAGCGCGTTTCGGCTCAAGACGGAGCAGGGGCGCCAGATTACGGAGATTGGCGCGGATTATGGGTATAGCCCGTCCAATTTTAGCTCTGCATTCCGTCTGCATTACCGCATGGCTCCTGTGGATTTCCGCAGACAGAGCTATGCTTCTTCGATGGCGCATCCCTTCTTTCACCATGAAAACTGGCAGGTGGAAAGTTTTGAAGCTTGCGGCCGCAAGATTACCATAGAAACTGTCCCGGATTACGATGTAATCTATGAGAGACGTTTCGGGAGTTATGAGAACCTGTGCAGGGATTGGGATGGATTTATCGAAAAATACCGGGAGTTTATTACAGAGGAAACTCTTCTTATAGAGCGGACCTATGACGACCCGGCCGTGACGGGCGCCGGACACTGTCTGTATGATATCTGTATGAGTGTCGGTGAAAATTGTCCGCTTACGAATAGAGCGCAAATACAGGGCGGGAAATGTATTGTATATCATTTCAAGGGGCATGCCAAACATATTTATGCGGCGTACCAGACCATATTTCTGGTGTGGCTGCCGAGAGTCTCTTATGAATTGGATGCAACGAAAAGCCTGTTTGATATTTATCATGAGGTAGACAGTGAGACGTTGTATATGGAGCTGGATATCTGTGTGCCTGTGAAATAAATGCCATCTGGAGAGGGCAAGAATTCAGAAGTATATATTTTAGTTCCTTCTTATAATGAATGGGTATTACATGATTGAAGGAGGAATTTTTATGAATTTGGAGCAGATGAAACAGGATACGGCAAGGATGATTTGGCAGTTTTCGATACCATCAATCATTTCCATGATTCTCACTTCTATGGTTACTGTTGCAGACGGGTTCTTCATCGGCAACTATGTGGGAAAGGAAGGGATTGCGGCGGTTAATCTCGGGCTTCCGATCATCTATCTGTACCTTGGCGTAGGTCTAATGGTTTCCATCGGAGGTGTTTCGATTGCCGGGATGGCTCTGGGCGCTGGGAACAGGGATGAGAGTAATCAGGTGTTCCGGCAGACCATTGTGACTACGTTGGTGTTTTCGGCATTGCTTGGCTGTGTCATGGGATTCTGTTTTGAACCCATGCTTTCCGTTCTTTGCGCAGAAGGGCGAGTCGCCGGGTATTTTCGGGATTATTATGGGATTATGCTTCTAGAGCTGCCGGTGATGGTGGTCAATTCTTCGTTTGGGATGTTTATCCGCGGGGAAGGGCATCCCCAGTACTATATGAAAATCAGTATCATGGACGTGCTGTTGAATATTTTTCTGGATTATGTCTTTGCGGACTGGTTCCATATGGGCGTTGCCGGGATTGGGCTGGCTTCCCTTCTGGCTGCAGTGGCTTCTCTTATGTGCATCTTGTACTTTTTCGTGAGGAAGACGAGGCTTTACCGTCTGGGAAAGTTCCGGTTTTCCGTGGAAATCTGTGTACAGTCTATCTTAAATGGGAGTTCGGAATTTATTGGCGAGATGTCTACGGGAATTGCCATGTTTGCCTATAATTTTGTGATTATGAGGAAGATAGGGACGGACGGCGTGACGGCTTTTACGATTGTGGGATATGTGGCGTATGCATTCAACATGATTATTGTGGGATTCGGACAGGGGACAAGCCCGCTGATTAGTTTTGCCTATGGAGCAAAGGAGAAGGTATTGGCTTGTGCTATTCGGAAACGGACGAACCGGTATGTTTTTTTAGCGGGAATGGCAGTATTCTTTCTGATGGCTGCGGGAATGGATTGGTACAGCGGGATATTCGTGCGAAGCGGCAGGGTGGCAGGAATGATACGAGCAGGAATGCTTATTTTTATGACTTCTTTTTTCTTTTCGGGCGTAAATGCCGTCACTTCTTTCTATTTTACTGCTACGGGGCATGCGTTTCAGTCGGCTGTGATTTCGGCGTCCAGGGGATTTGTAGTCTTGCTCGCGTGTATCTTTACTCTGCCATATTGGTTGGGGATGACAGGGGTGTGGCTTGCGGCTCCTGTGACGGAAGTGGTGACGCTTGGGCTTACGGTATATTTTTTACGGTCCCATCGCTAAGTTGCTTCGTTAAGTTTCGATTTTATTTGACGGCCGGAGGAGGTATCATGTATACTTTAATCAAAAGAGGTGATTTTAAAGGTTGGGGTAATGATGAATCGAACATTTAACACAGACGGGTATTGTGACCCGGGGCTTCACTATATGGTTGATTTGTCCGGCCGTCTGGAAGAAATAAAAAGTATGATAGACGCCGAGAAGTATTTTGTAATCAACCGTGCAAGACAATACGGTAAGACTACTATCTTGTCTGCCTTGGAGGAGTACCTCAAAGAAGAATATGAAGTTGTGAGCCTGGATTTTCAGGCTATGAGTTCGTTGGCCTTTGAAAGTGAACAGTCTTTCGTTGCGGCTTTTTCGGAAGAGCTGTTGGATTTCGCCCCGGGGCTGCCGGACGGAATGGAAGAGAAATTTTCTGCATTTGCCACTCAATCAGCGCGGCGTGGCTCACTTCAGGCGCTTTTCAAAGTGATGAAAGCATGGTGTGAGGAATCGGAAAAAAGAATTGTCCTGATGATCGACGAGGCAGATACCGCTGGAAATAATCAGGTGTTTGTTGATTTTCTGGCGCAGATTAGAGCCTGCTATTTGAAGAGAAGAAAAGTACGGACGTTTCAGTCCGTGATTCTTGCAGGGGTCTATGATGTGCGTAGTATCAGAGGGAAACACTATCCGGACGATATCTATAGGGAAAATAGTCCGTGGAACATTGCTGCTGATTTTCGTGTGGATATGAGTTTTTGCAGGAAAGAAATAGCAGGAATGCTTGCAGAATATGAGGCAGAACACCATACGGGGATGAATATTACAGAAATAGCAGATTTGCTCTATGAGTATACATCCGGGTATCCTTATCTGGTGTCGCGTCTCTGTAAACTGATGGATGAACAAATCAGGGGTACGGCAGATTTCTCAGATTATGCCAGTGTATGGACGAAGGCCGGTTTCTTGACGGCTGTAAAGATGCTGTTAGAAGAAAATAATCCTCTGTTTGATTCACTTATGAATAAATTGTATCAATACCCGGAATTAAATGCGGTCATTTCCCGTTATCTCTTCCAAGGGCAGCCGATTGCCTATGATGCGGATGACCCGGTCGTCAGGAACGCCCGTATGTTTGGATTTATAGAAGTTCAGGATTCTATGGTAAGGATTGCGAACAGGATATTTGAAAACCGTCTGTATCACCGATTTTTGTCAAATTATAAAGAGCAAAATAAGGATATTTATATGGAAGGTTCACGAAAGAAGAATCAATTTATCATTGACGGCCATTTAAATGTCAGGCGGGTGCTTGAAAAGTTTGTTGAGACTTTCGATTATTTATATGGAGACAGGGAAGAGGTTTTTCTTGAGGAAGAGGGCAGGAGATATTTTATGCTTTTCTTGAAACCGATTATCAATGGGACGGGGAATTGTTATGTGGAGTCGGAGACCAGAAATCAGGAGAGAATGGATCTGATTATTGACTATCGTGGGGAGCAGCATATCTGTGAACTCAAGATTTGGCGGGGAAACGCGTACAATGAGCGGGGAGAAAAGCAGCTTTCGGGATATCTTGACCACTTTGGCTTGAAGAAAGGATATATGCTCAGCTTCAATTTTAACCGAAAGAAAGAGATTGGTGTGAAGGAGATTCGGCTAGGTGATAAGATATTAGTGGAGGCGGTCGTTTGAAACTGAACATTATGTTAGAATTCATGGAGGAACAAATGAAGCGTACAGGGGAGAAAAGACGTATGGGAAGTTATCTCAATCCGGGGAATAAGGGGTTCCGTGAAAGCCTGAATTCTGCAATCTATGTAGATAAGACCGGGCTGATTGAACAGATGAACGCGGTACTGAATACGCGGCAGAAATATATCTGCGTCAGCCGTCCAAGGCGTTTTGGGAAATCTATGGCAGCGGATATGTTAGCAGCCTACTATGCCAAGGATGAAGACTCGTCTGATTTGTTCCAAGATTTCGGGATTAGACAAACGGAATTATACAAGGCTCACTTGAATCAATACGATGTAATCAAGATTAATATGCAGGAATTTTTAAGTGCGACAGACAGTGCAGACGAAATGCTTGGACTGCTGCAGTCAAGAATCATTCTGGATTTGAAGCGTGCATATCCGGATGATGCAGATGGCAGCCATCTGTCATTTGTGATGCAGGACATCTTCGCCAGCACAAAATGTCCTTTTATCATTCTGATTGACGAATGGGACTGCCTTTTCCGTGAATACCGGCAGGACAAAGAAGCACAGAAGAAGTACCTTGATTTCCTGCGGGCATGGCTAAAGGATAAGGATTATATAGCGCTGGCCTACATGACCGGAATCCTGCCTATCAAGAAATACGGCTCACACTCTGCGCTGAATATGTTTACTGAGTATTCCATGACAGACCCAGGCGGGCTTGCAGAATACTTCGGTTTCACGGAACATGAAGTGGAGACGCTCTGTAAGGAGCATGGGATGAGTTTCGAGGAGACAAAGGCATGGTACGACGGTTATCGTCTTATCACCCATCGGAAAGAGGGGGACGTCTGCCATCACATGTACAGCCCTAAGTCCGTGGTAGAGGCGATGCTTAGGCATAAGTTCGGGACATACTGGAACCAGACGGAGACTTACGAAGCGCTCAAGTCCTATATCCGGATGGATATGGATGGATTGAAACACGCCGTGGTCCGGATGCTGGCCAGGGAGGAAGTCCCTGTCCATACAGGGACCTTTGAAAATGATATGACTACATTTGCCACAAAGGATGACGTGCTGACGCTGCTGGTGCATCTGGGGTATCTGACCTACAACAGCATACAGGGAACTGTCGGCATTCCTAACAAAGAGGTATCGCAGGAGTATGAAAATGCCATCCGTACCATGGACTGGCAGGAAGTGGCCCGTTCAGTGGAGGCTTCCCGGAAACTGCTGGAATCCTTATGGGAGATGGACGGACAGGCAGTGGCAGAAGGCATTGACCGTGCCCACAAGGAGATTTCATTTTTACAGTATAATGATGAGAATTCCCTGAGCTGTACTATCAATCTGGCGTTCTATTTTGCCAGGGAGTACTATACGATTATTCGGGAATTGCCCAGCGGGAAAGGATTTGCGGACATTTGCCTGATTCCGCGGAAGATGCATCCGGATAAGCCTGCGGTGGTCATTGAACTCAAATGGAATCGGGAAGCGAAGGGTGCGATTGCCCAGATTAAGGATAGAAACTATGTAGACGCCCTGAAAGATTATAAAGGGAATCTGCTCCTTGCAGGAATCAGCTATGACAGGAAGACGAAGATGCATACTTGTGTAATTGAGAAAGTGCAAAAATTCAAAGACTAGAAACGAGGAATGTATGATGCAAAAGAAAACCGGAAATTTTATTGTTACTGGAATATGGGTGATACTATTTATTCTTTTCACGGTTTTAATTCAGATCGTGGACGTCCATACCATCGGCCCTAAGAGTTCAAGCGTAGGTTTTGCCTCAATTAACGGGCCTATCCATGAATTTCTCGGAGTCCACACACTTTGGTATTCTATCACATACTGGCTTGGATTTGTCCCGCTGTCTACGGCGGGAATCTTTGCGGCCGTCGGGCTTAAACAGCTTATCCAAAGGAAAAGCCTGCTCAAAGTGGACAAAAGTATCATCGCCCTTGGAGTCTTCTATACCGCGGTCATTCTGGTGTACATACTTTTTGAAATATATATCGTGAATTACAGGCCGATTCTCATAGACGGATATCTGGAAGCATCGTATCCTTCTTCCCATACCATGCTGGCGTGCTGTTTTATGGCCGCCGCAATGCTGGAATGCGGCTTACTGGTGAAGAACAAAAAAATAAACGGCATCGTCAGGGTGGTTTCCATCATCATCATGGCAGTGATGGTAATCGGCAGGCTGGTTTCAGGCGCACATTGGTTTACGGATATTATCGGCGGCCTGTTAATCAGCGGCGCGCTGATTATGGGATTGTATTCTGTTTTATCGATGCTTCAGGAAAAACACACAAGAAAGGGCAGGCGGAAACATGTATTGTATATTAGTGACAGGAATCCCGGCGGCGGGGAAGACCACCATGGCAGAATATCTGTCTGAACGGATGCATCTGCCCGTCTTTTCCAAGGACACGGTCAAAGAACTGTTATACGACCATGTGGGATTTCACTCAAGAAAAGAAAAAGTCAATCTTGGAATCGCCGGCATGGAAATGATTTATTATGCGGCAAAGCAATTAATGAAGGTAGGGCAGCCCTTCATTCTGGAAAATAACTTTGAACATATTTCCAAAGCGGGAATCACGGCTCTTCTGGAAGAGTACCGGTATCCCGCGTTAACCGTGACGCTGACCGGAGATTACATGGCCGTCCATCAGCGTTTCCTAGAGCGGAACATAAGCCCTGCGAGACATAAGGGCCATGTGCTGAACGATTGTTACCCGGAAGAACGGGAGCATAGTCTGGAGGAATTAAAGGCAGCATCCCTTTCGTTTGAAGATTATCTGCAAGGAATCGAATCCAGAGGCTTCGATACTTTTTGCGTCGGCGGTAAACAGATTGTTATAGATACCACAGACTTTTCCAAGGTTGACATGGAGCAGATATTGGCACAGGTCATGGAATGGCGCTCAAGCCAGATAAGTCCCCAATAGCATCAGCAAAAGAGCGGCAAGGAATATCCCGGAAGGCATCTCATGAAAAATCAGGAAAGAGAGGGCGGCTCCGATAAACGGCGCGACCGCATAATAGGCGCTTGTCTTTGCGGCGCCTAAGGTACGCTGCGCATAGATATAGAAAAAAATACTCAGCCCATACGCCACAAAACCCAACAGCATGGCAAGGAGAATATAGATCGGCTGGAAATACCGTTCCCCGATGACAATGCCGCAGGCTAAGGAACCCAGCCCGGAAAAGATTCCTTTGACCGTGACAATCTGCAGGGGATTTTTTGTGGAAAGCATACGGGTGCAGTTGTTTTCTAGTCCCCAGAAGGCGGCGGCAAGGAGGACGAGGAGAGAACCAAAGGAAAAGGTCAAACTGTTGATATCCTCGAAAGAAAGCATGGCGCTTGCCGCCGTTACACAGGCAATTGCGCACCACAGACGAGGGCGGATTGCCTCTCCAAATAGAAGCAGTGCGATGACAGATGTTGCAACAATCTCAAAATTATTTAAAAGAGAAGCGTTTGCCGCTGTGGTATTTGCAAGCCCTGCCATCAGGCAGATAGGGGCGGCAATGTCCAGAACCACCATTCCTACGGTAAAAGGCAGGTCTTTTTTTGTCAGCGGGAGTTCGCCATGGCCGATGTTTGCGGCATTCTGGATTTTTCCGACAAAAAACATACCGATGCCTGCGCCAAGGTATAAGAACCCGGCAAGCAAGGCGGCGGGCACATGGTTAAGAAGCAGTTTGGAAACCGGTGAATTCACGGCGTAGAGCGCCGCCGCCAGGATTGCGAATCCGGCGGCTTTTTTCTGGGGGCTCAATCTGTTTATCATGAGAATTTCCTTTCTACAATCTGGCTTAATCCGATAGCGGTATCCGATATCTGACAATAAAAGATGCGGTATGAAATATCCGTTATCTGACATAATGTTCGATAATATTATAAAGAGTGATGGATTCGCAGACAAGAACCAGAAACGTAAAAATGTATGTTACGGGACATTTTGGATAAAATGTCCATCTAAGGAGCATTTGTGCCGCCAACCTCAGAGGCGGCGGAATGGAGAGGTTATGGACAGAAGACAGCAGAAAACCCGTCAGGCAATTTTCAACGCTTTTTCCGCCTTGCTGGAACACAAGAAATTCAACCAGATTACGGTACAGGAAATCATAGACCGGGCGAATATCGGAAGAAGTACATTTTACGCACATTTCGGCACAAAAGAAGAGCTTCTCAATGAACTTTGTTCCGATATGTTCCGGCATGTATTTTCCGACCATTTAGAGACAGAACCGACCCATGACTTTTCCGGTTCTTCCAATGAACGGAAGACAAGGATTACCCATATCCTGTACCATCTGAAAGACAACCAGGCGGAAATCATACGTCTGCTCTCGGGTGAAAGCGGGGAACTATTCCTGAACTATTTCAAGTCCTACTTAAAGGAAATGTTTGCCGGGCTGGTAAAGGAGAGCAGTATGGAGATACCGGTTTCTTATCTGGAAAATTTTCTGGTGGGAAGTTTTACGGATACCATAGAGTGGTGGGTACGCCAGAGAATGGCAACGCCGCCGGATACACTTGCGAAATACTATCTTACCGTCATAGAGCATGGTTTTAGGATATCATGAAGGAGAAACTAAGAATGATACGAATCAGTCAGCTAAAATTAGACATCCACCACACAGAGGTGGATTTGCAGGCGAAGATCTGCAGGCTTCTTCACATCAGGGAAGATGAGATTCTTTCGTACACCCTAAAAAAGCAGTCTTTAGACGCCAGGAAAAAGCCCCAGCTTTTCTATGTCTATACCATAGATGTAACCGTAAAAAATGAAAATGAAGTAAAAAAGCATGTCCGGAAACAGAAGCAGCTTACCAATATCCAAATAAATCCTCAGGAGAAGCGGTATTTCCTGGACGCAAGGGGAACGAAACCGTTTGAGTTTCGTCCCGTCATTGTGGGTACCGGCCCTGCCGGCCTGTTCTGCGGGTATGAGCTTGCCCGCCTTGGCTACCGCCCAATTCTTTTGGAACGTGGGGCCTCTGTGGAAAAGAGGATGAAAGACGTGGAAGAATTCTGGAAGTCGGGAGTCTTAAATCCCAACTCAAACGTCCAGTTCGGCGAAGGCGGGGCAGGGACATTCTCGGATGGAAAACTGAACACACTGGTCAACGACCCCGAAGGAAGAAACAGCAGAGTGTTAGAGATTTTTGTAGAAAACGGCGCGCCGGAAGAAATCTTGTACCAGAATAAACCCCATATCGGTACGGATATCCTGGCAAAAGTGGTCAAAAACATGCGGGAATCTATCATTGCCCATGGCGGGGAAGTAAGATTCCAGACACAGGTAACAGACCTTGTCATTACACAAGAAGAAGGGAAAAAGAGCGTATCTGCGCTCAAGGTGCAAAGACAGGCCTGCGAAAATGACGAAAAAAATGTACAGGATTCGGATATCCTGAACACAGAGATTACAGTCCTGGCCATCGGCCACAGCGCGCGGGATACATTTTCCATGCTCCAAAGCAGCCAAATCCCCATGGAGGCAAAAGCATTTGCCGTCGGAATCCGCATGGAACACCCGCAGGAAATGATTGACTTGGCGCAATATGGATCCGGGCATGATTCCAATCTTCCGGCCGCCGCCTACAAATTAACGGCAAAGCTCCCGGACGGAAGAGGAGTCTACACCTTCTGCATGTGTCCCGGCGGATATGTGGTCAACGCTTCCTCCGAAGAGGGGCGCTTAGCAGTCAATGGCATGAGCTACCACGCAAGAGATGGTGTCAATGCCAACAGCGCAGTCGTCGTGACAGTCACGCCCGAGGACTGCCAAAAGGCCTTAAAGACAGATGAAACGTTCCAAAATGCTGACCCTCTCCTTGGAATGGAATTCCAGCGCAGGCTGGAAGAAGCCGCATATCAGGCTGGAAGCGGAAACATTCCGGTTCAGCTTTTTGGAGATTTTTGTAAGAACCGCCCCACCAAAACCCCCGGGGCAGTCATTCCCCAAATGAAAGGGCGCTTCACATGGGGCAACGTAAGGTCTATCTTTCCGGAAGAACTGGCGAAAGCCATCGAAGAAGGCATCTATTCTTTCGAGAAACGCCTCAAAGGATATGGGCGTCCGGACGCAGTGGTATCCGGCGTAGAAAGCCGCACCTCCTCTCCTGTGCGCATCCTAAGAGACGCCTCCTTCCAAAGCACGGTATCGGGACTCTACCCTTGCGGCGAAGGAGCAGGATATGCCGGCGGTATCACATCCGCCGCAATCGACGGACTCAAGATTGCACAGGCAATCGCAGAAAAATACCGTCCCTTTTAAGGCGCCGAAAATGACCGAAAATCCCCTCCTTTTCGACACCCCGCCCGCCACTTTAAGAAATTTTTAATGTGATAACCCTATACACCGTTTCCGAAATATGGTAAAATGTATTGAGTTTTCAGATAGACAAAACGAGGAGGAGTACATATGAAGGGAGCAGGAGGCAAGAATTCCTGGGCTTTGTTCCTGTTTATCCTGACAGGGATTGTGCTTGGAGGCTTTATCGGTATGCTGGCTGAGGGAGTGCCGGCGCTTAGTTGGCTGGGTTACGGCCAATCCTTCGGGCTGCAGGAGCCGGTTGTCTTGAATTTCGGGATTCTGGTGCTGACATTTGGCCTATCCATCAAGATTACCATTGCAAGTATTGTGGGCGTGATTCTTGCTGTCATTATTTATCGTTTCTTATAGAGTCTGTTATGAGTGTCGTACGAATCCAAAGATGAGATGAAGCAGTCAAATACCATAAAGGAGATACCAAAGACGGAACGCCCTTATGAGAAATGCGAACGTAGAGGGGTACATGCTTTAAGTGATGAAGAGCTGTTGGCGGTTCTATTGCGTACCGGCACACAGGGCGAGAACGCTCTGGAGCTTTCAAGAAGGATACTCTACCACGCCGGGGAGACCGGAATCTTAGGGCTGCACCAGTTCAGCATGGAGCGGCTCATGGGAATCAAGGGCATCGGGAAGGTAAAGGCAATCCAGATTTCCTGTATCTCCGAGCTTGCCAAGCGGCTCTCCAAGGCATCCTATCAGGAAGCCTTGTGTTTTGCGGAACCGGAGTCGATTGCCAGATATTATATGGAAGACATGCGTCACGAGAAGCAGGAGCTTATGAAGCTTCTGATGTTGAATACGAAAGCAAAGCTGGTCGGAGAGACGAATGTATCGAAGGGGACGGTGAACGCCTCGCTGATCACGCCGAGAGAGCTTTTTATAGAAGCGTTACAGAAGAATGCAGTGTCCATCGTGATTATGCATAACCACCCAAGCGGCGACCCGACCCCGAGCCGGGAAGATATGCTGATAACCAAACGAATCCTGGATGCAGGAGCCTTGATTGGTATTGAGCTGTTAGACCACATCATTATTGGGAATAATTGTTATGTAAGTTTCAGGGAAGAGGGCATGCTTTAGAAAGGATCTATGTCAGATGGCGAGGAATGTATACGGTCTTGATCTTGGTTCCTACGAGATTAAGGTTTACGATAAGAAGAAAGATACCATATGGAAAGAAAAAGATGTAATTGCATTGAAGAACGAGAAGGAGATTTTTGCAGTGGGGGACGAAGCCTTTTCGATGTACGAGAAGGCGCCTTCCAATATCGAGGTAGTCTTTCCCATGAAGGAAGGCGTCATATCCAGATTCCATGACATGCAGTTCCTTTTGCAGAACCTGCTCAAGAAGGACCGGCAGTTCGCCCGGGGTTCGGAGTATGTGGTTGCAGTCCCGACGGATGTGACAGAGGTAGAGAAGAAGGCCTTCTTCGATCTGGTTATCCATTCCACGGCAAAGGCGAAAGAGGTCAATATTGTGGAGCGTTCGATTGCAGACGCGGTGGGGCTTAACCTGGACGTACAGAACACCAAGGGCGTGTTCATCGCGAACTTCGGCGGCGAGACTACAGAGCTGTCGGTGATTGCGGGGGGTGGTATGGTTATGAACCGTCTTCTGAAAGTAGGCGGCGCAACTTTTGACCAGTCGGTCATCAATCTGGTGCGGCACAGCCACGACTTCCTGATTGGAAGGCATACGGCGGAAGTGCTGCGCAAGAGTTTTGGGATTTTTACCAACGAAGTAGAAGCCATGCTCACGGTTGCCGGGCGGGATCTGATTACGGGCGTTCCCATGCGCAAGGGGATTTCGATTAATCTGGTAAGGCTTGCGATGAAAGACCCGCTGTTCCAGTGCGTCAGCGCCATCCAGTCCCTCCTTGACCGGACACCTCCTGAGGTACGCAAGGCAATCAACGAGAACGGGATTTTCTTAACCGGCGGCGTGGCGCATACGGCAGGCCTTGAGATGTATGTGGAGGAGATGGTGGGAATTACGACCCGAACCTCCGTGGAACCGGATATCTGCGCGGTCTCCGGATTGAAGAAGATTATTGAGTCGAAGGAACTGCGCAAGTTTGCATTTTCCATGCTCGACGAAAATTATAGGTGGATGAGATAATATGAAGAACAAGAACCAATCATCTTTTTCAAGTAAATACTGGCTGATTATCATTTCGGTCCTATGCGTGATCCTGCTTGGAATCGAGCGGTTCACAGACGGCAAAGGCCCCTTACGTTTTATCGCTGGTTATACGGTAGTTCCTATGCAGGAAGGTATCAGCTATGTTGGCAGGTTCATGAGCGATTTGTCGGATAATTTCGAGACGCTTGAGGATATGAAGAAGGAGAATGCGAAGCTGCAGGCGAAGGTAGACGAGCTGACCATCGACAACACGCGGCTTAGACAGGAGCAGTATGAGCTGGACCGGCTGCGGGAATTATATAAGCTGGATGAGAATTATTCTGATTATGAGAAGATTGGCGCCCATGTGGTCGCTAATAACGGGAATAACTGGTTCACAGATTTCACCATCGACAAAGGGACCAGGGACGGGGTACAGGTGGATTCCAACGTACTTGCGGGAAGCGGTCTTGTGGGAATTGTGATCGAGGCAGGTCCTACCTATTCCCGGGTACGTTCTATCGTGGATGACGCCAGCAACGTGAGCGCCATGATGCTTTCGACTTCGGATACCTGTATGGTCAGAGGCGACTTAAAACTGATGGCGGATGGGAGGCTGCGTTTTGAAAAGCTCCCCAACAATGATAATAAGATAGAGCCAGGAGAACAGGTGGTAACTTCCCATGTAAGCCCAAGGTTCCTGCAAGGGCTGTTCATCGGGTATGTCAGCGATATTGAAGTGGATGCGAACAACCTGACCAGATCCGGATATATTACTCCGGCGGTGGATTTCAGTAAGCTTCAGGAGGTGCTGGTGATTACCACGACGAAGAAGAATCTGCTGGATGCGAACAACGAACAGGAGCCGGAGGATGCGAAGCCGGAAGCTCCTGCGAATCCAGAGGATGCGCAAGCCCCAGAGGATGCACAGGATGGAGAAGGAGAATGATCTATGAAGAGAAAGCTCATAACATTTGCCGTGATACTTGCCTGTTTCCTGCTCCAAAGTACCGTGTTCCAATATCTGGCGTTTGCGACGATCAAGCCCAACATGCTGATTGTGGCGACGTCTTCTTTCGGATTCATGCGGGGAAAGAAGGCCGGCCTGTCCGTAGGATTTACCTCCGGGCTTCTGGTGGACTTATTCTGGGGCGGCGCGCTGGGATTCAATATGCTGTTATATTCGGTCATCGGGTATGTGAACGGTTCTTTCGAGCGCATGTTCTATGATGATGACATCAAGCTTCCAATCGTATTGATTGGCGTGAGTGATTTCCTGTACGGGTTGCTTACGTACGCTTTTTTATATATGTTGCAGGGGGATTTTGCTTTTTGGTCCCATCTGATGGAGATTATCCTGCCAGAACTGGTGTATACCATTCTGGTGACGCTGGCGCTTTATCAAATCATATTACACATCAATAAGAAACTGGAAGAAGAAGAACAAAGGAGTGCAAGCAAATTTGTATAGTTTATGGGAACGGTTTAAAGCCGGATTTAAAGAAATCGCTCAATCCCGGGTGGTCGTGATTATCCTGTTATTCTGTGTCATGTCCGCAATACTGGTGCAGCGGGTATTCTACCTTCAAATCGTGAAGGGGCAGGAATATCTGGACGATTACAAGCTTCAGATCCAGAAGACCAAGGAGGTACAGGGTACCCGCGGCAATATCTATGACCGCAATGGGTATCTCCTGGCATATAATGAACTGGCATATGCAGTTACCATTGAGGACAACGGGGAATATGATGACCGGGAACATAAGAACAAAGAACTGAACAGAGTCGTATCCAGTGTAATCCGAATGGTGGAATCCAACGGGGACACGGTAATCAATAATTTCGGGATTATTCTGGACAACAATAACAATTATATGTATGTCGCACAGAATGAGACACAGCGGCTCAGGTTCGTTGCAGACGTATACGGGAAGCGGACCATTGACGAGCTTTCCGAAAAGCAGAAGAATATCTCGGCAGAGGCGCTCATTAACTACCTGTGTACCGATGAGGTGAACGGGTACGGAATCGACCAGTCTGCCATGGAACGGCAGGAAGTTCTGAAATTGGTGAATATCCGCTACGCAATTTCTCTGAACAGTTACCAGAAATTCATCGCTACCACCATTGCGGAGGACGTAAGCGATGAGACGGTCGCCGTGGTCATGGAGAATCTGGACAGCCTTCAGGGAGTCAATATTGAAGAGGAGTCCATGCGGCGGTATGAGGACAGCTATTGTTTTGCAAATATTATCGGATATATCGGTCAGATTTCCCAGGAGGAATACGACGCGCTTAGCAAGGAACAAAAAGAAGAGTATTCCAAGACGGACACCATCGGGAAGTCCGGGCTTGAGAAGACCATGGATTCCGAGCTTCAAGGAAAGAAAGGCGAGATTAAGCTTTACGTCAATAGTGTGGGCAAGGTAATCGAGACAATCAATCAGAAAAACCCCAAGGCGGGGAACGACGTATATCTGTCTATTGACGCCAATTTACAGAAGGCGGCGTACCATATCATCGAGCAGGAACTTGCAGGCATCCTGCTTTCAAGAATCCAGAATGCGTTAGATTATGACCGTACCCAGGTAAAGGACGGTAGCGACGTCATCATCCCGATTGGGGATGTGTACAACACGTTCATCAACAACGAGATTCTGGATATGAACCACTTCGGGGCTGAAGAGGCAGGGGCCACCGAGAAGGAGGTCTTTGCTGCATTTTCCGCAAGGAAGGAGAGTGTGATACAGGATATCTCTGCAATCCTGACAGACCCGGGGGCAAGGGCATATCGGGATTTCCCGAAAGAGACGCAGGCATACCTGACTTATATCGTCTCGGATCTTCTGACTGGCGGCGGCGTTATCCGCTCGGAAGCCATTGATACCAACGACGCCACCTATAAGGCATGGAGGGATGATGAGAGTATCAATATCTATACGTATCTGACCTATGCAATTTCTCAGAACTGGGTAGATACCTCCCTGTTAAAAGAATATGCAGCCACAGAAGGAGAATATACCGATTCCAATGAACTTTATCAGGGAATGATTCATTATATTTTAGAGGATATCCATGCAGATAACAGTTTCAATAAACTGATTTACCGGTATATGGTGAAGGCGGGCGCTGTGACGGGGCGGCAAATCTGCCTGATGCTTTATGAACAGGGAGTCCTCGAATTTGATGAGACGCAGTATAACGGATTGAACTCCGGCGGCATCTCTGCCTATGATTTTGTCCGAGGCAAGATTGAGACGCTGGAGATTACGCCGGGACAGCTTGCGCTGGAACCCTGTACCGGTTCTATTGTAGTCACGGACACCAACAGCGGAAAGGTACTTGCCTGTGTGTCCTATCCAGGATATGACAATAACCGTCTTGCTAATGCAATGGATTCCAATTATTACCAGAAATTGGTGACAGACCAGGCAAGGCCATTCTATAATAATGCGACCCAGGAGAAGACGGCCCCCGGTTCTACTTATAAACCCCTGGTGTCCATTGCCGGTCTGATGGAAGGAGTTATCAATGTAAATACCTACCTGCCTTGCAGCGGAATCTATGAGAAAGTAGAACCGAACCCGACTTGCTGGATTTACCCAAGCGCCCACGGAGGGCTGAATGTGGCAGGAGCGCTGCAGCATTCTTGTAACTGTTACTACTACGAGGTGGGATACCGTATGAGTCTTCAGGATAACGGTATCTCACAGATTGACTCGGATAACCGGGAAGGCACGGCCACCGGAGTATACTACTCCAGTAATCTGGGACTGGAGAATCTGAAGAAGTATGCGACCCAGTTTGGGTTAGGCGAGACGTCAGGACTGGAGATCCCGGAGTCTGAGCCGCAGATTTCCGATGATTCCTCCGTGCCGTCTGCTATCGGGCAGGGGACGAACAACTATACCGTCAGCCAGCTTGCACGGTATGTCACGGCCATTGCCAATAAAGGCACGGTATATAATCTGAGCCTGCTAAATAAAGTCACTTCTGTGGATGGTGATGTGATAAAAGAGTATGAGCCGGAGGTGTATAATACAATCTCCGACGTGCCGGATTCTTACTGGTCCGCCGTCCATACCGGAATGCGCAACATGGTTACCTCCCATGGTGATTTATTTTCAAAAATAAATGCAAGTGATGTAAAACTGTCTGGAAAGTCAGGTACAGCACAGCAGAGTAAGACACATCCGGACCACGGGCTTTTTGTAGGGTTCGCGCCCAGCGACAGTCCGGAGGTGGCATTTGCCGTCCGTATCGCTAATGGCTACAGCTCCAATTATGCCTGTGATATTGGAAGCGATGTGATGGAATACTATTATCAGATAACTCCGGAGAATGAATTAATCACCGGAAAAGCAGCCCAAGTGAAAGTTGGAACGACAGGAGGAGATTAAGGGAAAGGATGAGTTTATGTGAAAGATCCGGTGCTCATTAAAAGCAACCGATACGGGATCACGATTTATTTTGATTCGGATATGCCCTATGAGGAGTTGCTTTCAGAGGTTCAAAAGAAATTCCAGTCTTCCGCACATTTTTTCGGTCATGCGGACATGGCGGTAGAATTCGAGGGCCGTACTTTCACAAAAGAAGAGGAGCAGCTGATGGCAGAGGTCATTCAGGATGCCGCCAAGATACAGATATTATGTATTATTGAGAAAGACACAGATACGGAAGAAATCCACAGAAGAATGTTGGATGAAAGCCTGGAAACGATCCATGAAAGAGACGGCCGGTTCTATAGAGGTACGTTAAGAGGAAAACAGATTTTGGAATCTGAGACGAGCATTGTAATTGTCGGTGATATTGAACAGGGCGCAGTCGTTGCGTCCAAGCAAAACGTTGTGGTCACGGGAACCATTTACGGGACGGTGATTGCAGGCGCCTCCGGCAATTATGACGCAGTAATCGCGGCGCTCCATATGGAGCCTAAGAAGCTGCGCATCGGAGATATTGAAGTCAAACCAGTTATAGGAGGAAGTTATTCATGGGCGAAGTTATTGTAATTACATCGGGAAAAGGCGGCGTCGGCAAGACGACGACAACAGCGAATCTGGGAGCGGGGTTATCGAAACATGATAAGAAGGTGGTTGTCATTGACACAGATCTGGGGCTTCGTAACCTGGATGTGGTCATGGGACTTGAGAACCTCATCGTCTACAATCTGGTGGACGTCATCGAGGGAACCTGCCGCTTAAAGCAGGCATTGATCCGGGATAAGCGATATGAGAACCTTTACCTTCTGCCGTCTGCGCAGACGAAGGATAAGACGGCGATTTCCCCCGGGCAGATGAAGAAACTAACGTCTGAGCTGAAAGAGGAGTTCGACTACATACTTCTGGACTGTCCGGCAGGAATCGAGCAGGGATTTATGAACGCCATTGCAGGCGCGGACCGCGCCATCATCGTGACAACCCCAGAGGTATCGGCAATCCGTGACGCAGACCGTATCATAGGTCTTTTGGAGAGCCAAAAACTAAAAAAGATGGAGCTCATTATCAATCGTATCCGCGTGGACATGGTGAAGCGGGGGGATATGATGACGGTGGACGATGTGACAGAGATACTGTCTGTTCCGCTTATCGGTGCATTGCCGGACGACGAACAGGTGGTGATTGGCACGAACCAGGGAGAGCCTGTCATTGGTATGGACTCAAAAGCAGGCACAGCATACATGAATATCTGTAAACGCATTATGGGCATGGATGTTCCTTTCCTGGAGCTTACGAGCAACACCGGGTTCTTTGCGAAACTATCTGGTCTCTTTAAGAAAGAATAGGGGGATGGGATATGTTGAGGAAATCTTCGGTTTCCATTGCCAGGGACCGGGTGAAGGCATTAGTCATTTCCGATCGGGTACACTGTAGCCCGGATGCCTATGACAATATCTGCCGGGAGCTTTTTACCTCCCTCTCTAAGTATATGGAGCTTACAGAAGATGATTTTCAGGTAAATATTAACCGGACGCAGGTCGTTATTACATTTGCAGGAGAAGAAGTGTGAGATTACCTAGATTTACAAAACCGTACCATTTAAGAGATTATAAATTCAGCTTAGTGATTCTTGTATTGGCGCTGTCAGTCATCGGGATCATGGCAGTGGGGAGTGCGAAAGCAGTCTATCAGCCGAGACAGATTTTCGGCGTCGCTTTCGGATTCTGTGTGATGCTTGGCGTGTCCCTCATTGATTATGTGTGGGTCTGTGATTTTTACTGGCTGCTTTATTTGTTTGCCGTGGCAATCCTTGCCGCTGTTATCCCTTTCGGAGAAAAGGTAAACGGAGCGAGAAGATGGATTGACTTAGGGTTTACCACGTTCCAGCCGTCTGAGCTTGCCAAGATACTGTTGATTTTGTTTTTTTCCAAGTTCATTATGGAGCATGCGGAGGATATCAGTGATAAGTTTACCCTTGTCAAGTATGCGGTACTCTGCGCAATTCCGTTGGTGTTGATTGTCGTGGAGCCGAATTTGTCCACCACGATCTGTACGGCGTTGGTCCTCTGCCTTCTGATTTTTGTCGGGGGATTGCGATACCGTATCATCGGAACGATTTTTCTGATTCTGGTGCCTACGGCGTTGATTTTTTTAAGCATTGTGGTACAGCCGGACCAGAAGCTTCTGAAGGACTACCAGCAGCAGCGTATCCTTGCCTTTATTGAGCCGGAGAAATATGCCAACGACACGGCGTACCAGCAGCGCAACGCGGTCATGGCGATTGGTTCTGGGCAGCTTACGGGGAAAGGGCTTAACAACAATACCACCACTTCCGTAAAGAACGGGAATTTCATTGCAGAGCCTCAGACAGACTTCATCTTTGCCATCATAGGCGAAGAACTTGGTTTCATAGGAAGCTGTATAGTTATTGCTTTATTGTTATTGATTGTGATACAATGTATTCTAATAGGGACGCGATCGCAGAACCTGACGGGTAAGATTGTATGCTGCGGATTTGGCGGGCTGATTGGCATCCAGAGTTTTATCAATATCGGAGTTGCCACGCAGATCCTTCCGAATACGGGCGTCCCGCTTCCCTTCGTCAGTTATGGGCTTACATCGCTGGTGAGCCTGTACATGGGAGTCGGATTTGTCTTAAACGTCGGGTTACAGCCGAAAAAATATCAATAAGGAGTGAAGAAGATGAATATAGGACTGATCGCTCATGATTCAAAGAAGACTTTGATGCAGAATTTTTGTATTGCTTATAGAGGGATTTTAAGCAAGCACAACCTGTATGCGACCGGGACTACCGGGCGTCTGATCGAAGAAGTCACGAACCTGAACGTACACAAATACCTTGCCGGGCCTTTGGGCGGAAAGCAGCAGCTTGGGGCGCAGATTGCCCAGAACGATATCGACGCGCTGATTTTCCTTAGGGAACCATCGAATCCTAAGCCCCATGAGCCAGACGTGAACGACGTGATTCAGCTTTGCGACATGTATAATATTCCTATGGCAAGTAATCTTGCCACTGCGGAACTGATTATTTTAGCGATTGACAGAGGAGATCTTGATTGGCGTGAGATGTACAGGTAAGATTTATCGTCTGATTGTGGCTGCCGCCGTCTGCGCGGTACTGGCGACCGGATGCGAAAAACCGGAGGAAGTGGCGGCTGCCTATGAGGAAGAGAACTACAATAGAGAGATTTACAGAGGCTCGTTGTTTGCGGAATCCCTCTGTACAGCCACGGCGGATATCCTGCCGGATGGAATATTGGACGCCTCTACGCTTCATTCTGCAGGACTGTTCGATGTGAACGACAAGAATGTTGACATCGCCTGCAGGCTCCATGAACGTTTGTATCCGGCAAGTACCACAAAGATCATGACTGCCCTGGTGGCCATTCAGAAGGGGGATTTATCTGCCGTTGTGACGGTGCCCCAAGAGGCTGATGTATCCAATTTTGCATGGGATGAGAAGACGTGCGGCATAAAGGCAGGAGATACGCTTACCCTTTCGGATCTTCTGCACGGCCTGATGATGGAATCGGGTAATGACACGGCAGTGGCAATCGCCGTACACATAGCCGGAAGTGCGGACGCCTTTTCACAGATGATGAATGAGGAAGCACAGCGGCTGATGGCGACGAACACTCATTTTGTCAATTCCAACGGACTGCACGATGAGAATCATTACACGACTGCGTATGATTTGTACCTGATTTTTAATGAATGTATAAAACATCAGGAATTTGTTGATATTATTAATACGAAGCAATATACGGCACAGATTACAGGTGCAGACGGGCAGGTGCGCCAGGCAGACTGGGCCCAGACCAATTTCTATGCGTCAGGGCGTGCCGAGCTTCCTGTGGGTGCTACGATTGTAGGCGGCAAGACTGGAACGACGGATCAGGCGGGAAATTGCCTGATTCTGCTCAATGAAACCGCTGACGGCAGTCCCTATATCTCCATTGTGATGGGAGCGGACACGAAAGAACTGCTTTATCAGGATATGACTGCCTTGATTAATGGAATCTCTGCAAATGAATAGAAGAATGGAAAGGGGCATCCGTTGGATACCCCTCTCTCTTCATTAACGGCAATTTGCCGTACCTAATCGGCGGAAGAACGGATTCTTCCGTACATGCTGATGAGGTACAATCCGCATAAGCCTACCAGTGTGTAGATAATGCGGGAGAGCCAGGACAGGTTCCCAAAGAGAAAGGCTACCAGGTCGAAGCGGAAGATTCCCACTAAGAGCCAGTTGATTGCGCCTATGATTACGATTGTCAATGTTGTATTGTCAGACCATTTCATACTTAGTTCCTCCTTTTTGTCTTGCTGAACTTAGTATGTCTTGGGTAAAAATGAATTATACATAGGAGAGGGAGGTTTTCGGCAAATGGATGGGAAATTGCCGTATTACCCTTATTCGGAATATTTAAAACATAGATATGGGGAGAAAGTCTACAAGCTTTCGGTGAATCTCCCGGTGGGATGCCCGAACCGGCTTACGGGAAGAGGATGTGCATTCTGCTCGGAGCTTGGCGCCGGGTTTGAGGCGATGGAGTCCTCGGTTCCGGTCAGAGAACAGCTACTAAAGATGCGGCAGCGCATTGAAGAGAAGTATCATGCCCACAGGTTCATTGCATATTTTCAGAACTATACGAATACGTTCTTGCCTTTGCCCCGGTTTCGCAATTATATGGAAGAGGCGGCGAAGTTCCCGGATATTGTGGAGCTTGCGGTTTCGACCCGTCCGGACTGTATCTCTGTAGAATATCTGGAAATCCTGGCGGGCATCCGGAAACGTTATGGAATCCACATTACGATTGAGCTTGGCCTTCAGACCAGTAATTACCATACATTGATGCAGATGGGCAGGGGGCATACGCTGGCGGAATTTATTGACGCCGTGCTTGCCGTACGTTCGTATGATTTTGACATCTGCGCCCATGTAATCCTCAACCTTCCGGGAGATACACTTTTCGATGCCGTCGAGACGGCAAAGTTCTTGTCTGCATTGCGGGTACAGATTGTAAAGGCTCATTCCCTGTATATCGCAAAAGGGACGTCCCTTTGCGAGGCTTACGAAAAGGGGGAGGTTTCCATCTGCACGAAGGAAGCGTATCTTAAACGGGCCGCGGCGTTTTTGGACTATCTGAACCCCGAGATCGCCGTGGAGCGGCTTTTCAGTCGTGTTCCTGAAAAGGACGCCGTTTTTTGTAACTGGGGGATAAGCTGGTGGAAGTTAAGGGATGAACTATTGGAATACATGAGAGGGACAGGCAGCTTCCAGGGAAGGAAATTCCATTATCTGGACGGAGCCGCCCTTGGGGCTTTGGAGGAAGCGAACAGATAGGAGGCTTGACATTTGGCGGAGAAAAAATTGGCCCATATACAGGCTTACCGTAACAAAAAACATATGAATATTGGGCTTGCCATTTTTGGAATTATCTTCATCTATCTGGTGGTCACAATCCTGCTTTATCTGACGGGGACCCACGTGTCTGCCTATGAAGTGCGGGAGGGTTCTATCCTCAGGGATAATGCGTATACGGGGTTTGTCCTGCGCAACGAAGTGGTGGTGCAGGCAGAAGCCGACGGTTATGTCAACTATTTTGCCTTAGAAGGCAGCAAGGTGGGGGTCAAGACCCGGGTATATACCTTGTCCGAACAGGAACTTGATTTTTCTGACGCTGTTTCCGAGGAATCAAAAAAATTATCGTCGGAGGAACAGGCGGCGATGCTGGTTCGGATGCAGGCTTTTTCCGAAGGTTTTCAGGACGAGCGTTTCAGTGAAGTCTATAGCCTGAAGGATACGGTAACGACGGTGCTTGAGAGCAGGTCGAACCAGAACCGTCAGGCGCAGCTTAACGCAATGGCAGGGCAGGAGAACAGCGGGATCCATATCTATCAGGCTGCGTCAGACGGAATCATCGCCTATTCTACGGACGGATACGAGACGGCTTCTTTAAGCGACATATCCGAGGCAACGTTTTCGAAAGAAAATTACGAGAAGACGGACTTGAAGAATAATATGGAGGTGAAGGCAGGGAATCCTGTCTATAAACTGATTAAAGACGATAACTGGACAGTAGTGATCTTACTGCCAGATGAAGTGGTGGATGAGATGCGGGAAATCGAGCTGGTACGCGTCCGTTTTTCTAAGGACCAGGAGACGGCGGTGGCAGAGCTGTCCGTCCAGGAGTCCGGGAACCTGCATCTTGGCGTATTGACAATGGACAGTTCTATGATTCGCTATGCGAAGGAGCGTTATCTGGATTTAGAGCTGATTTTGGAAGATGAGTCCGGGCTTAAAATTCCAAAATCCGCAGTTACGGACAAGAAATTTTACCTGATTTCGGAAGAGTACCTGACTCAGGGTGGGAACAGCAAGGAAACGGGAGTCCTTGTGAAGACAGAGGACGGTTCCCCTAAGTTCAGAAGCGTCAATATCTATGACCGGGACGAAGAGACAGGAATGGCATATCTGGGTACGGATGCATTTGACGGGGACACGATTCTAGTGAAGCCGGATTCGTCAGATACTTGCGTCCTGAACCGAACAGAGAGTATCAAAGGAGTGTACAATATCAACAAGGGCTATGCCGTGTTCAAGCAGGTGAATATCCTGTGTGAGAGCGACGATTATTATATCGTGGAGTCGGGAAGCGATTATGGGCTTTCCAATTATGACCATATCGCTTTGGACGGCTCCGATGTGGATGAAAATGATGTGGTGTTTTAGCAAAGGGGATTTGGAAAGGGGCGGATAAAAATGCTGAAAGAAAACCTTGCGTTTGTGGAAAATGAGATTCAGGCGGCGTGTGTACGGGCCAATCGTTCACGGAAGGAGGTGACGCTGGTTGCCGTGAGCAAGACAAAGCCTGTCAGCGAGCTAAGGAAGGCTTATGACCTTGGCGTCCGTGTATTCGGCGAGAATAAGGTGCAGGAACTTGCGGATAAGTATGAGGAGCTGCCAAAAGACATCCATTGGCATATGATTGGGCATTTACAGCGGAATAAGGTAAAATATATCATCGATAAAGTGGATATGATCCACTCCGTAGATTCCATCCGTCTTGCCGAGACGATTGAGAAGGAGGCGGCAAAGCATTCGATTACGGTAAATGTCCTGATTGAGGTAAATGTTGCGGGGGAGGAGAGCAAATTTGGCGTGTCTTGCGAAGAACTTCCAGGATTCGTAGAAGAAGTGGCAAAATTCCCGCATATCAGGGTTCAGGGACTCATGACAATCGCTCCGTTTGTCGAAAATTCGGAGGACAATCGAGTGATTTTTGAAAGGTTAAGGAAATTATCTGTTGACATTAAGGAGAAAAACGTTGATAATATTACTATGCGGGTTCTGTCTATGGGGATGACGAATGATTACTCCGTTGCCGTAGAAGAGGGCGCAACCATGGTCCGGGTGGGAACCGGAATCTTTGGTACACGCGATTATGCAAGAGTCTAGTAACGGAAGATAGGAGCATTTATCATATGGGAGTATTAGATAAATTTTTAGATATTATGAGGCTGAGTGACGACGACGATTATGAGGACGACGAGTTCTTTGACGACGATTATGAGGACGATTACGAGGAGAAGCCAAAAAGGGGTGGCTTTTTCCGACGTGGAAGAGAAGAGTCCTATGACACTGAGGAGGACGATTATGATTATGAGCCTCCGGCACGGACGTCCAGACAGTCTCGCCCAAGCAGTAACAATAACAAAGTAACTCCGATGCGCCAGCCGGCGTCCAGAAGGAATAGCGGCGTCAGTATGGAGGTCTGTGTTATCAAGCCGAATTCTGTAGAGGATGCAAGGGAGATTACGGAGACTCTGTTAAGCGGGCGTACGGTAATTTTGAATCTGGAAGGGCTGGATCTGGAGATTGCCCAGCGTATTATCGACTTTACTTCGGGCGCTGCTTTTGCAATCAGCGGCAATCTACAGAAGATATCGAATTACATATTCCTGGTAACGCCTACGAACGTCGATATATCAGGGGATTTACAGGATCTTCTGAATACTTCTTTCGACGCTTCTTCCATGCGTTCCAGATTCTAGGATACAGGTTTAGGTTTATGAATCATGAACAAAGAAGAGACATTATTACAAAAGAGGCTGATTGAGCTTTCACGGACGGCGTACATCCGCGGGATTGTAACGTTCAGTGATTTTCTCAATCTCAACGAATTGAATATCCTGCATACCACGCCTAAGCATCAATTCCAATCTCAGTATGTGACTTACGGAGGGTATGGTCTATCAGAGCGTCAGATGGTTGCTTTTCTACCTGATGCTCTTTATGCGTTCCCGGATTGGGATGGATTTGGCGGGGATTCGGCTAGGCAGTGTAAGGATGCCTTGCAGTATCCCATACGGATTCTTAGGATTGGGCCGCAAAACCAGAAGTTCTGTGAAGAACTGACCCATCGGGATTATCTGGGTGCAGTGATGAACCTTGGTATTGAACGGTGCAAACTGGGGGATATTATGGTGGACGGCAATCATGCATTGTTATTCGTCAGGGAGGAGCTGGCGGACTATGTGAGGGAACATCTGACAAGAATCCGGCATACTTCGGTCATAGTCAGCGTAAGCCAGGATCTCCCGGATGATTATGAGCCAAAGTATGAAGAAATCAAAGGTACCGTTGCGTCTATTCGGTTAGATACGGTACTTTCCCTTGCGTTTCCTCTGTCCAGGAGCAAGATTACAGATTATATTGAGGGAGGGAAGGTGTTCGTCAACGGGAAACTGGTGACAAGCAACGGATACCGCCTGAAGGAAGGGGATATCATCTCAGTCCGGAAGATGGGGCGTATTGTTTATGACGGGATAATGAAAGAGACGAAAAAGGGGCGGTATCTTACCGCTGTACGAAAATATATTTAAAATACTTTTGAGAGGGGCGGCGTCATTTCCTGTGCCGTATGGATGGCATGGCAGATTGTGCCGGATAGGGGGTAATATGGCAGAAACAAATACTACTGTGAAGGAAAAGAAAGCAGACAGGAAGATATACTACCTTGCCGCCGTTACGGCGGTTTCCGTGCTGGTCTTTCTAGATCAGTTCACGAAACATCTGGTCTTGGAGAATTTGAAAGGGAATACGCCGTTCATTATCTGGGACGGGGTATTCCAGTTGGAATATTTAGAGAACAGGGGGGCTGCGTTCGGGCTGTTCCAGAATCAGATGATTTTCTTTTTCGTGAGTGTATTCCTGATCAGTATCGCATTTATCTGGTTCTTTTTGAAAGTTCCAATGGAGAGACGCTTTGTGCCTCTTTGCGTCTGTGCTGTCTTTATTATGGCGGGCGCATGGGGGAATTGTGTAGACCGGATTGTGTTGAATTACGTGGTGGATTTTTTGTATTTTAAACTGATTGATTTCCCGATTTTTAATGTGGCGGATATCTATGTGACGGTGTCTACATTTTTGTTGGCAGTACTCGTCTGTTTCTACTATAAGGAGGAAGACCTTGAAAGAATTGTTCATCGTAGAGAGCCAGGAGGGGGAGCGGATTGACCGTTATCTCGCTGAAGCAATGCCTGACCGTTCCAGGTCCTATGTGCAGAAACTCATAAAAACCGAGAATGTTGTGGTGAATGGGGAGCCTGTGAAAGCAAGTTACAGGCTCCTGATTGGAGACCGCCTTGAGATTACGGTGCCGGATGCCAGGGAGCCTGAGATCGAAGCGGAGGAGATTCCCCTCAATATCTTGTACGAGGACTCGGACATTATTATTGTCAATAAGCCTAAGCAGATGGTGGTACATCCGGCTCCAGGCCATTTAAGCGGCACTCTGGTCAATGCCCTGATGTATCACTGCAGGCAGGAGTTATCCGGAATCAATGGAATGTTGCGTCCGGGAATCGTCCACAGAATCGATATGGATACGACAGGCTCCCTTGTGGTGTGTAAGAATGATAAGGCGCACCAAAGCCTTGCAGAGCAGTTGAAGGAGCATTCCATACGGAGAATCTATGTGGCGGTAGTTCACGGGAACCTGAAAGCAGATTCAGGGACTGTGGATGCACCGATTGGCAGGCATCCGACGGAACGAAAACGGATGAGCGTCCATGCAAAGAATGGAAAGCGTGCCGTGACCCACTATAAGGTTTTGGAGAGGTTCGGGGCATTCACCTTTATCCAGTGCGAGCTGGAAACTGGGCGTACACATCAGATTCGCGTCCACATGGCCAGTATCGGCCATCCGCTGCTTGGGGATGCTGTCTATGGGCCTCGGAAATGCCCGATTCCCGGGCTTACCGGCCAGACTTTGCATGCAAAGACGCTGGGGCTGATTCATCCGGAAACCGGGGAATATCTGGAAGTGGATGCGCCTCTGCCGGAATATATGAAGGAATTATTAGAGCGTTTCAGGGGCGGCAGTCTTGAAAAAATAAATTTTTAGAAAATAATATACAATTCCGTCAAATTGTTATATAATAGAACCATCAATTTATAGGAGCGTGATTCGTATGGCAAAAACAAATACAATTATCACAATAGGAAGACAATATGGCAGTGCAGGGAGGGAGATTGGCTATAAGGTTGCCGATGAGCTTGGCATTAAGCTGTATGACAAAGAGATGCTTGACCGCGCCGCCAAGGAAAGCGGGATCTGTCAGGAACTTTTTGAGACCCATGACGAGAAGCCGACTAATAGTTTCCTGTATTCTCTGGTTATGGATACCTATTCTCTGGGGTATACCTCAGGAAGCTATACAGATATGCCTATCAATCACAAGGTATTTCTGGCACAGTTCGACGCGATTAAGAAGATTGCTGATGAAGGACCGTGTATTCTGGTGGGACGCTGCGCAGATTATGCGCTGGAGGAGTATGAGAATGTTGTCCGGCTGTTCATCTATGCAGATTTGGACGTCCGTATCCGTCGTATTGCACGTATCTATGATTTGACGGATGCGAAGGCAAAGGATTTGATTTTAAAGACAGATAAGAAGCGGTCAAGTTATTATAATTATTACAGCAATAAAAAGTGGGGAGCTGCCGACAGCTACGATTTCTGCCTGAATAGTTCTAAGCTGGGGATTCAGGGGACGGCTGACGCTATTAAGATGCTGGTGGAGCTGAAAGAGAAAGACGGGGATAAGAAGCTGTAAGTTCATGTTGTCCGGCAAGTGCATAAGCAGGAGATAAGGAGGGCGTAGCGTGCCCGGACGTCAGGGGGCGCCGCAAAATAGCTGCTAAGCGGTATTTTGCGGCGCCCCTTTTGTGACTTTTTCTTACTTACTTTTTTTCTGTAGGATACGTTCGGGCCAGCCGTCAATCCTGCCGTTCAGGATTGCCGTGAACATCCGCTGTTTTGCCCCGGGATGTTCGTGGTTCAACTGTGACACCAGTTCCTTGGCGTATTGACGTTTCGTAAATCCGTCGATGGGACACCGGCTCGTTACCACAGGAAGATCATACCTGTTCCGGAATCCAATGACATCCGCCTCTTCCACAAACATCATAGGGCGGATGACGGTCAGCTCCATGCGATCCAGATAACTGCGCGGGGAGAAAGAATAGAACCGTCCCTCAAAGAGCATGGAGAGCAGCATCGTCTCGATGATATCATCCTTGTGGTGTGCATATGCGACCTTATTACAGCCCATCTCTTTTACAGCCGTATTCAGGGCGCCTTTGCGCATCTTGGCGCACAGGGAACAGGGATTGCTTTCCTTTCGTTCCTCAAACAGAATGCGGGCGATATCCGTCTTGACAATCTGGTATGGCACGTCAAGTTCCCTGCAAAGCCTTGTCACAGGTGAAAAATCGCATTCTGAATAGCCTAAATCCACCGTGACCGCCGACAATTTGAAAGGCCTGGGGTAGAATCTTTTCAAGCCATGCATGGCATAGAGCAGTGTCAGGCTGTCCTTCCCGCCGGAAATGCCGACTGCGATATGGTCGCCTTCCTGTATCATCGTATACTCATCGACTGCCTTCCGCGTATAGCTTAGGAGCTGCTGCATTTTCATGTTATTCTAAATCCTTTCCTGTTTATCTCTTTTATCTCTTCATTTTTGTTCAGCATTCCCGCAGCTTTACAGCCGATGCCGCGCGCCTGCGCCGGTCTTCGTCGATTGCCGCATAGTGCTTCTTCGTGGTATTGACGTCTTTGTGGCCCAATACGTCAGCCACAAGGTAAATATCTCCGGTTTCCTTATATAAAGTCGTACCATAGGTGCTGCGCAGCTTATGGGGCGTAATTTTCTTGTTGGGCGTCACCTGACGGGCGTACTTTTTCACCATATTTTCAATCGCCTGTATGCCCATGCGGCGCTTCTGGGTGGATAGGAACAAAGCATTCTCATGGCCGGAGATGGGAGTAATCGATTTGCGGCTGCCTTCTATATAGTTAGAAAGCGCTTCTGCGACTTCATCGCCGAAATAAACGGTCATCTGGTTGCCGCCCTTGCGGGTCACGGTGATTCCATTATTCTTAAAGTCCACATCATTCAAGTCCAGGCCCACACATTCCGATACACGGATACCGGTTCCCAAAAGTAATGTCAGAATCGCCAAATCACGTTCTTTCGTCTTATTATAATAGGTAAGGGCCTGTCCGGATAACTGGCTGCCGCAATTTTCCACAAAATCCAGAAGCGACGCGACCTCGTCCGTATCCAACCGGATAATCGCCTTATCGTGCAGCTTGGGCATGTCTACCAGTAATGTAGGATTCTTCGTGATTATCTGATGTTTATAGTAGTAACTATAGAAACTACGAAGTGCGGACATCTTGCGGGCAAGGCCTTTTTCACCGTTGGTAATCATTTCATTTTCCCGCTCATAGACCTTTAAATATTCCATGTATTCCTCAATATCCACAGGTTCCAGTTTTTCTAAATCGTCCACCCGGAATTGGTCAATGGAGTAATCCTTGTACACAGGATTGTTCTCCATCAGGAAATGAAAAAAGATCCGGACATCGTATGCATAATTGATTCTTGTCTTTGCTGAGGATTTCGGCTCAATTGCTCGAAAATAATCCTTGGCAAAAGGCGGCAGGGATTTTAAGACTTCGCGGAGACGGATGGTCTGGTCAATGCGGGTCTGTTCATGATAATTCTTGGTTTCTGCCATAGAAAAATACCTCCTTACTAATTAAATACACTATAGATTGAAGGAACTCCCAAACCTTCAAAATATGTGATAATATGGGTTATTATAACACGAATGTTGCTTTTTGTCTACATCTTTTGGAAAAATCGGTATTTGTCGTATAGATATAAGAAACAGCATATACTCCTCTTTTTTAAAAAGAAAATATTTCCGAACATATTTTCTAAACATCTGTTTGCTATTTCCGGTGTCTTGTGTTAAAATAGAATTATGAATTTGATAAGTAGAATTCCTTCGTTCACGGAATATAGAAGTTGTGGTGAATGAATTAATTTGACAAAAAGGAGGTTTTATATGGGACAAGGTAAGATAAGTCCGAAGCAGAAGGAAATATTAGAATATATCAAATCACAGATATTAGAACGGGGGTTTCCGCCGGCAGTCCGGGATATCTGTGAGGCGGTTCATCTCAAGTCTACCTCTTCGGTTCATTCACATCTGGAGACTCTTGAGAAGAACGGTTATATCCGCCGTGACCCCACCAAGCCAAGGGCGATTGAGATTCTGGACGATTCATTTAATTTTATGCGCCGGGAGATGGTGAATGTACCGATTATAGGGCGTGTTGCCGCCGGGGAACCCATACTGGCGGAACAGAACGTGGAGAACTACTTTCCGATCCCTATGGAGTATATGCCGAACAACCAGACGTTCATGCTCAGGGTAAAGGGAGAAAGCATGGTGAATGCAGGAATCCTAAGCGGCGATATGGTGCTTGTGGAGCAGCTCTCCACTGCCCATGACGGCGACATGGTGGTCGCCTTGATTGAGGACGGGGCTACTGTGAAGACATTTTATAAGGAAGACGGATATATCCGACTCCAGCCTGAGAATGACACGATGGAGCCGATTATTGTGTCGGACGTGCAGATTCTTGGCAAAGTAATCGGGGTTTTCCGCCTTTTTAACGAAAGATAATCTTACATAGAACCATTGGAGGAAGTTTCATGAAAGTCAGATTTTACAAGCAAATCGAGGATCGGCTGCTTAAATTTGCAGTGATTGTGGCAACATCGGAAGGAAAATGGGTATTCTGCCGGCATAAGGATCGGGATACATTGGAATGTCCTGGCGGACATCGGGAAAGACGGGAGAAGATATTGGATACTGCCAAGCGTGAACTCTCGGAGGAGACCGGCGCCGTAGATTTCCATATTGAGCCTGTATGCGCATATTCTGTGACCGGGTCAAACCGGGTGAACCAGTCCGGGAAAGAGACGTTTGGGATGCTGTATTTTGCGGATATTAAGACCTTCCGGAAGAAACTGAACAGTGAGATGGCGGAAGTTCTCCTGATGGATAATCTGCCTGTCAGATCCGACCAGTGGACGTATCCTGAGATTCAGCCAAAGCTGATACAGGAAGTGCTGTACCGGGAATGCTGCGGTTAAATCCCGGGGAAAGTCAGGTTCAGCGTATAAAAAACCCTTCATAGACAACACAGATATCTAAAAACTGTCTCATCTATGAAGGGTCTTTTAACGATTTCCCCTATAATTCTTCAATACTCTCAATGCGTTTCCCATCACGCCAGATCCGCTCCAGATGATAGAAATCCCGGTTTTCCTTATCAAAAACATGGACGACCACATCGCCGTAATCCAGAAGCACCCAGTTCCCGGTCTGCAATCCTTCCCGCTGAATCTGCGAATGTCCCGCCTCGTGCATCTTCTCCTCCACATTGTCCACCAACGCCTTCACCTGGCTGTCGTTAGAACCATTTGTGATAATAAAATAGTCTGCCAACGGGGAAATCCCGGAGATATCAATGATACAGATATCCTCCCCTTTCTTATCTTCCAGCGCACGGTAAACAATACGCGCCATCTCTTTTACCTGCTCCATACTACACCTCCTCTCCTTCTCTCTTGCTTTTATAATAAAGATATGTTTTCTCCGTCATTGGGTCAACGGGTACGTTCTTACTATTCAAATACGCCAGGGAATCCTCAAGAATCCGGTACAGACAGGCGTCAATATCGGTAAATGCCAGTTTCCGTACCTCTGCCATATTGGGAAGCTCCTTACGCCCAGGCTCCATATAATCGGCAATATAGATAATTTTATCCAAAAGCGACATATGGGGGCATCCTGTGGTATGGCTCGTAATGGCATTCATAATCTCTTTATCCTTCACATGATACTTCTTAGCTGCAAGAAATGCGCCAAGTTTCGCATGAAGAAGGCTGGGATTGTTCCTTTCCACCTCCGAGACACTCAAATGATACTTCTTGCACAGCTTTATCTTGGTGTCTCCCGGAAGGCATTTTGCACAGTCATGCAGAAGCCCCGCCAACAGCGCCTTCTCAATATCCGCATCATAACACATAGCGAGAGCCGCCGCCGTGTACATGACCCCAAGGGTATGCTCATACCGCTCCTTGTCAAGCTCCGTCATCAATTTCCGTCGAATCTTGGTGATCTTATGGTTCATATGCTGTTCTCTCCTACATAAAGATGATGCTCTAGAATATAGGCGTTGACAGCCGCAGGAACATGGCTGGCAATGCTCCGCCCTTCCCGGACATCCTTTCGCAGCTCATGGGAGGATACCCGGACTAAAGGCGTCACCAAAAGCCGGATCCGCGCGCCGTAAGTATCATTCAGCTTGCGGATCTTCTCTTCCATCGCCTGTCTGGTGTTAATCTCGTCCCGGTAAGCCGCCAGCACAGTACACGTCGGAAAAATCCTTTCCGGATGTACCCACTGGTCAATCATAAACAGCGAATCTGCCCCGATGATAAAGTAGAAATTATCCTCCGGGTAGATTCCCTTGAAATACTCCATTGTACTATAAGAATAGGACACTTCCTTCCGCTTCGCCTCATAGGGCTCAAGCCGGAACTCCCGGCAGGAGGATATGGCAAGCCTTACCATCTCCACACGGTCTTTTACGTCTGTCTCAATCGAGGATGTGTCTTTATGAGGCGGATTCCCGTTGGGCATGAACCAGACCTTGTCGAGTTCAAATGCTTCTAAGGCAGCCCGCCCAAGCATCAAATGCCCGTTGTGTATCGGATCAAAGGTTCCGCCCATAATACCGATCTTCATAGTCTATCCAACTCCGTTCCAAAACTCAGCGTATAATTTTGCTGTTATCTGGGAAGTTCAATCTTCTTATTCTTGTCCTTTCCTTCCCGGTAAAGGACTATCTTCTTGCCGATTACCTGCACCACATCTGCTTGGGTGCGCTCTGCAATCGTCTCTGCCAATGCCCTTGGGTCATCCCCGCAATTTTTCAGGACACTGACCTTGATAAGCTCCCGCGCCGCCAGGGCTTCGTCAATCGCCTTGGTGAATTCCGGCGTCATACTGTTCTTCCCGATTTGAAAAATCGAATCCATCGTCATCGCAAGACCCTTCAAGTAGGCTCTCTGCTTTGTTGTCATTTTATATCTCCCTTTCATTGTAATCCATTTGCCTGTAAAATGCAAAGAAAATTACTTATAATAATCAAATTGCAGGCCGTACATCCGCACCGTATCGCCTTCCTGGATACCGGCCGCTTCCAGTTCCCCGAGAATTCCCGCATCCTTTAAGAACTTCTGGAAAAAGGCGAATCCCTTCTCCGAATCCAGGTTCGTGTACCCCAGCATCTTCTCTATCTTCGGGCCTTCCACCACATAGACGCCGTCCTCTACCTCCACCGTGTATGGAAGGTTCTCATAGATTAACTCTTCTTCCGGAAAATACTCCTGTTCAAAAATCACGGGAGAAGAATCCATCCCCTGCAGTTCTTTCGATACGGCAAACAGAAGCTCGGAAATGCCCTCTCCCGTCACGCCTGAGATTGGGAAGACCCGGATGCCCTTAGGTTCAAATTCTGCCTTTAAGCGGGCGATGGGATCTTCGCCTTCCGAATAAATCGCATCGATCTTATTTGCTGCGATGACCTGAGGGCGTCTGGCAATCTCAGGATTATATGCCTCTAATTCCCCATTAATTTTATAGATATCGTCCACCGGATCTCTGCCTTCCGTCCCTGCGGCGTCTACTACATGGATCATTAGCTTCGTGCGCTCGATGTGGCGCAAAAACTCATGCCCCAGGCCAACGCCCTGAGACGCCCCTTCAATCAGACCAGGGATATCGGCTATGACAAACCCCTGCCCCTCCGGAAGATCCACGACTCCAAGGTTCGGGTTCAAGGTGGTAAAATGATAGTTGGCAATTTTGGGCTGTGCGTTGGTGACACGGGAAAGAAAGGTGGATTTGCCTACATTCGGGTATCCCACCAGCCCCACATCCGCAATCACTTTCAGCTCAAGCGTGACCCATAGCTCACGGGAGGGCTGTCCGGGCTGGGCATATTTGGGAACCTGCATGGTCGCGGTGGCATAATGCTGGTTTCCAAGGCCGCCCCGTCCGCCTTTCAGGATAATCTGGCGGCGGTTGTCCCCGGACATGTCCGCAATGACTTTGCCAGACTCCGCTTCCTTCACGACCGTCCCTTCCGGCACCTTCAACACGATGTCATCCGCATCTGCGCCATGGCATCGCCGCTTGCCGCCGGGAAGGCCATCCTTTGCGGCAAATTTCCTTCTGTGGCGGTAGTCCTGCAAGGTATTTAACCCTTCGTCCACCTCAAATATCACGTCGCCGCCCCGTCCGCCGTCGCCGCCGTCCGGTCCGCCGTTGGGGACATACAATTCTCTGCGGAAACTGACATGCCCGTCGCCGCCTTTCCCCGACCGTATTAAAATCTTCGCCCTGTCTGCAAACATAAAAACTCCCCCTTTCCTATGCAAAAAAGAGCGCTGCCTTCTAACTGAAACCAGTTATTTTTGCAACACTCTTCTAAGAATCACAATTGCTTTAAGCTACCGGATAGATAGAAACCTGTTTCTTATCTCTTCCTTTTCTCTCAAATCTAACAACGCCGTCGACAAGTGCGAATAACGTATCGTCACCGCCGCGCCCTACATTAACGCCTGGATGAATCTTCGTCCCACGCTGTCTGTAAAGGATATTCCCTGCTTTCACAAACTGTCCGTCCGCTCTCTTAGCGCCAAGTCTCTTAGACTCGGAATCTCTTCCGTTCTTGGTAGAACCGACACCTTTCTTGTGAGCGAAAAACTGAAGGTTTAATTGCATCATAGTTGTCACACCTCCTCGAATGTTAAATCAATATATTCTGCATAGTTCGCATCATCCGCCATATTTTCCAGACCGAGAATCATGGTATTCAGCAGCAAATCAGCATCCTTGGAAGGATAGCCGTTCACCAGATAATAGGCGATCAGCCCCGCCTCATCATTGCTGATTACCGAACATGGATCCTGTGCATAGCGTTCGATTGCATTCATCGTGTTGATTACCAGCACGGAAGCCGCAGCGCAGACGATATCAGAACCTTCCTCGCTGTATCCGGCATGTCCCTCTGTCCGGAACCCAACACATTCTCTATTCTCATTCTGGTAAATGGTTACATGAATCATGGATGTTCTCCAATATTAAGCATGAATTTTCTCAATCTTTACCGCAGTATACTGCTGTCTGTGACCGTTCTTTTTGTGGTATCCTGTTTTTCTCTTATACTTGTAGACAATGACTTTCCTGGCTTTTCCATTCTCTACTACGGAAGCCTCTACGGTTGCCCCTGCTACAGTCGGGTTCCCGATCTTCAGACCGTTGTCACTGACTGCGAGCACCTGGTCAAAGGTATAAGTCTCTCCGGCTTCCACACCAAGCTTCTCCACTTTAATGATATCGCCTTCGGCTACTTTGTACTGCTTACCACCTGTTGCTATAATCGCGTACATATGGCACCTCCTATTATCATTACTCGCCAACTGCGGTGTCCTTGCTCCCCAAATCACTGTATGGGAATCTATATCTGGAACTTACAAACCTCGTTGTGCGGCACACTGGTAAAGTATAGCACATTTTTATCCAGAATTCAAGCTCTATTGTGATTATATTTACCACAAAATTTACATAAATGTCCAATAATAATCGTTTCAATAAATAGTATGGGCATTCTTTCTATAGTTCCAACAGACGGCATGCATTTCCGGAGAATATCTGCTTTTTCTCCTCCGGGCTTAGGGGCATCTTCGACAGAATATCCACAGACTCCTTCTGCCCTGCCCAGGGGGAATCCGTGGCAAAGAGAATCTTATCCGCCCCGTGGCCTTTCACCATCCTGACAAACTGTTCCTCTGACATCCGTCCCAGCACGACGCCGGTATCGAAATACACATCCATGCCCACAAGTTCGCGTTCCACCTCGTCCCAGAGTTCATTCCCTCCCATATGGGCAAGCACCAGCTTCGCCGGCTTCACGTCTTGAATCAGTTCCCTGGCCATCTGGGGCGTACAGTGGACATCCTCGGGAGATTTGGGGTCTACACCCGCATGGACCACGACGATCAATCCCAGTTCCGACGCATATTCCACCAGCCTTTTATAGCGGATATCATTAAAATATGCATCCTGATAATCCGGATGGAGCTTGATTCCTTTCATCCCGAGTTCTTTCACTTGTATTAAGATCTCCTTATAATTCTCACAAGCCGGATGGATTCCGCCAAAGGAAAATACGGCTCCTTCCTGGAACCTGGCGGCAAAACGGTTCACAGACTCCACCTGGGAAACCTTCGTGACGGCCGGAAGCGCAACGGAAAGGCTGATTCCAGCTTCTTCCGTTGATTTGCAAAGCCCGGCATAAGTGCCGTCTGTAAACGGCGTTACCTTACAGATGCCAGTCAGGAAATCAAGGGTTCCCTTCGCAATCTTATCCGGGAACATATGTGTATGAAAATCAATGATCATGGCTCTTCTCGCATCCTTTCATCCTGTTATAGCAATATTCAATAATGTCCCGCCGTGTAATGATTCCGATAAAATGCCCTTGATCGTCAACGACCGGCACAAAATTCTGCTCCATCGCCCGCCCGATCAAATCCTCCATCTTAGATTTTGCGGTCACACACTGGTAGTCAAGCCGCCGGTCTACCTTCATTACGCTGATTTCTTCCGCATCCTTGAGGTTCAGAAGGTTCCAGTGCTTTAAAGACCACAGAAGGTCGCCCTCTGTGATGGAGCCGACGTAAGTCCCGCCTTTGCTTAAAATCGGCACAGAGGAATATTTATGGTACTCCATAATCTCCAAAGCCTGACGGACTGTATGATAATCATAGATGTAAGCCAGTTCGCTCTTAGGCTTCAGGAAAAACAAAATATTCATGGGAGGCTCCTTCCTAAATCATGGTATTGACGAAGATATCATAAATTGCATTGACTGCATCGTTGAAATCATGGTTCCTTACGCCGATGATGATATTCAATTCACTGGAACCCTGGTCAATCATCTTCACATTGACATTGGCGTGGGCAAGGGCGGAAAAGATCCTTCCGGAAGTCCCACGGGTGGCCTTCATGCCTCTGCCGACAACGGCAATCAAGGCAAGATCCGACTCAAGCTCCAAAAGATCCGGCTCCACCCTCCTGTGGATTCCTGCAATCACCTTCTGCTCCTTCTCTTCAAATTCATCCTGATGGACGAAGATGGTCATCGTGTCAATTCCGGAGGGCATATGCTCGATGGAAATCTCATTTTCCTCGAATACCTCCAGAACTTTTTTACAGAACCCTACTTCTGTGTTCATCATGGCTTTCTCCACGGTGATTGAGGCGAAATCTTTCTTTCCGGCGATACCGGTAATGACGAACCTGGGTTTCCGGCAGGTTCCTTCCACAATCAGCGTCCCCTTATCCTCCGGCGAATTGGTATTGCGGATATTAATGGGAATGCCTTCCTTGCGCACCGGGAAAATGGCATCTTCATGGAGGACGGTGGCCCCCATATAGGAAAGTTCCCTGAGTTCCCGGTAAGTAATCACGTCGATAGCTTTGGGGTTCTTGACCACGCCCGGGTCTGCAATCAAGAAACCGGATACGTCCGTCCAGTTCTCATACATGTCGGCATGGACGGCTTTGGCCACGATGGAACCTGTGATGTCGGAGCCTCCCCTGGAAAATGTCTTCACCCTTCCGTCCGGCATCGCCCCGTAGAATCCGGGTATCACCGCTTGTGGAATCTCAGAAAGCCTCTGGGACAGAAGGTGGTTCGTCCGTTCGCCGTCAAAATTCCCTTCCTCATCGAAGCAGATAACCTCTGCGGCATCGATGAAGGCGAAGCCCAGATACTCTGCCATCAGAATTCCGTTCAGGTACTCCCCTCTGGACGCGGCATAGTCTCTGCCCGCCTTCTGGCTGAACTTTGTGCGGATAGTCTTAAATTCCCCGCTCAAGTCAATGGAAAGGCCAAGCCCTGCTATAATCTCATCGTAGCGCGTCCGAATCAGCGTCATCTGTTCCTCAAACTCTTCCTCATACTCGTCGTCCATCGTGGCGAGATTATAGCACCTGTACAACATATCCGTTACTTTGGTATCACTTGGCGTCCGTTTTCCAGGGGCAGAAGGAACCACGTACCTGCGGGATTCTTCCTTGCTTATAATTCTTGCAGCCTTCTTGAACTGCTCTGCGCTTGCCAGTGAACTTCCGCCAAATTTTACGACCTTAATCATCTTCTTATGTAATCCTCCAAACTACATTATTGTATCTTTTTCAGACTTTTCTATCTTACATCATTTTCCCATCATCTGCAATGGGATATCCGGATGAAATACGATGCCTTTGATTCCCAGCCTTACGGCAGCCTCTACATTTTCCGGACGATCGTCGTAAAAGACGGCGTCTTTTGGGCAAATAGAATAACGCGAAAGAAGAAGCCGGTAGATTCTTTCGTCAGGCTTGATGCATTTGACCTGATAGGAAAAGATCCCTCCGTCAAAAGTATCAAGGAATTTCAGCTTATCCTTGGATCTTTGGTAAAGCTCCTGAGAATAATTGGATAAATAATACAGCTTATATCCCAGGCTCCGGAAATAGGCAATCCACCCTTCTGTTATGGACCAAGGCACGATGGTTCCCTCAAATCCTGCGAATACCTCCCGAATCTGTGATTCCAGGTCCGGTGCGTTTTCGATAAAAAGATTCCGCCACTCTTCCGTAGAAATTCGCCCGATGTCGCCCTCCAGCCAGTCTTCATTAAGAAATACCGCGTCCGCAATCCGCTGGTAAATTTCTTCCGAATAATGGAAACTACGGAGGTAACTCTCCCAGTCATAACCCACCAATACGTTCCCTACGTCAAATATCACTGTATTCATATTCTTGGCAATCCTTTCTGCTATGGCTTACTTAAATATAACATCGGCAAAACTGGCACCGGCCGCCTCCCTAAGGTGTTGGGGGCTTAATTTTAGCTGTATGCCCAGCCTTCCGCCGCTTACGTGGATATAGTCCAGGCCGCATGCATCCACCTGGATAACCGTAGGATACTGCTTCTTCATGCCGATTGCCGTACATCCGCCCCGCACATAGCCAGTCACTTTGGTCAGGTCTTTCAGGTGCAGCATTTCCAGTGATTTCTCGCCTACGGCTTTCGCCGCCTTTTTGAAATCGATCTCGTCCTCAATGGGGATGACGAACACATAATGCTGTCCCGATTTCCCCGTCGTCACTAACGTCTTATAGACCAGTGCATGGTCGTAGCCTAACTGGTCGGCCACCTGTATACCGTCAATAAAATCTCCGCATTCATATTCTTCATATTCATATGGAATCTTCTGACGGTCTAAGATTCTCATAGCATTGGTCTTGACTTCTTTTTTGCTCATTCTCATACTCCTGTAATCCGAATCTGTCTAACGGCAGAAAGCCGTCTGTCCCTTCCTTGCATTTTGCATATACGTCCAGCCGGTGGTAATGAAAAGGAACACGCTCTGGTTCTTCTCCCACAAATCCAATAAACGCACCCATTACAAGGTCTGGTTTTAGATTTTGCTCACTTCCCGCGGCCAAAAACAGCTCAATGCCGTCTACATTCCACTGCATCTGATAAATCATCGGTTTAATATCCGTTTCCGTCTCGCTGCGTTTCGTCTTTTTTAGGACTACGATATTCTCCTGCCCCATGAATTCCTCAATCTTCGTCTTCCAAGAGGCTGGAATTTCTTTTGTAATCTCAGCAGATTTGGCAGACTCCAAAAGCGTTACCCTGTAACTTGCCGCGGCAACAATGGTCATGCCGCTGCTTTTTTTGTCCTCCGGTATCGGGACCATATTTACGACGTCTATTCCTTCCACCATCGCTTCATTCAGCCGCCTGGCCGCCTTGGCACAATCAACCGCTTCCTTCAATTCAATATCCAGGTATTCCCCGTCGCTTGTGACGCCGACTCCCAACGGCTGTGCAAAGGACATGATCATATGCGGGCTATAGCCTCCGGTAAATGCAATCGGAATCCCCGCCCGCCGCATTGCCTTCTGGAAGAAGCGCATGACGTCCAAATGGCCGATAAAACGCATGATACTATATTTCCGAAATTTAATTCTTGCCTTCAACGCAGACACCCCCTTTGTACTTCATGGCGCCGCAGCCGGAGCATTTTATCCGGCAGTTCGGCGTTACCTCTCCCTTTTGCGCCCGCTGCCATTCCCGGTACAGGAAATCTTTCGTCACGCCGATATCGATGAAATCCCACGGGAAGATTTCGTCTGCATCCCGTTCCCGCAGATTATAAAAACCGATATCCACACCAGTATTTGCAAAGGCTTTCATCCATTTCTCATTGTCAAAAGTCTCCGTCCAGGAATCGTAGAGGCATCCCAGCCGATATGCTTCTTGGATAACCTTGGACAGCTTCCGGTCGCCTCTGGCAAAGACGCCCTCTAATACCGTCACCTCCGCGTCATGCCAGTGATATTTCAGGCTCTTCCGGTTCAACTGTTCCTGAAATTCATGCTTCACGACGGCCGCCCTTGCGATATATTCTTCGTTGCTGTACATCTTCGCCCACTGGAACGGCGTAAATGGTTTTGGGATAAAGAAGGAGGTACTGGTGGTAATCTGGCATTTCCCGTTTCGCTGTTCCTTAGGAATCTCGTAGTACCTTCTGGCAATCTTGTCGGCAAGACGAGGGATCTCCTTCATATCCTCCTCCGTCTCGGTGGGAAGCCCCAGCATAAAATAGAGCTTGACCTTATTCCAGCCGCCTGCAAATGCCTGTCCTGCGCCGTCCAGAATAATTTCCTCGGTCAGTCCTTTGTTGATTACATCCCGCATCCGTTGGGAACCTGCCTCCGGTGCGAATGTCAGGCTGCTCTTGCGTACATCCTGCACCTTGCCCATGACGTCCAGTGAAAATGCGTCGATTCTCAGGGAAGGCAGGCAGATATTGATTCCGTCGCCTTTGAACTCTTCAATCAGGAACGTCACCAGCTCTTTTAACTGGCTGTAGTCGCTGGAGCTTAAAGAACTCAGGGAAATCTCTTCATGCCCGGTATTTTTAAGCATCTGATAAGCATACTGTTTCAGTGTTTCCACATCCCGCTCACGGGTCGGCCGGTAGAGCATCCCTGCCTGACAGAAGCGGCATCCGCGGATGCAGCCCCTCTGGATTTCAAGGACGATGCGGTCTTGGGTCACTTTGATAAATGGGACGACGGGCGCCTTAGGGTAATACGTACCGGTGAGATCTTTCACCATCTGCTTTTGAATCGTGGCTTTTGCATGTGGGTTCACAGGAGTAAAGGATTCGATGGTTCCGTCTTCCCTGTAAGCCGCCTCATAAAACCCAGGCACATAGATTCCTTCGATCTCTGCCGCCTTTTCCAGAAAATCTTTCCGTGAACCGCCGCCCTTACGGTTTTCCTTATAAGCATCCAACAGCTTCCCATAGACCGTCTCTCCGTCTCCGATGTAGAACAAATCGAAAAATTCTGCCAACGGTTCCGGATTGTAAGTACACGGACCTCCTCCGATCACGATGGGAACGGAATCGTCCCGATCACAGGCAGACAGAGGGATCTGGCTCAATTCTAATATCTGGAGGATGTTGGTATAGCACATCTCGTACTGAATCGTAATCCCAAGGAAATCAAATTCCCGGATAGGATCTTGGGATTCTAAGGCAAATAAGGGAATCTCTTCCTTGCGCATGATTTGATCCAAATCCACCCATGGGGAATAGACGCGTTCGCACCATACGTCCTCCCGACGGTTGAACATGTCGTAGAGAATCTGGATGCCCAGATGGGACATGCCGATTTCATATACGTCTGGAAAACACATGGCGAAGCGGATGTCCACCTTTTCCGGGTCTTTCATGACGCTGTTGACCTCGTTCCCGATGTAGCGGGCGGGCTTCTCGATTTTTAGTAATATTTCATCATTTAAGGCTAGTTTTCTCATAGGTTTCCTTTCGGTTTTTGTATCGATTATTTTATGTGTTTTTCTGCCAGCATGACCCTGCACCGTTTTTTATAACATGCAATTCCATATTTCAGGATATTCTCTACCCCATCATCTTCAAGGTCATCCTCATACTTTGTATATTTGATCTGCTTTAATGCTTCCTTACATGCCCCGTCCAAATCTCCGTCATGGGCATACTTTACTTCTATGATAATCCCCATATCCCCGGTGTCCGGTTCTGCAAGGATATCTGCATAACCTTCACCCATTTCACGGTTGGAAGAAATGCCCCAGCGGGTTTTCACTCCTAAGATCCCAAGCAACACTCCATGGTAAAAGTTTTCTTTCATCTCTATTCTTACGGCCGTATCCCGGATACTGATAGTCTTCCTTAAATACTCCGTGAAAATCTTTTCTACATTTTCTGCATCTTCATTCTGCAAGGCATCACAAAAACGATTCAGCATCTCCCCGTCTTCCCGGACGTTCTCCTTAAAGAATTCCATGATCTGCGTCTCAAAAATATCCCGGATTTCCAGATTGGGAATCGCCAATTTCATCTGCCTGCCTTCCGGTTTTCCACGCTGGGTCAGATACCCGGTGGTAAAAAGAAGGCTCCAGATATGATCAATGGACTGATAAACTTCCGCATACGTGAGTTCCTGATGGATTTCCTTTGTAATGACTTCCCCTGCCACCAGACGCTCAATCTCCCGTTTGGTCACAGAATTAGCGGATTCTTCTATAAACCGTTTCACAGCGTCATTACTGCTGGTATTGATCCAGTAGTTTTCCGGCTGTACATGAGGCTCGCTTCTGATCCTGTCGCAATGGTTCAGCACATCCCAGGGGCAATACACTTCTACATTTCCAAACTGATATCCGTCATACCATCTCTTTACTTCCTCATAATGATCCGTTACATCATAATACTCCAGAAGGTCTTTCACTTCTTTATCTGTAAAACCAAAGTATTCATCAAAACGCTCATCCGCAATCGTCAACACTTTCAGGTTATTAAGCCCGGTAAAGATACTCTCCTTTGAAATCCTAAGGCACCCGGTCAGCACTGCTAATTTCAGGCTGGTGTTTGTCTTCAGCGCCTCTCCAAGCAGGCTTCGGATCAGGGAGATCATCTGCTCATAGTATCCGTTCGCATGAGCCTTTGCCAATGGGACATCATATTCATCTATCAGCAGGATAACCT
>OFGE01000487.1_pt1 | contig 43167 bp, 23 predicted proteins | sample 1521681 | NCBI WGS metagenome assembly OFGE01 (sample SAMEA3504093, study PRJEB24116) | mouse gut metagenome | biome: mouse gut; feature: mouse-associated habitat; material: faeces | place: Denmark | collected 2011
TAGGTGCCAGCCCTAATTTTTCAACTGCTCAAAAAACTTTAGCGGACAGTAATAAATAAAAATGTTTGTTAAATTTTTGTTTTTATGATAAAATGTTAAATTCGCTGCGTATAACGATATCTCAACCTTCCAGTCTGATATGCCATGAAAAAATCAACAAATTCCACGTATTGGCGTTGGCTGTCGGCCTTTCGTCGATGTCGTGCAACAGCACTCAAAAGGTCATCGGCAACAAGTCACTAAACTCTGACAAAGGCTTCCTATGCCCCTTCAATAAGCAATAATGAAAATCCAGAATCCGATGTCGGATCCTGGATTTTCATTATTTGACCGGTGTCTGATGGCAGTGACGGTCATTTCCGATAGGTGGGAGCGTTTTTCGGCGCGCGTCCCTTTATCACATCGTGATAATATGAATATGTCATCGGGGTGCCGCTTCCTCCGTACTGGGCGGCCAGTTTGCCTACAACTATGACATGGGTACCGCAGTCCATAAACTCTATGGCATCCATCACAAGACGGCCGCAGAAGTTGCCTCTGACCGCAGGAGCGCCGTCAAGCACGTCATATCCGAAGTCTTCATACTTGTCGGTATCCCGTGCCGACCGGAATCCGAATGAGCTGATTACAAAGGGATCGGTGTCTTCGGATATGATGGATATGCAGAACCTCGGATTCTTCTTTATGCAGTCCAAGGTGTGATTGTTCTTGTTGAGAGAGATCGCCAGAGTCGGGTTCTCGCTTGTGACCTGAAAACAGGTGTTGACTATACATCCTGCAGGTCTGCCGTCGGAATAGCATCCTACGACATACATCCCGTAGGTAATATCATAGAGAGCATTGTTGTCCATAAGTGTCATTTAAAAATTAGTTTTATGATCATGAAACAACAGTATATTGCCAAAAGTTCTCGTCAGCAACATTGGGAAAGGGACGGAAAAACAATTGTTCTCCGCCCCTTTTGTCATAAGCCGGGATATGTCGGGTGGGTCACCGGCGTATGATTACTTTTCTGGACGATCCGTCCGACATCCTGATGATGTTCACGCCCGGGGCCGGGCTCTCGAGGCGGTTGCCCCAGAGGTCGTAGACAGCCTCGACGTTTTCAGCGGAGCCGCTGAATGTTCCTTCGATTCCCGAGACAAGCGTGCCGTTTTTAAGATCGACCGAGGCGCAGTTCTCAATGGCGTTGTTCCTGCAGTCGTACCGGTCGAAGTTATAGATCATGGCCACTACCTGCATCTTTGTCTTGTCCCACGCCGGATCGAGCCTGAACCTGATGGAATAATCGTAGCTGGTTCCGTTCCATTTGATTTCCTCTCCCCAGGTGCTGTTCAAGGCGCGTTTCACATGCTGGTGCATGTAGTTCTCGTCGCCTCCGGCCTGACTCTGCGCGGGTACGTCATTCTCAACGAGGAAGACATTGAGGCGCGAGTCGTATGTCATTGAGTTTTCATCGGCGCGTTCGCACTTCACATTCACGGTCAGTTCGGTGGCGTCGCTGTCGAATCTGTCGCAGTCCACCGTCAGCCTTGCCGTGGAGATCTCTCCGAGCCTGAGGTCGATCTGGTCGGCGATCTCATCCTCGGAAATGGGGCATACCGTGGGATATTCCTGCTCGGCAAACGCCACGCGGTCTATCATGAGGGCCGGAGCGAATGTACCTTTGGGACCGAAGAGCCAGAGATATTCCTTGTCGGCGGGCAATGTGAGCCAGTCTTCATAATAACCGGCATGATGGCACACCACGTCCACCTTGTCTCCCTTCTTCTCGAGCACGTTGTGGAGCCAGCCGGCGATGCGGGGACAGTTTACGCACTTTTCGGTGGTGAACTCCTCGATGAACACCTTGCGGTTGAATCCCTGCGACCTCACCACGAATGTGTGTGTCGCGCTGTTGTTTGACATATCGGGGTCTTCCTTGCCGGATACGGCTGCGAGCGTGAACTTCACGGGATGCATCTCCGGATCGGCCGAATTGATGCCGAGGGTGGTGTTCACCGGAAGCTTTGCCGATGTGCCGTAAGGTATGTCGGCATCAATGTGGAGCGTTTTTTTCTCGGCTCCTCCGCATTCGATGTCAAGGTCTACTCCGGTGATGGTCTCCGTGCCGAGGTTGCGCACTTCCACAGCACCGGTCAGTTCCTGATTGGTGAGGATGAAATATTTCGGCATGGAGGTGGTGACGAGGGCGGCGTTGACGGCAGGCCGTACGCTTCCTTCCACGAGTCCCTCCACGCAAAGAATGCCCTCCTCCGAACGGTCGGCCCATTCATCCTTCCCTCCCTTGAGATAAAGCGAACCGGTGCCTGGCCTGCTAAGGTTGAGGATAGCCTTGGTGGCCGAAGTCTGCCTGAAGGTATAGCCTATATAGAACCCTTTGCCCGTGATGGCGTATGGGGTTGTGAGCCTGAGGTCGTTCCAACCCTTGGCCACCTTGGCCCCTTCGATCGTTTTCGAGGCGAGGTTCTCGCCGGCCAGATCCTCACGGACCCATGCCGTGAGCTCCTGTACCTTCAGCTTTGTGTTCATGGCTACGCGGATGGCGGTCAGTTCATCGCCCGTCACCGTGGCTGCGTATGACGCAGGTATGAATATGGCTGCGGATATATCGGCGTTAGGAAGATCGAACTTGATGGTATTGGTCATAGCCTGTTCGCCGTAACAATGCCCTATGGGATAAGGCGTATCATCTGCCCTGAGGGTCGTGGCCGCCGACATGGCGAACACCATCCCCACAAGGACACAAGTGAATTTTTTCATTGTGGACTTGGTTTAATGATTGATGAAATCTGTTTCTGACGGCGATTATTGTTGACGACGCAAATATAATGATTTTTTATCAGTCTGCAAATTTTTTTTGATGCATCAGGATGTTTTTTCTTGCCAAAACCCGAATATCTGCCATCAATCCGTTTATTATCAATATTTTAGTTTAGTTATGTTTCTGAATCAGAAAAAGCTTGAGCGAACTTTTCTTAAATTCCAGCAAATAGCCCTGAATCTTTCTAAAAAAATTCAACAAATATTCCTAAAAAGTGTTAAATATGTTAAAAACCGGGGGGGGGGGTAAATCAATTATTTTTGGAAATTTAAAAACTATTATTAAGTTTGCCACGGCGATTATTGAAACTTGTAGGCATTTAGGCCAAGAATCAGATTGTTTAAAAACCATCTTGTCCCCTTACTTAAATCCAATCAAGTTGACATTTTACTTTCATATTGTTACTTAAAATCCGATCCACGAAACAGACAGCATTTCACCCAAAATTCCGGCCCCGGGACGTGGTTTTCCACGTGTCCATTCTTAAGCGAAAACCAACCGCGGTATCGCTTGCAAACCTTAAAAAATAATTCTTATGAGACAACTTTTTACCAACCTTTGCTCGGCACTGCTTGTCGGCACGGTCGCCTTAGGGACGACGGCATCGGCGCAGTTTGTGGAAAAAGCCGGCAACCGGTCGGGGCATTCTTCCCCGTCGCGGGCGGTCTTGACCGTAGAAAATGAGAAGACAGCGGACTTCATCAGGAAACTGCCGCAGCGAAAGACTCGTTCAGCAAAAGGCGGCCTTGCCCGCGCGGTCAAGGGATTCATGCCGACGGCGGCTCCCATGCGGGCGCCCCTCCCCATGGCGGCCCCCGGCAACATGCCCGATATATGCGGCCTCATGACCTATTCGAACGCATGGGATGATGCGATGCCTGTAATGGGCGTATACACAGTACCCACCAACGCCAACCAGTCGTTCGAACTGGTTTTTCCAGCTGAAGAATCGTATGCTGGTGTGGCGCTCGACGGCATTTATTATGCCACAGATTTCATATCGATCGAAGGAATCGGTATCATGATCTCGATAGCAGGCTATGACCTTGAAAGCGGTGAAAAACTTTTTTCCTTCGAACCGTATCAGTATGACTGCATTCCTCTCTGCCTCACTGCCGACCCCAATACACATGAGATTTACGGAGTGTTCTACGATGAAGATGGCATGGGAATCGAGTTCGGAACCATATCATACGACGAGGATGAATTCTCCCGCACCGTGATCAGCAGTCTGGACATCTCCGACGGTGTCTGGAACTCGATTGCGGTCAGCGGCGACGGCACGTTCTACGGTATCCGCATGAACCAGGACGGCATGGGTGTCACCAGGAGCGCCGACCTCTGTACCATCTCCCGCGAAACGGGCGAAGTGAATGTGATCGGCGAGACGGGCGCGCTGCCTCAGTATATATCGGATGCCATCATCGATCCCAACACCGACAGGATGTTCTGGACAGTAAGCCCCTCCGACGGCACAGGCTGGCTCTATGAGGTGGACCTTGCCACAGGCCAGGCTTCGCAGATCTACCAGTTTCCCAACGGCGAGGAGATGGTGGGACTTTATCTTACCTCCACCGGCATCAACCCCAAGGCCCCGGCCGAGCTTAAGGCCATGGAAGTGGTGTTTGCCGACGACTCTCTCACGGGCGAGATCAGGCTGACAGCCCCGCAGCTGCTCTCAAACGGGCACCCCGGTCTGGGCAAGGTCACAGTAAAGGTCGAGGCCAACGGTGAGCTTGTAGGCGAAGCCACCGGCAATTACGGTGCGCGGTTCACAATTCCCGTAACTCTCGACAAAGCCGGTAGATACGCTTTCGTAGCTTATGCCGAGAACAGCGACGGATCAGGGCCACGCACGCTCGTGAGCCGTTCATGGCTCGGGGCCGACACCCCTCAGGATCCCGTGGTGAACGCCGCCTTTGCCGACGGCAGGATAACACTTTCCTGGGATGCCGTCACCGGTTCGCAGCATGAGGGCTATATAGACCCCGCGCAGGTGACATACAATATCTATGACTCCAAAGGGAAACAGCTGGCCCGCGACATCAGGGAGACCAGATACTCCTTCACTATCGACATGCCCGAAGATCTTACCATCTATTCCTACGTGGTGAAAGCTGTCTACAGCGGCAACGAGTCGGAAGGAGGATGCTCCAACGATGTGATTCTCGGATCCATACGTCCTCCCTATACTCCAGACTTCACCGACAACGCCTTAGGCGGGTGGACGCGTATCGACGGCGACAACGACGGCAAGTGCTGGAATGTGGGTATGAACAATATAATATACGTCGGATTCAACAATAACAAAAAGCTGGATGACTGGCTGATCACTCCCCCCGTGAGGATGGAGGCCGGAAAGGCTTACGCGCTCAATTTCAAGCTCTGGAGCCAGGGGCGTACCTATAAGGAACGTATTGAGATCAAGATCGGCAAGGAAAATACAAAAGAGGCCATGACGACTGTGGTGATGGATCCACTCGTGTTCAACAACGGAACGTTCCCCGAAGACCGCATGGACATATCGAAATACATCAACATCGAGGAGGACGGCATTTATTATATCGGCTTCCACGCATGCTCCGACGCCGGCCAGTATGGCATAAACATCAGCGACCTCACGCTCGGAGAGGGCGTATCGCTTCTCGCGCCGGGTCCGGTAGAGGGCCTTGCCGCCACCCCCGATCCTGACGGAGAGCTTAAGGTCAATGTGAAGTTCACCGCTCCGGTGAATACTATGGAAGGCAACGATCTCGGCTCTCTCACCAGAATCGAGGTGATACGCAACGGCACGCTTGCCAAGACATTCAACGCTCCCGCCAAGGGTGCCGAACTTTCATTCGATGACATCATGGACAAGGAGGGACAGGTGCACTATGTCGTGGCCCCCTACAATGAGCATGGCAAGGGTGTGGAGACCCTGCTTTCCACATGGGTCGGCATGGGCAAGCCCGGACCCGCTCCGGAACCTGCGATAGCACGCACTGAAAAGGACGGAGAAGTGCATCTGACATGGAAGCCCATAACGTTCGACAACCGCGGGATAGCAATCAATCCCGCAAAGGTCACCTACAATATCTACCGCATCCAGGGCGGAGAGCGCATCGACGTGACCAAGGGTCTCACCGCGACATCCCACACCTACAGTCCCGTCAAGGCTGGCGATCAGGAGTTCGTACAGTGCGGTATCTTCGGCCAGACGAGCGCCGGACAAGGCTCTCCTTCCTATACGGATCTCATCCCCGTGGGAACACCCTACAAGGGCATGGAGGAGTCAGGACAGCTTGACTACATTATCGGGGTGGAGAATTCCGACTACGCCGAATGGGCCATCCAGGATGACACCTATGATGGCGACGGCCTCATGAAGTCGCAGGACGGCGACAACAGCTTCTTCTGCTGCCACGGAACCGCCAAAGAGGCCGAAGCCACTATATTCACCGGCCGAATCAGTCTCAAGGAGATGACAAACCCGGGACTGAGTTTCTTCCTCTTCAACCAATATGACTTCGAGAAGGAAATCCTAAATTCCAATGAGATCCGCGTGGAGGTTCTCCCCGACGGGGCGACGGAATGGGTGAAGATCGCCGACGGCACCGTCGACGCGCTCTGCAACAGCGTGCGTGACGCCTGGAGCCAGGTGACTATCAACCTCAAGGACTTCGCAGGCAAGAGCGTGCAGCTGCGCTTCATCTGCAAGACCATGCACTTCCTCAACACCGCACTCGACAACATCCGTGTGGCCGATCTCCTCGACCACGACATCAAGTGCGCCGAAATCATGGCCCCCGAAAAATCTGTATGCGGCGAGAAATATAATGTCACCGTCAAGGTTGCGAACCACGGTATCAGCGATGCCGGAGACTACACCGTCGAGCTTTATGCAGACGATGTGCGTGTTGACTCCAGACCCGGAGAGAAAATCGCACCAGGAGAGATATGCACCGTAGAACTGTCGGGCGTAATGCCTCCATATCAGACCGGACGTCTTGAGGTATACGGCAAGGTTGTGTACGCAGCCGATATGGATGAGAGCAACAACGTGTCGTCCAAGGCCCTGATCACGCCGAGATACACCAATCTTCCTGCCGCAAGCAACTTGACGGCCGACAACCCTCCCGGCAAGGTGGAACTCGCATGGACTCCCGCCGAGATCACTTCCGCCTCCGACAAACCATTCACCGAGGACTTCGAAAGCGCAAAGTCTTTCTCAAAGACTTTCGGCGACTGGATCTTCATCGACGCCGACCTTAAGCCTGTCGGCGGCATGAGCGGCATAACATGGCCCGGCATCACAGCCGGCATTACAAAAGGGTCGTTCTGGGTGTGGGATCTTTCGGTTGTGGAGGCCACAGGAATGACCTCTCACAGCGGCGACAAGATGCTCTTCTCCGTATATGCCTCGGACGACGGCCAGATCGACAACTGGGCAGTTTCTCCCAAGATCAACGGCAAAGCGCAGACCATAAGCTTCTACGCCCGCAGCTATACCGCCAACTATCCCAACCGCATCGAGGTATGGTACACCACCAAGTATGCCGACGATCTCACTCCTGAAGACTTTGTGCAGATTCCTTCCGCAACCGTGGGAGCCGTACCCGCCGAATGGATGGAGTACAAGGTTGAGATCCCAGCGGGCGCCACACGCTTCGCCATCAGGGACAACAGCTCCGGCGGCTATCTGCTCCTCGTCGACGATGTGACCTACATCCCCGGAACATCCGCCACAGGCGCCCAATTCCTCGGATACGACCTGTACCGCAACGGAAGCAAGGTCAACGCACAGCCCATGAATACCACAGACTTCACCGACACGGAGCTGGTCGACGGCAATTCTTATGAATATGTTGTCGTGGCTGTATACGACAAGGGTATATCCGCACCCTCAAATGTCGCGAGTCTTGTATATTCCTACAGCAGCGTCGGCTCCCTCCATGGAGGTACGGCTGTGACGGTGCGCGACGGAGACATCATCGTGAGCGGGGCCGAGGGCCTGCGCGTGCTTGTCGCGGCAGCCGACGGAAAGATTGTATTCAACGGCACAGGCAGCGACAATACTGTGATTCCCGCGGCATCGGGCATCTATGTGGTGAATGTAGAAGGATTGCCTTCCGTGAAGGTGATCGTCCGCTGATCCTGTATGAGATATCCCCGGGGAGGGTTCCATTTCTCTCCGGGGATCCGACATCCATAGAAAAGGGCACGCCGCGACGGCGGACGGTGTCCACAGTTTTTTGAACTGAACATTTTTAAACATGAGAACATGAATAAATTTTATAAAGGCATTCTCGGAGCGGCCGTCCTGTGTGCAGGCTCTCTGACGGCGGGTGCCGACACTTTTACAATTCCGGCCACACAGGAGGAATTCGAAACCTGGACACAGGTTGTCCCGGAAGGCGCGGAAAGCTGGAAACTCATCACGGACAACGGTCCTGACGCATACGCGTCTGTCGTGACGTGCATCACCGACTATGATTCCCAGAATCCGGGACAGATGCTGCTTGTCCCGCAGGAATACATCCTCAAGGCGGGCGCCAAGGTGAAGATTACGCCGACTGCGATCTCCGCATGCGATTACGACGGGTATTACCGGTATGCGCCCGTGGCGCTGTCTACAGCCGACGGGGCCGCCCCTATTCTGGGAGGAAGAGGTTCCGTCTATGGAGGAAAGACATCACTCCAGTGGAGTAAAAAACCGGACCATACGTTCGAGGTACCCGAAGACGGGACTTACCGTTTCGGCATAGCGGTAATGGGGCAGAAGAATTTTGCTACCGACCCGCCGACTTTCTTTGTGAAGACCATCGATGTCGAGCCTCTGTACGATGAGCCGGCATACGCCAGATGGGCGGATCTGAGACCTGCCGCACCCGATCCCGACGGAAACAAGGCGGTGACCCTCACTTTCACATGGCCTTCCCTCACCAAGGCCGGAGCAGAGCTGGATAACGTCGGCGGCATGATCTACCGCAGCACCGGAAGTCAGCTCAAGGACGCCACATTCGTGGCCGACATTACAGGAATACCCGGCAGCGACCATACGTATGTGGACTGCGCGGAGAACAATCCGGAAACCGCCATAACCGAGGACGGCCAGTACTCATACTGGATCCGCACATATTACAGACTCGGCGACAAAAAGATACTCTGCGACGAATATCCACCGGCAGCCAGAACCGCCTGGGTGGGGAATGATCCCGCCGTACGGCCGTTTGACAGCAAAAAGGCATACTTAGAGAAAGTCAACGGCGGTTTCAACGTGCATTTCGTCAAGGAATTTATCGGCAGCAACGGCGGGCCGGTCAGCGCAGCCGAGTGCCGCATCTGGATCACACGCCAGAGAGGCATGGAGAAGCCTGTGGTCCTCACAGAAGACTACCGGGGCGACTCTCCATTTGTAGACAATACCATCGACAAGGCCGGATCCTACATCTACAGGATCTATATCAATTACAAGAATACCGATACCACCCCATGCACCGTAGGGCCGGCCTACAACGGCGAGGCCAGGACTTTGCCTTACTCCACTGCTCTCGACACCGCAGAGGATCTCTCACTCTTCAGCATAATCTCCGATGGCTCATATACCTGGGAATACAATTCCGACAAGGGCTGTGCCCAGTTCAGACCGTCAGAGCACATATCCAGCAAGTCCGACCTCATGACGCCTCCAGTCAGACTCGCCGCCAACACCGAATATCAGGTGGCCTTCACAGGATGGGTGGACGAATACGAGGGTACTCCAGTGTCGCGCACAATTACAATCACCTATGGCAAAAGCGCAAGTTTTGACGGCCTTTCCAACGTGCAGAAAGTACTTGTGGGCGTTCCAGAATCCGACAAAAAGACATACTCCCACACCTTCACCTGCGAGGAAGATGGCGAATACTTTATCGGATTCGAGGCAGAGTACCTCGGCAGTTCCAATGTTTATGTAGACAACATCGAGGTCACTGAGTTCTCCCGAAAGCCCGGCTTTGTCACGGACCTCAAGGTGACCCCGGATGCCGGCGGCGCATCCAAGGCAACCGTCTCATTCCGTCTCCCCACGCTTACCAGCGGCGGCAGCGAACTCGACAAGGTGACCGGTGTGTTCGTATATGGCTATACAGAGGAGGAAGGCAACTATGCGGTCGAGCTTCCTCAGACCGCTTTCGCTCCCGGAGCCGAGATAAGCGTCGTGGACGAGATTTCCAGTCCCGGATATCACAGCTACCTTGTATATACATTCAAGGATGAGGATTTCTCTGTTTCCCAGAGCGAGGATGTATGGGTCGGCGCCGACACGTTCAGGTCTCCGGTGACAAATGCCGCAGCTTTTGCCATGGACGGCATCCTCATCCTGACCTGGGATGAGGCCGAGACCGAACACGGCGGCGTGGTTCCCGGAACAGTATACGATATTTACCGCCGCGGCGCATGCGAAGATGCGGAGAAAATTGCCGAGACTCCCGGGCTTGAATATGCCGACACGGAAGCAAACGACCTTCCCTATAACCTCTATACCTATTCGGTTGTGGCCCGCGGCACCGCAACCGCAACCGAACCCGCCTTTGCCGAACCTCTTATCCTCGGAGACCACGCGGAGCTCCCGTTACAGCCTGACTTTGACAACATCGAGGCCTTTCATGCCTGGGACCTTTCCGGCGCGGACCATGACAACGGCAAGCTGACCTTCTCTTCGGAAGAGGCAGAGATGAGCGTCCGGACCCCTCCTTTCATCATCAAAAAAGACCAGTCCGGCGCTGCCAGACTGGATATGGAGCTTGGATTGTCCAATGCTGTCGCCGGCAATATCGTAGTGACAGCCGAACCTCTCCCGGAGGCGAACGAGGCCAATGCCGATCCTATAGAGCTTGACAAGATTGAAATCTCAGTCGACACTCCCGCCGAGTACAGCAAGAAGGGCATCCTCCTGCCAGCAGAAGGAAAGTATCGCCTGAAATTCACCGGCGACACCTCCGGGCTTGCCCTGACTTCGGTCAAGATTTCCGGAACCCTCACGACCGGAATTGCCGAAATCTCCGGATCGGATGACGCACTATACTTCACGGCAGACGGTCTGCGCGTTGAGCGTCCCGAGGCACCCGGCGTCTACATCAGGATGAAAGGCTCAGAATCGACCCGCATTCTCGTGAAATGAAACGTGACACATCAATAACATATAAGAGGGCGGCCCGTCGGGCCGCCCTCTTATATGTTGCCAGATTCGCTTCCGCAGCCACTATCGGACTACGATTTTGACAGGACGGAAATTACCGGAAGTCAGGATGTAGATTCCCGGGTCGAGACAATATTCGGCACCGTCGGCGGCATCATCTTCCTCTATCACTATCAGGCCGGAAAGGTCGGTGACTCGGAAAGAACCGGTCTGGCCGTCGGCGCGCATGATGGAGAACCCTCCGTCGGTTACAATCACCCTGAAGGGAGCCTCCTGCCGGATTGCGTCGATACCGGCGCCTGACGCCACATATATCACGTTGGAGTCGATCGACGATATGCCGTAACGCGAATACGCCACCATATAGCTTTCAGCGATGTCCGGGTCGCGGTCAGTGAATGTAAAACTCGTCTCGCCGGTCTCGTAGGTTTCCGTCTCTTCATTGCCCGGAGTATGCCTCACCCTGGTCAGGATGTAGTAATCGGCCTCCCCCTGCGCAGGCTCCCACCGGGCGGTATAACGGTTTCCGGACACGTCGACCGGCTCAAGAGCCGTGAGCGGAGGCAGATCCGGCATCATCACGCCCTCGCCGGTGAGATTGACGGCAATGCTTCCCGGAATTCCGCCGTCATAGAGAGCGAGACTTGCCTCATGCGGACCCTCACGTCCAGGCATATAGGTGATGTTCAGCAGATAGCCGCCGTTCTGATTCATAGTCGCCGCCGGAATGGAGGAGACCTCAGGAATGAAATACTTCTTGTCCTGACCCACTACCCTCACCGACAAGGGACTCGTCAGATTGCTCCCCTTGATCTGCAGTGTGCGGGTTCCGGCATGGTTCACCACCACCTGGCCGAAATCGAGACTCTCTCCATTTACCGGCGCGGTAATGACCGGGTCGCCGGTGACAGGCGGGGTCGGGTCGATGTCATCCTGCTCCCGGGCATAAAATCGCTGTCCGGCACGCGAACCCCATATATACTCGCAGAGCTGCGGAAAATCGACGAACGGATTTCTGTTACCCTGGTATTGCTCCACATAGTTGTTACGGTCTATCTCTTTCTGGCTGACTGGATCCATCCGGCTCCAGTGCAGCAGCATCTCTATTGCCCATGGCATGAGCGTGGGATAAGACTCCTTGGAGAACATGTAATTTATCACCCAGTGGATGTCGTCATAGACCGTCGCCATATAGAAACAGGCACGGGCGAAGTCACCCTTGTACTCGTCGGCCGGCTCAAAGACATTGGCACTGCCGCCGCCGAAGCCCACATTTGCCGGCCCGACCTTGGTCACGCCGTTGTTGTAACGCGGATTAGAAGTGACTCCGAAAGGATAATTCAGCTTCGCCTGATTGGCCGCACCGTCCGACGGATAGAGGTTCCACATGTCGGAATATGCCGGAGTGTACTCCACACTGCCGTTCTGTTTCCACCACGACTTGGGCACGGCATGCTCACGCTGCATCCTGTTCTGGGAGAAACTCTGTTTCCCGGTCATCCCCTCCTGAATCAGGTAAAGTTCGCTGGAATACATGTCCCACCACCGCTTCAGTCCGTCGACCAGGTCGGGATACACATCGGAATACTGCCAATAGTTGGGCAGATCATAGTAAGGAAGAGTCTGATGCCGGGCCACACTCTCCTTGGCAGCCCGCTTGAGCTGCTCCTTGCTCTGCCCCTCCAGCCTGTCGTAATATCCTTTGGTATACCCGGCAAAAGCATACTGACCCGCCAGGACCAACAGCACAATCAAGTAAAGTTTTTTCATAATCTCACGTTTGACAGGATCATATCCCGCATGTTAAAAATAATGCCCGGAAACCGGGGAATCCGGTTCCGGGCATTGAGGTATCAGTCGATGAATTTAACTTCCGAAATCTTGGTGATTCCACGCACGCCGAGATAACTCGACAGCGTACCCCTCACCCTTACTTTCCGGCCAAAGGCCTGAGGATTGTTCTTCAGACCGAGCTGACTCTTGACGGCATTGTTAAGGCCGGCCGGCACCGAATTGGCGATACCCGCCTCAGCCGCAGGTTTCTCGGAAAGAATCACATTGGAACTGTTGGCATAGTTGTTCGAGGAGGATCCGGCTGCCGGTCTGTCGCTCCAGACAGCGGAACTGTTCATGTCGCTGTCGGCTACGAATCCGGCTACGTATCCCTCCACCCAGACGTCGGCCACAGTAGAGGTGGCGGCGAGAACCGCCCCGATGTTATATGGACTGGCCTCCGTACCGTCACCTTTCGGAGCGGGGACCTCGCCCGGAGCGGGAGGTACAGGCGGCTCGGGAGTGATGCTGTTGCCGTCTATCTCGAAACTGTCGAGCGAGCCGGATACGCGTGTCACACCCGGCATGCCGAGGAACGTGGATAACGTGCCGTTGACAAGAATGCTCTTGCCATAGACTGCGGGATTGTCCACAAGGTTGGCGTAGGTACGGAAGTCTGTTCCCTGCGGGAGCTCGACAACCACCATCTTCTGCCAGTCCTTCTCGTCGGGAGAAGCCGCTATGAGCAGGTTGTTGTCCATTTCCGCCTTGTCGGAGAGGATCACGTCGGCGGCATCCTTCACTTCATTCACACCGAGCCTGACCGAACCGACTATGTAACCGCTCACCCATCCGCTCATGCCCCGGAACGACTCGTCGAGGACATCGGACACAGTGAACGGCTCTTCCTTCTCACCCTTGTCGGAGATGCGCACGTCGTTGCGGTCGCGCAGGATAAGCTGATAGGAGTCGCCGTAATAGGAAAGGATACCGCGTACGGAGCCTGTACCTTCGGGGAGAATGTCGGTATAGAAATTGGAGTATCCGGAGTTTCTGACATCCATTTCGGCACCGTTGGCGTCACGGAGCGTACGGCTCACGCTCTCCTGATAGGGAGCGAAAGAGGCCTTCCCTCCGTCGACAAACGAGACGTTGCGCAGCTCCACCAGCTGGCTCTGCATTCCCTGAAGCGCGGCGCCGGAGGCAGGCAGCTGGGCGAAGTTGTCGACAGCAATCATGTATCCGCTGTCGGCGGGACGAGGGTCATCGATTTCAATGGTCCTGAACTCCGGGTCGGGGAGGCCGTTGAGCTCGGCATGCTCGTCCCAGAAATTGATTGCCATGAAACCGAGCTGCGGGAGTCCGTCGTATGGAGTTCCGGGCCATCCCACCTGCTGCAGACCGCGGTAATAGCCCATATAGAGGCCAGTCATGTCGACAACCACGTCCTGGCCGAGGCGGTTTTCAATGTAAAGCGAGCTCTGGTTGATAGAGAACGCCAGAGCGGCGGTCTCGTCCTGAATCACGAGCGACTTGTAGATATTGCCGGAGGCGTCGCTGCTCACCACCCGGCCATGTATTATGAAGTGTTCGCCCGAGGCCTCATCCTTCAGTCCGACAGGACTCGTATTGGTCGGGTCGGAGTAGAGGGCCTTGAGTTCGGCGATGGTGGTGTTCGGCACCAGTTTCGCCTCTGGGATGACGAGTTCGGGGGTGGTCATGTCGGCCTGGCATCCTCCGAGTCCCGCAGCGGCAAGCGCCGCAATCCCGAGATATATGGATTTCAACTTTTTCATAGCCTGAAATTATTCAAGTTCCACATGCTTGCGGAAAATTTATGTTTTCGGTTAAATTACTTCGCCTTGACACCGGTGAGTTTCACAGCCTTGATCTCCCAGGTGTCGGCTCCATCGGCAGAGGAGGCGTACTTGAACGCCAGCTGCACCTTCTTGCCGTCGAACGCGGAAAGATCGAGCACCCCGCTGTCGGCAAACGACCAGCTGCCGGCTTCGGGCCATACGGGGATCTTCACCTCAGTCCATTCTGCGGTGCCGGCCACACGGACGGCAAATCCGCAGAGCTGGCGGAGAGTGGTCTGGAACTTGGCGGCATGTTTGAAGGAAACCTGCGCCTTGGTCCAGCCTTCAAGCGAGATTACAGGCGACACAGCGTACGAAAGGCTTTCTTTCGACGAGCCGCCGGCGTAGGCACTCGCATTGAGGTAATGCGCGCCGTTGTATTCCTTCCAGCTCCATACGTAGCTGAGACCCTGGCCGAGGGTGACGTTCTCGAACGTCCAGTCGATTTCAGCCGCGTCCTCGGCAAGGCCCTGATATACCACGGTACCTCCCTGAACGCCGGGGTCGGGCTCCTCGCCGGTGTCTATGCCTTTGTCACCCCAGTTGAAATTGCTCACGCTGCGGAGTCCGTAGGCCCCCATGTACTTGCTGCCGGCCGTGCCGCGCATCGTCACCAGCGCGCCGAGGTTCTCGGGATGGTCCATAAGATTGAGCGCCCTGCGCACCGCCCCGCTCGGGAGCTGCACCGTCGCGCACTTCGTCCAGTCCGTCTCCTTGGGGTTCATCGAGATGAGCAGATTGCTCGGCACGGTGGCGGGAGCGGTGAACTTGCAGGAGGCCTCGCTTACAGAGAAACCGACCTCGGTATCTATCCACCCCACGATGTAGCCGGTCACCCAGGGAGCGGGCTGTCCGTCGTTGACACTGCCGATACGGAGCTGATATGCCGTCATCGGGTCGTCCCAGGCACCGGTGCCGACACGTCCTCCCTCCGGCTGCGGTACGGGTGGATATTCATAGTCGACGCAGGAGGTGAGACCCGTGGCGAGTATCACCGCAAGCATCAGGATATTTATTATTTTCTTCATTTTTTACAGTTATTAAGTGACACTTCCCTTAGAAACGAATGCCTACGTTGAAAAAGACCCGTATTCCCTGTGCGTAATATATCTTGTTGGGATATTTCTTCACATCGTAGTTGGTATAATCGAATTTACCCTCCTGCCATCCGCCGGTCTGGATGTTGCGGTTGTTGAGAAGGTTGTTGACGGAGAGGTTGAAATTGACGGAACCGAACTTGGTATAGATCACCTTTCCTATGGAGAGGTTCATCACCCATGCGGTATTGAGTTTCTCCTGGTGCGCTATCTCTTTTCGCTTCTGTATGTACTCTTCCTCAGAGGTGCAGAACTTCCACAGTCCCGGCATTTCCTCATGGCGTGTGGGCGCGAGTTCGAACCAGTTGTCGCCGAACCACTGAGCGTTTACCTCGAAGAACCACTGCCTGATGTTGTAGTTCACAGCCATCGAATATACCTGCTGCGGGGTGCCTCCGACATGGAATCCGCGCAGATAGACATCGCGGGTGACATCATCACGCGAGCCGTTCTCGTAACTGCGTGTTCCGGTCGGGTTGTTCATGTAATTGTAACGGGAGAAGGTTCCGGCGGCCGATACGGAGAGATTGCTCAGAATCTTGTACTCGAGGCCTACCTCAACACCTGTGTAGCGTGTCTCCACGCCTGAGAGCGCGTAATTCATCATGGCCTTGAGATCGTAGTCATAGAATCCGGTGCGCTTCATGCCGTTCCAGATGTGGGTGTAGAATCCGGTGACGCTTCCGCGGAACCGCGAATATACCCATGTGTAGCTGAGATCGGCGGAAAGGAAACGTTCGCTGCCGAGATTATGCACCGGAGTGTCTTTGGTTCTCGGAGAGATGTATGAGTCCTGAGGCTGCGGGGCACGGGTGCCGTACGCGAAATGACCGGTGAAATAGTTGCGTCCGTCAAGCTTGTAGGTGGCTCCGGCCTTGATGGCGGCGTTGTCAAAAGTGTGGCGCAAACCGTTGCCGAGGGAGTTCTCGGGTGCGCGGCCGTTCTGCATCCTTCCGTAACGCATGAAGTTGGTGTAGCTCAGCTCAAGGCCGTAGAACACGTTCCAGTGGCGGGTCTCGATCTGGTTCTGCACCCAGGCGCGGGCGTTGATGTTCCGGATGTTGTAGTCGTATCCGAACACGTCACCCTCATAGACCTTACGGTCGGGATAACGGATATCGTTCTGCATTATCTCGGTGTTTCCGGCAAAGTCGCGTTCGGAGAAATTGTCGACGTCTCGCCAGAACTCGCCGCCGAGCAGATTCCGCACTGTCTTGTAGTAGTGGGCGTCGGTATAGGTGAAGCTGATGCCGGCCTGCATGGTCATCCAGTCGTTGAGACGATGGTCGATGTAGGAGTTGAACATCCATGCATTGAAGTTGGAATGACGGTTCTCAAGAATGTAGCTCGACTGGCCGCGCAGTTCGGGATCGCGGTCATACTGCAGACTGTTCATCAGGTTGGTCTGATAGATGCGGTTCCAGTCGATCTGCCGGTGGGCCTGATCGCCTCCCCACCATTCGGCCACACTCTCCATCTGCTCCATCTGTGCCAGATATAGCTCGGGGTTTTCCTCCTCGGAGACGGTTGGCTTGAAGTAGGACGGCAGCTGGCGGTAATAATCGGGACGCGGATCGTTGGCCTGGTACCAGTTGAGCGCCGAGCTGGAATAGTTGTTCGAACGGAACCCTACGCCGGTGTTGACCACGGTACCCATCTGCGGCTTCCATATCCAGTTGATAAGAGCCGAGGGATCGAAACTCTCCACGATCCGCGCGCTCTTTTTCTTACCGTCGAGGAAACCCCAGCTGGGGTTGTAGAGATTCGAGCCGGCGAGGTCGTAGGCCTCCTGGGTGGAGGCGGCGTTGGTGGCGCGCTGCGTAGGCGCACCCCATGTGGAGATGTTGAGGGAGTGCTTGTCGTTGAACACCTTCTGGAGCGAGAGGAAATAACCGAAAGAGTTATAGAACGTACCCTCGATCACACCCTCGGGGGCATACCGTCCTATAATCGACATCGTAAATGCCCATCCGTGCCTGTTGAGTCCTGTGGCATACTGCATCATGGCGCGCAGCATGTAGTTGGAGTTGGTATAGGATACGTTTCCTTTCCAGCCCGGGGCATATTCGGATGCGTAGGTGGTGTAGTTGCTCGCTCCGCCGAGGTCGCCGAATCCGTAGCCCGACGAGGCGAGACCGATGTCGGTGGTGCGGTTGCGGAATGCGGAGGATGTCATTCCGCCGAACATAGAGTAATTGAAGCGGCCGCGCATTGCGTCGTTGTAGCGGAAACCGTTCACGTAGCCAGCCTGCCAGTTCTGTTCATAACCGCGGAATCGGAAGCGGGCTATCGAGAAGTCGTAGTTGGCAGTCTGGTAATAGACGTCGTCGGTGGCTCCCTGGATGGTGCCGATGCTCTGGCCGAGACCCTCGTCGTCGAGCACCTCCTCCTCGTCGAAGAGAAACGCCTCGGAGTCTGCGGTGGCCTGGTCGAACGCGGAAGGAGTCAGTCTGATGTCCCCGAGATTCCTGACCATTCCGTCATGGATGTCGACATCGATGTAGGCGTCTTCATATCCTGAGGCGATCACCTCGAGAACATCCTTGCCGGGAGCGGCTTTGGAGATGGTGAACACACCGTCGGAGCCGCTTGTCACGAATATCGCCTGGTCGGCAAGCAGGATATTGGCGTCGGTCACGGGAGCACCCGTCTGCGCGTCGACCAGCTTTCCCTTCAGCCCCGTCGCGGCAAGCGACTGCAGCGCGAGGCAAAGCGTCATAATTAGTGTCAGTTTTATTCGCATAGCTTTATGATTTCTTCTTTGTTACTGCTGTTTTCTGTCTACTTCCTGAATAAGGAATATCTCCGTCGGAAAGTGGTCGGAGTATCCGTTGGTCCATGCCCCGGAAGAGAATGTACGGAGGGGATAGCCGGCATACTGGCCGCTGCTCTGTATCAGGAATTTCTTGTTGAGGACCTCGGCACCGAGGAATTTGAGTCCGCAAGTCCCGTCCACGATGTTCCGGTTGACCACAATCTGGTCGAAGAGGTTCCATCCTCCCCGGTAGATATAGGAGCCGATACCACGGTCGAGTTTCTCCCAGAAAGGATTGTAGAAGCCTGAGGTGGCTGCGTCGGCCATGTTTTTCGAAGCGCCGAGCGACACGGACACGCTCTTGTCGAAGGGGTCGTCGTTGAGGTCTCCCATCACGATCACGCCGATGTCGGGGTCAATCCTGTAGAGCGAATCGGCAATGCTTCGGGAAAGATCGGCAGCCGCCTCGCGGAGCCAGCTGCTCTCGGCCTGACCTCCGCGGCGAGATGGCCAGTGGTTCACTATCACCGCCACTCGTGAATAGCCTGTAGACTTGGTTCCCATCAGCCCCACAACGCACATCTGGTCACGCGTGCGGAAGGAGGGCAGCTTCTCGATTCGGAGCGGATGGTTGGTCACCTGAAGCACTCTGAAGAATTTGGGATTGTAGATGAGGCTCACGTCCACGCCGCGCGCGTCGGGCGAGTCATGGTGCACGATCTTATAGCCCCTGTCGCGGATGGATTCCGCCGCCACAAGGTCTTCCAGCACGCTCCTGTTCTCTATTTCGCTCAGTCCGATCACCGCCGGTCCCTCCGGGGTGGTCTTAGTGGTCATCTGCGAGATTGCGTACGACAGATTCCTGATCTTGCTCCAGTATTTCTTGCTGTCCCATTTGCGGGAACCTTTGGGCGAAAACTCCAGATCGTACCTGCCATTGTTGTTGATGGTATCGAAAAGATTTTCCAGGTTGTAGAAAGCCACGCCGTATGTGGCGTATTTCTTCTGCGCCTCCGCGGCGGAGGGCATGGACAAGGCCACCCCGAGAATGAGGGCGGCCATGACCGAAAATAGTTTTTCCGTTTTCATCTGGTCATACGTTGGGGAGACATCAGAAATATTTCACTTCCCTGCCTTCGAGCGAGCCAAGCATATTATTTGCCAGGCTGCTCGCTCCGAGACGGAAGAGGTCAGTAGTGAGCCATTCGTCGCCGAGCACATCCCTGACAATGGCGTAATATACAAGCGCGTCCTCGGTGGAACGCACTCCACCGGCGGCCTTGAAGCCTACTTTGCGTCCTGTCTTCTCGTAATATTCCTTGATGCACTGACACATCACGTAGGCCGCCTCGTGCGAGGCCCCGGGATAGATCTTGCCGGTAGAGGTCTTGATGAAATCGGCCTCGCAGTGCATGGCAAGGATGGAAGCCTTCTTGATGTTGGCGGCGGTCTTCAGCGCGCCGGTCTCGAGAATCACCTTGAGTTTCGCCCTGCGGGCCGTGTGACGCAGCTCGATTATCTCGTCGCATAGAGTCTCATAGTCTCCGTCGAGAAACATTCCGAGCGGAAGCACGATGTCCACCTCCTGTGCGCCAGCCTCTACGGCGAGAGCCACATCAGCCACCTTGACAGCAGTGAATGTCTGGCTCGAGGGGAAGCATCCCGCCACCACACACACGTCCACGCCCTCCACGTCGAGATGGTTCTTCACTACCTCTGCAAAGTTGCTGTAGACGCAGATGGCGGCCACATGCCCGTACTGCGGATAGTCGCTGTCAAAGTCATTGACGCGGGTTGTGAAGCGGGCCACGCTGCGCTCGCAGTCCTCCGAACTGAGCGTGGTCAGGTCGATTGAATTGAAAAGGAATTTATATACTTCGGGGCGGCCATAGTCCGATGCCGTCTCCTTGATTCTCTCTACTTCCCGGGCCACGAAAGCGTCATCTTCCGTCACCCGGCTCGCGTTTATTGTTTCCTGATATCTGTCCATGTTTTTGGATAAGTATTGTATTCGAAACCTCCTGAATTCGGGGTTAGTTTACAAAAATAAAGAGTTTTTTTCAATAATCAGACATATTTAACTAAAAAGTGTCAATTACTCGCGGCGTTTCGCTATCCGGTCCGGGTTTCTGGCAAGAAAATCCTTCCACGAGGAAGGACCTTTGGCCACCGACGGCTTGCCCGTTTCGTAGTAGTGTGTCAGAGCTACTGCAAGAGCGTCGGTGGCATCAAGCATCTTCGGGATGCGGTCTTCAGGAATGTCAAGGAGATGACGCAGCATGTTGGCCACCTGCTCCTTGGAAGCCTGCCCGTTGCCGGTGACGGCCATTTTTATCAGCCTGGGAGCATATTCGGCTATCGGGATGTCGCGGCATAGCACGGCGGCCATCGCCACACCCTGAGCCCTTCCGAGCTTAAGCATCGACTGCACGTTCTTGCCGAAAAATGGAGCCTCGAGCGCCACCTCGTCGGGAAGATACTGCTCGGCAAGCCCGGTGACACGCTCGAAGATACGGTGCAACCTTTTGTAATGACTCTCGAAACGGTTCAGTTCGATCACTCCCATCACGATCACATCGATCTTTTTGCCGTTTATGCCGAGAACCCCGTAACCCATCACGTTAGTTCCGGGGTCAATGCCCATTATTATCCGCTCGTAATCCATTACCATTCTCCGTTACAAGTCAATGCATCTGAATATCGAGGAGAAAGTCATGGCCTCGGGACCGAATTTCTCGGCAAATCGCGCACACAACGTGCCGAGACGCGCATCGGCCCATCTCAGCGCCTGCGCCTCGTCGGCGAATTCCACCTGGAACGCCACACTGTGGGCATCGGCTTCATCGCTGTATATGCCGCCGGCGCTCACAAGCGCTGACAGACGCGGATTGCAAGGAACAAAACCGATACGGCTTCCCCCTCCGGACCCTTCCGGCGCAGTCAGGACTCCGGCTCCGGCGCGGAACCAGTCCAGGAATTCACCCTCTTTCTCCCTAAGCATCATAAAAGTGCAGTTGTATATGACCATATCCTGTATGTTTTTATGTTCTGGCATGAAAAAACGGCGCGTTTATCCCTAAACACACCGCCAAAACAAAATTATGAAAATATTCTCTCTTAAACTATCCCCGCCGGCGCATCTCACGACGACTCCAGCGGTTGCCTATCTTCGAGCCTCTTGTCGGATTCGAACCAACGACCCCGAGATTACAAATCACGTGCTCTGGCCAGCTGAGCTAAAGAGGCAGGCGGGCGAGCTACCTGCATCGCACCGCTACAACCCGCTACCCTTGCTTCGGTCAAGATCTGGGGGAATTCACGGGGAGCTGGTCGTGCAGGACTCACCCGATGCAAAATTATTATATTTTTTTCATTCCACCAAATTATTTATCCCTTTTTAACCCTTTTTTAGATGAATCGCGCCCTGAGAGCGCGATTCATCTTTTTTATATTACGGACTGTCAACGACGGCGATTTCCTCCGCGGCCACGCGATTTCCCCTTGCCATGTTTCTGAGGCTCATGCCGTTTGCCCGGATTCCGGACCTCTATAGGCTTGTTGGGATTCCCTTTGTCGTCGATCAGGGCGAAGTCAAGCTGCTTGCGGTCGAGATCGGCGCGCGCCACCTGCACCTTCACCCTGTCGCCAAGTGTATAGCGGACTCCGTGACGCCGCCCGATGAGGCAGTAATTCTTCTCATCGAAGTCGTAATAGTCATCGGCAAGGTCGCGTATCGGCACAAGACCCTCACACATGCTTTCATCCAGTTCCACATAGAATCCCCATTCGGTCACGCCCGAAATCACACCATCGTAGATTTCGCCGAGACGGTCCTGCATGAATTCCACCTGTTTGTAACGGATAGAAGCACGCTCGGCATTGGCGGCGAGCTGCTCCATGTCGGAATCATGACGGCATTCATCCTCGAGCTTGATCTTGTCGACACTACGCCCCCCCTCCGCATATTTGGCCAGCAACCGATGGACCATCATGTCGGGATAGCGGCGTATCGGCGAAGTGAAATGCGTATAATAAGGCATTGCGAGACCGTAGTGGCCAACGTTGTCGGTGGTATATACGGCCTTAGCCATGGAGCGGATGGCGAGAATGGAGAGCATGTTCTCCTCCCCTTTTCCCTTTACGTCGCGGAGGAGACGGTTCACGCTCCTGTTCACCTCGCGGGAACTGCCGTCGGTGGCGAGCTTGTATCCGAAGCGGGATGCGATGAGCGCGAGGTTGCCGATTTTCTCAGGATCAGGGTTGTCATGCACACGGTAGACGAAGGTTTTCGCCTTCTTCCCCGCAGGCGTCTTGCCCACGGACTCGGCTACAGTGAGATTGGCGAGCAGCATGAACTCCTCGATAAGCTTATTGGCGTCTTTCGATTCCTTGAAATAGACGCTCACCGGCTTGCCAGTCTCGTCGATCTCAAAGCGGACCTCGGCCCTGCCGAACTCCAGGGCGCCGGCCTGGTATCGGCGGCGACGGAGTTCCTTGGCCAGACCGTTGAGCACACCAAGCTCGCGGGCGAATTCCCCTTTTCCGGTCTCGATTATCTCCTGCGCCTCCTCATAGGTGAAGCGCCGGTTGCTTCGGATAGCAGTGCGGCCTATGCGGGAGTTGAGCACATTGGCCTTCTGGTCGAGTTCAAAAATCGCCGAGAAGGTGAGTTTGTCCTCGTCGGGGCGCAGGGAACATATACCGTTGGAAAGGCGCTCGGGAAGCATCGGTATGGTGCGGTCCACGAGATAGACACTGGTGGCGCGTTTCTGCGCCTCCTTGTCAATGAGCGATCCGGGCCTGACGTAGTGCGTCACGTCGGCGATATGGACGCCCACTTCCCAATTGCCGTTGGCGAGCTGGCGGATGGAGAGTGCGTCGTCAAAATCCTTGGCGTCACGCGGATCGATGGTGAAGGTGGTTACACTGCGGAAGTCCTCGCGGCGCGCCACCTCCTCAGGAGTGATCCCTTCGTGGATTCTGTCGGCGGCTTTCTCTACATTCTCCGGATACCTGTAGGGGAGGCCGAACTCGGCGAGGATGGCATGCATCTCCGCGTTGTTCTCCCCTTTCGCTCCGAGGATATCTATTATCTCGCCGCGAGGATTCATCTCGTCATCGCGCCAGTTGGTGATGCGCGCCACGGCCTTGTCGCCGCTCTTGCCTCCGCGGAGCCGGCTCTTGTCGAGGATGATGTCGGCGGCGAGAAACTTGGAGTCGGTGACGAGCGCGGCATAATTCTTCTCTATCCGGAGAGTGCCGACAAACTGCTGGTCCTTCGTCTCCAGAATCTCGATCACGCGGGCTTCCGGGTCCTGACCCCTCCGGGCGGCGGAAACCACCACCCGGACTTTGTCGCCGTTGAGAGCATGCATCGAATTGCGCTCCGCCACCATGATATACTCGTCGTCGACCACAACGGCATTCTTGCCGTTGCTGCGGCGCACGAAATATCCGACATTCTCAGTACCCCGGTTGGCTTTCGCCTTGTACTTGCCGAGGTCCACCTCCAGAATGTCGCCGGCGGCCACAAGATCATCAAGCATGTTGATAACATCCAGGCGGTTCGACTTTCTGTCGGCCCCGATTCCGAACGCTATCTGCTTATAGTTGAAACTCTGCTTGTTCTGCATCTGCAGAAACTCCAGTATACGGGCTGCGAGGTCCTGCTTCCGCATCCTGCCGCTCCCTTTGTTTACGGTTTTGCTCATGGGTCAATCATTATTTGTAATTTCCATCATCCATCCTCCCGCGGATCACGGACACGTCAGCGTTTGATCCTGGCGGCTATCCCAGCGGGGACAGCATCCTTGTGTATGCCCACTCCGAGGGTCTTCTCCAGGAAGAAGGGAACGGATACATAAATATAACCGTCGTAAATCTGGTTGGTGTCCCAGGAATTCTTCACCTTGTAATATTTGTTTCCCTCCTGGTCCTTGGCGGTGCCCACGATCACCATGCCGTGGTCATCGGTTGTCTCGAAGTTGTCGAATGTCTCCTGGCGGGATTCCTGTGTGACCTTCTTCTCGGCCACCGGGCCCTTGATGTCGTAGCGGGCATCCTCACGGTCCTTGTCGGAAAGTTTCACCCAGCGCGACAGCTCGGTGTCATCCATGTCCTGACTGTCTTTCTCCTCGGGAAGGAGCGCATACCCGTTTTTCCATTTGAAACCGCCCTCCGACACGTCGGCGGCCCACATCACGGTCCAGCCCTTGTCGAGAGCGTTGTCCACTATCTGCTGCATCTCCTCCATGGGCACGTTGACGCTCTCGGTCCATGCCCAGTTGTCGGGAATCTCGAGGATGAAGCTCTCATAGAAGGGATGGTGCGTGTAGCTTGTGAAGTTTATGAAGCTCTCGGGCTCCAGTCCCATCTCTGCCGCCCACTGCACGGGGGTGTATGTCTTACCCTTGTAGGTGAACGTCTCGGGGACGGGTCCGAGGTATGCGTCGAGGATACCTTTCAGACCTTCGAGCCATGCTGTGGTGAGTTTCGAGTTCTTCTGACCGCGGGCAAGAACAGCGTTGAGATATGCCTCCATAGCCTCGGCCATTTCATAGTGTGAATGCTTCTTCTCGCCGTAGTTCAGACCGGTGTATGCCTCCTCTGGCATCGCGCCGTACCGCGCCGTCATATTGAGCACATCGCCGAAGGAACCTCCCTGGGCAAAATTGCATTTGCCGTTCATACGCATATACTTCTTCGCCTTGTCGATATATGCGTTACGGACAATAAACATTTCCGACACGTCGAGTTCCGGACCACCCTTGCGCATCACATTGTCCTCAAGGGTGCTGACGCCGGAAAATGCCCAGCACGTTCCCGACTTGTTCTGGTCCTTGACAGAACCATGCCTGTTGATCTTGACATCGGTGAAAGTGAAGCCGGTGGAATCAGGCTCAATCACTTCCGGTTCTCCGGCTGGGGCCTGGTAACAGGTGGCATTGGCGGAAAAGACCGCGGCGGCCATCATTGCGAATATTGCTCTCTGTTTCATGATATGGACTTGAAAGTTATTATGGTTTTATTTTTTATGCGGTTATAGCACGGTTGTTTTGACGTTAAAAATCTGTCAGACAACTGCAATTATTTTGCAAATATAACGATTTATCCGGAATCAACCGCATTTTTTCACCATTACAATGCCATATAAATCATCAGAGAGCATTTCGGCGTGAAGAAAAAAGGCTCCATCAGGAACCATCTCCGCGGTCAGCGGCGGCGGTTCCTGATGGCATTGTAGACGACCGCCGAACCGACAAGTATCAGACCTATTCCGATTCCGAGCAGCATGGTCAATCTCACGCAGAGTCCGACAACAGCCGCCACAGCACCTGCACCCATCATCACGTAGCCTGCTATTTTAGCGGCCTTGCCATGCTCCGGAGCATTTATACGATGATCCTCAATACGTTCCGCCGTCTCGGCAAGAGCCAGGACGGTGTCGCCGGATGTGACGGCGCAGACTCCATTGTCGGGCGGCGCAACATTCCGCACACGCTCAACCACTTCCACACGGCAGTTTCCACAACAGTCCTCTACAACCACCTGCTCCACCTCGGCTACGGTCGGATATCCTTTGTCGCGTACTGATTCGGCATGAGGTGTTTTCTCCGTGACAAGGGCGGCGGAGACTTCTGTGAAAAGTTTGAGCCGGTCGCGCGAGAAATTCCCCGCAAGGGATCCGGCGAGGGATTCGCGGTATTCCTCGTCCCAGTTCTCACGCTCTTCTATCACGAGGGTCCCTACCTCTTCATCAAATAGGTCCGGCATGTTTTCCATCGCGTAAGTCACCATATCCAGCGTGGCCGGACGTCCGGGGTGTTCCCATAGTTCCTGTACGATGAGAGCTCTTGCGGCCTCTCTGTCGCCGGCCTTGACGGCCTGTTCCATCTTCTTTATCATAACTCAGTCTGTTTTTCATATCTCGGGAGGCAGCATCACCACATTGGTAAAAGTACTTCTGCGCAGCCTTACATGAGTAACAAACATTGAGTCTGAATGGTTGATGGCAGGACAGCTACATCAAAAACGCTTATCGGGAGACCGGTCAGAGACTCAGATGCCTGGTGAAACGGACGGTGCCGTCGCTCAGAACCGTGCGACGGATATAAAGGCCTTTGCCGGACGGTTCCTGTACGCGGAGTCCGCTGAGGTCGTACCATTCGTCAGCCTCGACTTCCAGGGCACCGACGGTTCCGGCTCCACTGACGGGACGCTCGCGGAACCGATAACCGGTGAGCACAAACTGCTGGTCGGCATGGCCGAGAAAGACATCGATTGCGAGACGTATCCACGGACGGTCGCGATATTCCTCTTCCACCGGCACCGTTATGGTCTGCCAGCCGGTACGGTCCTTAGGGAAGGTGAAGGTCTTCGTCATTCCATCAAACCGGTTCTGCATATAGATGCATGTATTTGCAGGAGCATCCGCTCCAAGCCAAACATCAAACTCGAATACGGGGTCTTCCATACCCTCCGTGGAAAATTTCGGCAGGTCCATGCGCAGACGCGCCGGGGCAGTCTTGGTGACACCTATAAGGGCGTCCGGATCTGGACAGCCGGCGAATTTGTCAGCATCATAATCGACGGGATTGCCGTAGAGCCATTCGCCTGCACCATATTCAACGGATGGAACGGAGCGCATCAGCGGGGTGAGCGCAGCTGTCATTCCTGAGAAAGTCTCTTCCGCCGGCGCTTTCCAGGGAGTTCCGAGCACAAAGGATTCATAGCTGAGCGCCGGGCTGACCCCTGCCGCGGTCTTGGCGGCTATACCGATACGCACGGAGCGCTGGATGGCATCTTTCTCAAGCACATAGTCATATTCGAACACATCGGGACCGACCTCGATTATATCTCCGGTCCACTCGCCATCGGCGCCGATCTCGCCGATTACAAAGCGACATCCTTCCGGCGTGTAGTATCCCTCCCCGTCAAGAGCTCCGGACGGAGCCTTCCAGGTGAGATGCACCGACATGTTGTCATCGCTGTCCACACCGGTGTAATCCTCCACATATCCCGCCGGGGACTGCCCCGTGAAAGCCGTGACGGCTGTCGGCTTGCCGGCGAGGTCGCCAGTCATCGGAGTCACGGTGATTTCATGCTCGCCCTGAGCCGAATGCACTGTAAGCGTCACTTCCTCGCCGGGACGGCCCTCGACTTCCGCCTTCTCTCCGCATCCCGAAGACTTGCCGACAGCCTTTACCGTAAGACCCGGGTCTATGGGTGTGCCATCGATACGTTTCTCCGGCAAGCGGAAGCGGAGGCTGACGGTGAGATCGGGGTCGGAAGTGGAGGCTACGGCAAGAGCTGTCACGGCATCGGGAATCGATTCCTCTGCCTGCGAGCGCGAGATACGGATGTCGCGTACTGCAAGATTGTTTCGGGCCGCATCCGAAAGATAACGGACCGCCACGTAGTATGCGCCTGGGGAGTCGACGTGGAAAAGGTTGGAATAACTTTTCCACTTGTCAATATCCAGAACCTTTGTCCTGGCGATGACAGGAACTGCCAGAGCGTTGATTTCAGGAGCTTTACCGGCCCGAATCTCGAAATATTCACCGGAAGCGCCGAGGCAGGTGGCGTCGAGCTCCACCTGATAGACCGCCGAGGCATCGGTGATTTCCACAGGAGGCAGCACCGTCCATACGCCGGAATACGGTCCCGTGTCGGCGTTGATTATGGTCACAAGGTCTTCCTGACCCCCGTCCGGTCCGAATGTGTAGGGGATCGGAAACGCTTTGCCCATGAGGAAACGCTCCGACACACCGGGCGGGGACTCCAGACCATCGTATACAGCCGTCACCTCGGCAGTGTAACCGATGTAATATATGTCGGGGTCGATAGATACCGGCGCGGATGTGCCGGAAGTCTCCGCAGCCGGCACGCCATTGAGCGACACTTTGTAAGTCACCGCCGCCGGGTCGATGTAACCGCCGTGCAGACCTTCGGAAACAGGCTCCCATGTCACGGCGCTCCGAGACAGCTTCACGCCTCCGGGAGCCTGCGGCGTATCGTTGCCGGCGTAAACTGCAGTGGAGGCAATCATGCCGCGGACATCACCGTCGGAAAGACGGAGCTGCAATGCCCTCGTGCCCCTGTCGAGTCCTGTATAGTCCACTACCAGAGTAGCTCCCGGTTCGACAGTGCCTTTCGACACCTCTCTGCCGTCGACCATCGCGCTGTATGAGAGCGTGGCTCCGGACAATTCCGTGCCGTCGCAGCACATCGAGGGGATATGCCAGCTGACCGACGCCTCGGACGCTCCGGGCATGAACGCCATTTCGCCGGCACGTGCCATGCGCGGAGCGGTCATATCGTCCACCATGGTTTCGTCGGTAACGAAGAAGGTATACTGCGGATTGGTGCCGGTATCGGTGAGTTTGACCGCCTCTCCGGGTTCGGGCCGGATGGCGTACAGCCCGGAGCGGACATCCTGCGGGCAATAGAGATAATATCCGTCCTGCTGGCTATAGACCAGTCCTCCTCCGGATGGTCCGGAATTTTCTGTCCAGAGATTGAAAATCACGCTTTGAGTGCCGTCACGGTCTACTTTCACGAAATCCCCCGTACAGTTTACTCCGAAGAACGCGTCTTCGTCCGGATTATAACAGAGCGAACCGCAGCGCGAAGACGGGTCGGTCAGTGACAGCACCTCGATGCTGGCGCCGATATCTTCGGCCGGTGCCGTAGCAAACGAATACATCGGCAGACCGGTGTCGGAATCCGGATCGGCATCATGCGCCACATATCCGTAGATTCTATTCTCCTGCGGAACGTATGCCACTGAAATGAAATCGGTGGGATGCTCACGGTCGCTTGCAAGTTCCACATCGGCGAGCACGTCTCCCTTCTTGAGGTCGAATTCGTGATAATGATGGTAGTCGAGCAACCGGTCGTCACTTTTCTCCATGGAGGAAATGGTACATAGCCGTCCGTCGGCGTTGATCCATCCCGCAACGAGCCTCGGCCCGGCCGGGGCCAGCTCATAATGCCACAGACGTTTTCCCGATCCGTCGGCGTTCACCTTATACAGGCCGGGAGTGGAGTCATCGGTGTCGCAGACGAGGTAGCCGTAGAACGAGCCGAGGGTGGCCGGTGCATACGTTCCGGCCGCAAATGCAGCCGGAGACACACTTGCGGCCAGAATACAGGCCGTAAATGCCGTAAATAATGTATATTTCATATTTTGACTCAGATCATTTTATAATGGTTTTTGCGTGGTTCAATATCGTTGTCCAGGATTCAAAAACTCCTTAAAGTATGACATTCAACCAGAAATGCGCCCTTCAAACGGCAGGTACGCTCTCTCGAAAATATTGCTTTTACCATTTTCATGACAAACATAGCGGTTTTTAAATTATTTTCAAATATATCAATGTTAAAATATATTAAATAAATTTATTGTGTTACATTCAGGCTTAACACTCTTTCATTTTTACTCCCAATAGAGCGGATTTTTTTAACATTCGGTAAAAATTTATCAGTATTTCCGGATCCCATCATACTTTTTTCATATTTTAGCGTTTAAATATTATATCCTGCTTTTCAAGCATATCGTGCCACGCACGTCCATGCTGGTGATAACTTCGGATATATTGTAATATATTTTGAATTTGACTGTAATATTTTCCGTAAGGCATTATTTTAAGGCGGAACTATGAAAAAACTTGATAAAGACTACGATGTAATTATAATCGGAGGCGGAGCCACTGGAGCCGGCACTGCCCGTGACTGCGCGTTGCGGGGACTGTCGGTTCTGCTTGTGGAACGCTTCGACTTCACGGCCGGGGCCACAGGCCGCAATCACGGACTTCTGCACAGCGGGGCCCGCTATGCGGTGACTGACCCCGAAAGCGCCGAAGAGTGTATCAGAGAGAATATCATCCTCAAGCGCGTGGCACGCCATTGCGTGGAGGACACAGGCGGACTTTTCATCACCCTTCCGGAAGATGACCTCGCGTTTCAGAAAACATTCGTCGAGGCATGCGGCAAAGCCGGTATAGAGACAGAAGTGATCTCGCCCGACGAGGCTCTCCGTCTGGAGCCGGCAATCAACCCGGAGCTAACCGGTGCGGTCAAAGTGCCCGACGGGGCTGTGGATCCTTTCCGTCTCACAACCGCCAACGTGATCGACGCGCGCCGGCACGGCGCCGACATCGTCACGTACCATGAGGTAACCGGCTTCCTCCGCACCGGCGACCGCATCGAAGGTATCATAATGCGCAATGTGCGCACAGGAGAGGAAACGGCCGCCACCGGCAAGGTCACAATCAATGCCGCCGGCATCTGGGGACATCTTGTGGCAAAAAAAGCCGGCATCGAAATCAACATGTTCCCCGCCAAGGGGTCTTTGCTGATCTTCGGTCACCGGGTGAACAACAAAGTGATAAACCGCTGCCGCAAACCGGCGAATGCCGACATCCTTGTGCCTGGAGACACCATCTGCCTGATCGGCACCACGAGCGACCGCATCCCGTTCGACCAGATCGACAACATGGATGTCACGCCCGAAGAGGTCGACGTGCTGCTCCGCGAGGGACAGAAACTCTCCCCCACCCTCGCCTACACACGCATCCTCCGGGCCTACGCAGGTGTGCGTCCGCTGGTGGCCGCCGACAATGACCCGACCGGCCGCAGCATCAGCCGCGGCATAGTATGCCTCGACCATGCCAAACGCGACGGCGTGGAGGGATTCATCACCATCACCGGCGGCAAACTGATGACATACCGCCTGATGGCGGAGGAGGCTACAGACATGGCCTGCCGCAAACTCGGAGCGGAAGGAAAGAAATGCGAGACAGCGCATCTGCCGCTCCCGGGCAGCGAACAAAGCGCATCGGAGATAGAACGCCACGACAAAAAACGGGAAAAAGAATATGTAGACAAGGTCTATACCCGGCGCATGCACATCATCGAGCTGCCCACCGAGCAGCTCGCCGCCGAAGGACGTCACGGAACGCTGTCGGAGGAGATTCAGTTCCTCAACAACGTGGATGAGGCTATGGTGTGCGAGTGCGAGCAGGTATCGGTGGGAGAGATAGAATTCGCCATCGAAAAACTCCATGTCCACAACCTGATAAATCTGCGACGTCGCACCCGTCTGGGGATGGGTACCTGCCAGGGACAGCTATGCGCGTGCCGCGCGGCCGGCCTTCTCGAGAAGGCCGATCACTGTGCCGACCGGTCGATGGCCGACCTCTGCTCCTTCATAAACGAGCGATGGAAAGGAATGTACCCTGTGGCATGGGGCGACACCACAAGCGAGACACAGTTCACCTCGTGGCTCTACAACGGAGTGGCTGGCCTCGACGAGTGGCTCAAGGAGCATGAACCGCAAAAGAATGTAAACGGAGAAATCAAGTATACGCTATGAAATTCGACACAATCATAATAGGAGGAGGACTGAGCGGACTGAGCGCGGGAATATCCCTGGTAAAAGCCGGGCAGCGCGTAGCCGTGGTGTCGGCCGGCCAGAGTTCGCTGCATTTCAACAGCGGCTCATTCGAGCTGATGGGCTATGACGAGAACCACCGCCCCGTGGAGAACCCGCTCGAGGCCATGAAAGGACTCGACGAGGAACATCCCTACCGGAGGATGGGCCTTGACAACGTGGCGCGCCTCGCCCCACAGGTGGCGCCGATGCTCGCCGATGCCGGAGTCAGAATGCGGGGAACCGCCGCGCGCAACCACTGGAGACTCTCCCCGATGGGAGTGATGAAGACCGCATGGCTCACCGTGGAGGACCATATCGCCCTCGACAGTCCCGACAGCTTTCCCTGGAAAAAAGCGGCCATCATCAACATCACCGGACTCCTCGACTTCTTCCCGCGCTTCCTCGAGACAGGACTCCGCAAGCGCGGAATGGAATGCAGTCTCGCCGAAGTGACATGCAATGAAATCGCCAAGCAGAGGGTGAGCGCCACCGAGATGCGCGCCACCAACATAGCAAGGGTACTACAAGGCAAAGCCCTCGAGTCGCTGGCAGCCGAGATTCGCCAGGCCGCAGGCGATGCGGAGGTGATTTTCTTCCCCTCCGCGGCAGGACTCGAAAGCATGAAAAACGCCGACATACTGCGCGAACTCGCCGGACGTCCGTTCTACTTCATCCCGACAATGAGCACCAGCGTATCGGGAGTGAGATGCCAGATGACACTCCAGAAATATTTCATGCGTATCGGCGGATATTATATGATCGGAGATGTGGTCAGCAAAGGAAACTTCGACGGCAACAGGCTCCTCTCGGTAGAAACGCGCAACTTCGCCTCAGACCGGCTCTCCGCCGACAACTTCATCTTCGCCGCCGGAAGCTTTTACAGCCACGGCATGGTAGCCACCCCCAGCGCGATAGTGGAGCCGGTGCTCGGCCTTGACACAGAATACCGCGGATCGCGCCCCGAATGGTACAACGAAGATATCTTCAGGAAACAGCCATATATGAAATTCGGCATCGCCACAGACGCGGACTTCCGCGCTATCCGCGACGGAAAAACCACCGAAAACATTTACGTAGCAGGCTCATCGCTTCCGGGCGCGGACTCCGTCAACGAAGGTTCAGGAGCCGGCGTGGCGGCGCTCACCGCCCTGCATATCGCTGAAAAAATCAAATAGACCCAACTATGGCACACAAATTAAAAACCGATTATCCTCTCCCACCGCAAGACGCCGCGGTACAGATGATCGATAATGTCAGCGACAACAATTTCGAGATGTGCACCAAGTGCACCATCTGTACCGTATATTGCCCGGTAACTCCCGTCAACCCGATATATCCCGGCCCGAAACAGGGCGGTCCCGACGGGGAACGATACCGCCTGAAAAAACCGGAATTCTACGACGAGGCCCTCAAATACTGTCTCAACTGCAAGCGCTGTGAGGTGGCATGTCCTTCCGACGTGAAGATCGGCGACATCATACAGGCAGCCAGAATAAAATACACGCCCCACAGACCGTCATTCCGCGACTCGATGCTGGCCGACACAGACCGGATGGGCACACTCGCCACGGCCGTGGCGCCCATAGTGAATTTCTCGCTCGGACTCAAGCCGGTAAAATGGCTGATGGACTCGGTGACCGGTATCGCCAAGGAGCGTACTTTCCCAAGCTATGCCTCGCAGAAGTTCATCACATGGTACAACCGAGAAGCACGCGAGGCTCAGAAACAGTATGCAAGGCAAGTCACATATTTCCATGGATGCTACGTCAACTACAATTACCCTCAGCTCGGCAAAGATCTGGTGAAGGTGATGAATGCCGTGGGCTACGGCGTAGAGGTAATGGAGCGGGAAAAGTGCTGCGGGGTGGCCAAAATCTCCAACCGGCTCATAAAGGAGGCGACTCGCGACGCACGGCGCAACATAGAGTGCATCACCGAGGCCGTGGACTGCGGCAATGCCGTGATAGGCACAAGCAGCACCTGCATCTTCACCATCCGCGACGAATACCCTCATCTGCTCAACCTCGAAGTGGAACATATACGCCCGCACGTGATGCTCGCCACCAAGTTCCTCTTCGAACTGTATGAGAGCGGCAAGATAAAATTCGTGTTCAAACCCGACTTCAGGCGCAAGGTGGCCTACCACACCCCATGCCACATGTTGAAACTCGGATGGCAGTATTACAGTACCGAACTGATGAAACTCATTCCCGGCGTGGAACTGGTGATTCTCGACAGCTATTGTTGCGGAATAGCCGGAACTTACGGATTCAAGAAAGAGAATTACCAGTACTCTCAGGGAATCGGCGAACCGCTCTTCGATCTTATCCGCGAGGTGAACCCGGACGTGGTGGCAAGTGACTGCGAGACCTGCAAATGGCAGATCGACATGTCGACCGACTACACCGTGATAAATCCGATCTCGCTGCTTGCCGAAGCCATCGACACCGAGCAGACCGCCATGGCCAACATGGGCTTCCGCGCAATGCAGTGAACAGGTACCGGAAACAAAGTTTAAAAAAATTCAATACCAACAAAAACTTCTTATAAGAAATTATGGCAAGATTTTTAGCACCTCCGGCGCCGAAGCCGGAACAGAAGCCGGGACCGGCTCTGGACAAGCGCTACAAGAAGATGCGCATGCAGGTGTTCACCGGAGCCTTCATCGGCTACGCGGCGTTCTACCTTGTCCGCAAGAATTTCTCGATGGCCATCCCGTTCCTCGACAAGTTCGGCATTGACAAGGGAGAGCTCGGCACCGTCCTTGCAATGAACGCCATCGCTTACGCGCTGTCGAAATTCCTCATGGGTTCGGTGAGCGACCGCTCAAACGCCCGGAAGTTCCTCCCGCTGGGACTTATCCTCTCCGCACTCGCCATGGCCTTCATGGTATGGCCTATCCAGGCGTTCGATCTTGTGACGCACCCGGAGAACAAGATCTGGGCACTTATGCTGCTCGGATTCCTCAACTTCCTGGTAGGATGGTTCAACGGCATGGGGTGGCCTCCGTGCGGCCGCATCATGACCCATTGGTTCAGCCTCCACGAGCGGGGCACCTGGATGTCGGTGTGGAACTGCGCCCATAATGTCGGAGGCGCACTCGTCGGCCCCATGGCCGTATATGGCGCAGCCTGGTTCGGATCCTGGTTCTACGGACAGAACTCAGACCTCTACTTCCTGGCCGGTACGTTCCTCTTCCCTGCGGCCGTCGGACTGCTGATCGCCATCGTGGCATACTGTCTGCTGCGTGACACCCCGCAGAGCGTAGGCCTCCCCTCCATCGAGAAATGGCGTAATGATTATCCCAAGAATTACAGCGCCAAGAGCGAGGAGGTACTCACCACCAAGGAAATATTCTTCAAATATGTGTTCAACAACAAATTCCTGTGGTTCATCGCCTGCGCCAACGCATTCATCTACATGGTCCGCTACGGCGCGCTTGACTGGGCCCCGACCCTTCTGACCAACGCCGGATTCGACATCAAGCAGGCCGGCTGGGCATACTTCGCCTTTGAAATCGCCGCCATCCCGGGCACACTCTTCTGCGGCTGGCTAAGCGACAAGGTGTTCAACGGACGCCGCGCCGTGCCCACCATCATCTTCATGGCGCTCATCATCGTGTTCCTCGTCCTCTACTGGATGTTCTACGACACGAGCATCACCATGGCCCTCATAAGTCTTATCGGAATCGGATTCCTCATCTACGGACCGGTGATGCTGATCGGTGTCCAGGCCCTCGACCTCGCGCCAAAGAACGCATCGGGTACCGCAGCCGGTCTCACCGGATTCTTCGGATACTTCTTCGGAACAGCCCTGCTCGCCAACATGCTCATCGGCTGGGTGGCCGACAACTGGGGGTGGGGATACACCTTCGGATGCCTGATCGCCGCCTGTCTGCTCTCCATCATATTCGTGGGCCTCACCTACAAAGAGGAACAGTATCTGGTCGAGAACAATCGCAAGCCGGCCGTAAAGGAAACCACCGAAGAGGACGTGGACTCACCGCTTAAATAACAATAACCAAACTATAAACTATATCAAACGCATGAAGAAACAACTGTTGCTTTCAGCCCTGGCTTTAGGAGGCCTGGCGCTGACATCCTGCGAAAACCAGGAGTTCCAGAATGAGAAGGAAGACGCGATGCGTATCGATGTCCAGCAGATTTCCCCGGAAATGGCAAAGGTGCGCGACTATGTCCCGCTCTATGCCGTAATCGCCCATCGCGGCTCCACATTCTGGGCTCCGGAGGAGACCGAGGCGGCATGGCGCTGGGCGCGCAACATCGGCGCTGACTATCTCGAAAGCGACCTGCAGTCGTCGAAAGACTGCATCGTGCTGGCCAACCACGATGACAATCTGGCCAGAACCACCAACATCGAGAAGGTGTTCAGCGAGTATGTGCCTTCCACCCGCAAGGACTTCTACCGCTCCTTCAGAAATCCCGACGGCTCGCAGCATTTCTCCGAAGAGGACATCGAACTGCAGTATCAGGCGGATGTGAACTCCTTCCGCCCCTACTATGCCATGAGCTATTATTTCCATGAGCTCCTCATGCTGGACGCAGGCTCATGGTTCAACGAGACATCGCCCGAACAGGCACGTCCCGCCTTCGCCGAGCAGCATCAGTATGTGTCGGCTCTCCGCGACCAGATCGCATACGCCGAAGGAAAGAAGCTGAACCGCGACGCCAACGGGGAGCGCGTGATCTCCTACAGGATCAAGGACAAGTACAAGGACATGACCCTCTCGCAGATCCGCGAGGCCATGCCTCAGTCCAAATACATGGCTTTCGTGGAGTATGACTTCTCCAACGCCTACGTACCCGACCCCGCCGACAACGGCAACCGCCCCGGAATCTATCCCGAGTTCAAGGAGTCATGGGTGAACCCCGCCAACATGGTGCAGCTCGTGTATGACGAACTTGACGCCTGCGGATGGAACATCATCACCCAGAAGGAGCCTGAAAACGCACCCTTCTATGTGAACGGCAAAGTGAACATCGGCAACACCAACGGAAAGGTAATTCTCCAGACATTCACCTTTGACGCACTCCGCCAGTACAAGGAGATCTTCAAGGGACAGGTGCCGATGTGCTACCTACTCTGGGAAGGAACCTACGCCACCGACCTGACATACACCACTCCGACCGGCTATGCCGACATCATCAAGTTTGCCCTCGACAACGGCTGCCACATCATCGGCCCGGCCATCTCCGGCGCTCCCAACAATTATCCCGAGATGAACAAGCCCTGGCAGGCTTACATGATCCGCAAGAGCGGAATGCTCAACCATCCCTATTCGTTCGACTCCTACGCACAGATGGGCAAATACATGGGTATCTACAACTATGGCATCGAGACCAAGTATGACAGTCTGATGAGAATCAAGGTGGATCCTTCCCCCTATTCCATATTCACCACCGAACAGAGCATGCCGGTCTACATGGACGGTTTCTTCACAAACCGCTCGGAAATGTCGCTCCGCTTCATGATCGACCAGGGATTCCGCTGCAACAGCAAGATCGGCAATCCTTTCAAGGAGGGCGCATGGTACGACAACTCCCAGGCTCCCCACGAGGTACTGGACGCTGTCAAGGTGCTCGAACAGCTCGGTTATTAATGAAGTCAGACAACAACTTCAAGACAACATCATTCCATTATCCAAGAATTATCAATCATGAAGAAATATCTTTTATTGCCGGCATTGGCATTCTGCCTGACAGCAGCAGCCCAGGACTTCGACAACGAGCCGACGATCGAACTCAAGAAAAATGATTTCCGCTTCACCGTGGGAGCGCGCATGATGGCTGACGTCGCCTATTATCACAGCGATTTCACTCCCCTCAAGAGCGGAGGCGCACTCTCCGACGCCCGCATCCGCACATCTTTCGCCTATAAGGACTGGTACTTCTATGCCGACTTCGGTTTCGGCGGAGGCAAGTTCTCGCAGAAGAACATCTTCGCTCAGTGGAGCCGCACCAACCTCAAGGGTGCCACCAACTATGTGAAGGCCGGATATTACAATGACCCCGGCTCGATGGCCCGCAATACGTCGCTGGCAAGCTACCACTTCATCTCACGCCCGGGCTGCACGATGGCTCTCGGCGTGGGCCGCGAACTCGGTATCTCCTACAAGATCCAGAACAAGTCGTTCTTCCTCAATCAGGGAATCAGCACTGACCACGCCTACAACGAGCAGGCCGCCGGCTTCGACGGCATCGCCGTGAGCGGCCGCTGGCTCTACCGTCCGGTCAATGATGCGCGCAATACGTTCCACATCGGTGTGAACGCACGATTCGCGCACAACGGCAACGGCAAGGTGGTCAACAATGTTCTCCAGCGTACCATCACACTCGGACAGGCCATGGAGACTTACGTCGACGGAACGCAGGACCTCGTATCGGCCGAACTTCCCTGGGCGAACAATGTGATCAACGTAGGCGCCGAAGTGCTCTACAAGAACCCGAAGTTCTTCGCCCGCGGTGAATTCCTCTGGAAACATGTCACCAAGAGCCGCGACAGCTACTCCCTCTTCGAGGACGCTCAGGACAACATCGACTGCTGGGGTACATACGAGGCATGGCTCGCCGCCAATCCTCTGCGCAACAACAATTTCTACGGAGGATATCTGGAACTCGGCTACAAGATTTTCGGAGATCCATACACCTACAACGACTCCGAAGCGGTGCTCGGCGGTTTCTCCGGCAGATCGCTTGAAATCGTGGCTCGCTACAACTACACCGGTCTGAACGACATCGTAGACGGCGAATACTACAGCGCCGGCCGCGACCAGTACTATCCCGCCGGCTACATGCAGGACTACCCCTACGCCTCCTCGAGCGTGGGCGGCGGTAACGTCAACTCAGTGACCGTAGGTCTGAACTTCTCGTTCAACAAGTACATTCAGGTGATGGCCGACTACACCTACAGCCACCTCGACCGCGACAAACTTCCCTACGACCGCAACTTCCACTCGGTCCAGGGCCGCGTCCAGTTCACCTTCTGACAGATACCTGCCAACCCACAATAACAAGGCGGAGCCGCATCAGCGGCCCCGCCTTTATTTATATTTCTATAATGATTAATGCAACGTCTTACCGCCAGAAGAGAGGCGTTGCCATAGTTCGCGGATCCAGAGGACTAAGGAGGAAACGGAGACTATCAGCAGAAGGTCCTCGGCACCGGAGGGACTGAAACGCCAGTCAGTGGTGTGGAGCATCGGCTCCACATTAAAGAATTCGTATGCGATCTCGGTTATGAAAAGCTGACCTGCGACTATTATCGCCACAATGCTCCAGAAACCTTTGCTCATTCTAAGGCGGAACACACTTTCGCCCGTCCCGAAGCAACGGGCGTCGAACATGTACCAGAAGTGGGTCCATACGAAAATGGAGAACAGCAGCGTCGCCTCGTAGGGGGTCATCGGCGAGAGCGCGCCGACGTGCGCGTGGAACATCTGCGGAATCGAGGTGACCTCGGCATGGTTGAAAAGCCAGTAGAAACCGAAGGTGATCAGAAAGAAAAACGTTCCCACGCCTGTGAGCTCCACCATCATCTGTCGGGTCAGGATGGAGGCGCTGCGGTCGCGCGGCCGGTCGCGCATCACGGATGGCGACGGTGGCAGCGAGGCAAGCGCCATCGCCCCGAACGTGTCCATAATCAGGTTGACCCACAGCATCTGCGTCACCGTGAGGGGCGACTCCGAGCCGAAGAAAGAACCGAAAAGCACGAGGAAGCATGCGGCCACGTTCACCGTGAGCTGAAACAGCAGGAACCGCTGGATGTTCCGGTACAGGGATCTGCCCCACATCACGGCGCGACCGATGGAAGAGAAAGAGTTGTCGATGATGGTGATATCCGAAGCCTCCTTGGCCACCGAGGTGCCGTCGCCCATCGAGAGCCCCACCTGCGCGGCCTTAAGGGCCGGCGCGTCGTTGGTACCGTCACCGGTGACGGCCACCACTTCGCCGAGAGCCTGCAACGACTCCACGAGCCGCTTCTTGTCCATAGGGCGCGCACGGGCTATTATCTTGATGTCCTCCACGCGCTGCCGCAATTCGACATCGCTGAGTGCGGCAAATTCCGTACCGGTAATGATGTTTCTATCCGTATCCGCAGAATCGTCCCACAGACCTATCTGACGACCTATCTCACGGGCAGTACCGGGAGTATCGCCCGTAACTATCTTTATCCTGATACCCGCATCGGCAACCTCCTTCACCGCCGCCGGCACATCCGGGCGCACCGGGTCGGATATCGCCGCAATGCCGAGGAAAGTCAGCCTTCCGGAGACTATGCGGCCCCCTTCGATGGTCCGGTCGCCGGGGCCGAGTTCCTGATAAGCGAAGCCGAGCGTACGCATCGCCATGTTCTGGTATTCGAAAAGACGTGCCTCAATCTCATCGGAAGTGACACCGGCTCGATCGCGGCACATGGCGAACACAATCTCCGGAGCCCCCTTCACATAGATGATTCTCCTGCCGCCGGCAGACTTCACCACCGTAGCCATATATTTGCGCTCGGTAGAGAAAGGCAGTTCCTCGATCATTTCCACCCCTGATCTGAGTCTGCGGTAATCCATTCCCCGGCCGCGGAGCCAGAGGAGCAATGCCCCTTCGGTGGGATTGCCTATCACCTGCGGATTCTCACCCGAAAGGTCGAGCTGCGCGGTGGAGTTTACCGCGATTCCCTCATAAAGCACCTCATCGGAAGGATTCCCGAAAAAATCGGCCTGATAGACCTGCATCTGGTTCCGGGTCAGCGTGCCGGTCTTGTCGGTGCATATCACGGTGGTGGCGCCCATTGTCTCGCACGCATGCATCTTGCGGACAAGATTGTTGGTTTTCAACATCCGGCTCATGGAGTAAGCGAGCGAGAGGGTGACAGCCATGGGAAGCCCCTCAGGCACCGCCACCACAATCAGCGTGACTGCCACCATCAATGTCTTCAGGGTGTGCCCCAGCAAAGCCGACCAGGTCTCGCTGTCGGCACCGGGGTTGAGCATAGCGAACGCACCGGCCGCCGTGGCGATAAAGAGGAAAAAGAATACTGCAATCACAGCGGAGCACACTCCCTTGGACCAGTTGTGGAATTTCCTGACAAGCAGCCATAAAAAAGCGATGACCGGGATTACTGTCATGTATGACTGCCAATTGCCGAATCCAAGGAAGTGGACCAGCTGGCCGATGATCACCAGACCGGCGAAAAGATAGCTCGCGTCTGAGATCCAGACTGCGAGCCGGTCAAGCTGTTCGTTGAGGGGCGTCCTCACCGAGTCATCGATCTGCGACTCCGTAAACACCTTACCCATCTCTGTTGCATCGCCCACTTTCTGCACACGCATCACGCCATGTCCCTCCATTACCTTGGTGCCTCGCTCCAGATGATTCGACGGATAAGTGGCGTCAGGATCGAAATGGGCAGGGTCGACAGTCTTGGCACACATCGGCTCGCCGGTGAGTGACGACTCGTCGACACTCATGCTGACAGCCTCCATCAGTTCGCCGTCGGCAGGCACCTCGTCGCCAGTGTTGACAAAAACGATGTCTCCCACCACCACATCGCGCCGGGGCACAGTGGTGACGGTGCCTCCACGCATCACCTCCACCGGCTCGTCATCGTTCACCCTGTTCAGAATAGAGAAAGCCCTGTTGGCCTTCTCCTCGAAGATGAATGCAAGCCCCGTGGCGAGAAAGATGGCTATGAAAATGCCGACCGGCTCGAAAAACACCTTCCAGTCATGCCCCAGACCATAGTACTCATAACATGCGATACCGATCGACAATGCTCCCGCCACCAGCAGGATGACAATCAACGGATCCCGGAATTTCTTAATAAAAGCGCGCCACTTCGACTCCCTGGCGGGAGGAGTCAGCAAATTGGTGCCGTGCAGACGGCGACTCTCCACGACCTGATCGTCCTCCAGGCCGATATATACCTGTTTCTTATTTTCCATTGCAGCGAATATGACAAGGCCGCGGACATGGCTGAGGATACGGGCCATGCCGGGCCTGAAAAACAAATGCAAAAGTATCACAAATATCCGGAACAGAACCAACCGTCCCTGTTAATTATTTGTTAACTTTGATTTCACTCGGGAATGACCGCCGCTTTGCAGACGGCCTGCATCAGGGTCTGGCGTAAGGACTGGCGTATGTTCCGGGTCCACGGGTCGACTGGATCTGATGAAACCATCAATGCTTTCACACCGTTCCAGCGCGACCCTCCGAGACGCACCTTCGGCTTGTCGAACGTGCCCGTGATATTGACTCCGAACGGTATGTGGAACGGACTCTCAAGTACGCTCAGCTGGTAACACAGGTCTCCGTCGAGGTTATTAAGTCCCGTCATTCGGAGCCGGTAGCGGGGAATTTCGATATCAAAAGGATAGACCTCCACCCGATTGCGGCGCAGGGCGGCATGGACATCGATGTCACCCGTATCAAGCGTGACATGGTCAGGGATGAGCATCCGCCACGCCATTTTGTCAATAAATTCGTTGCGGTTTATATGGAGGCTCCGTCCCTTGACATAGAGGTCAGCAGCGGCCGAAGGGATGTTGAAATACATCTTCGGGAAGAAATGCGCCTGTCCGGCAAAATCTACGGAAAATATGCCGTTGAAATTTCTGATTGCCGGATACGGGGCAAGCTTCCCGGCAAATGCCCGATAAATGTTTTCGGTCTTTATATCGCTCACTGAAACAGAGGCGCCAACCTGCATCCGCTGCAGGTCCGAAGTGTCGAACAGAAAATTCAAGCCTATGTCCCCGAAAGGAGAGCGTGCGGTGACGGTATCCGCCGAGAGCCGGCCGTCGCGAAGGCTTAGATCGCCCTTGATTCCGGTGAGCGGAATATCAAGATATAGGAGTCTGCCGGCCAATATCCTCACATCGGCCCTGACATTGCGGGGCAACAACATGGCAATTGTATCGGAGGCAGTCAGCGGCTGCGGACCGGCGAGGGCCTCGACAGCCTTCTCTCCTCTGGCGGCACGGAGTCCCGCCACGTAGACGCGCGCAAGCTCGTTACAATCCAATGTGTCGATGTCCATGACAAGAGTCACCGGCAGAGGCACAGGGCCGGCGGCATTGATGAACTGACGGAGATTGGCCACCGTACCCCGTACTCTCACGGCAGAACGGCCGCTTTTCAGCGTGGCACGGGCTATATTAAGCGAGTCGAGGCTGAGCGAGAGACGAGTATCGCTCAGGACATTGTCGGCGGGGAATGCCGTCGAGCGTACCGTGCCGCGCGCCAGCGTG
>OFGE01000495.1_pt1 | contig 42994 bp, 38 predicted proteins | sample 1521681 | NCBI WGS metagenome assembly OFGE01 (sample SAMEA3504093, study PRJEB24116) | mouse gut metagenome | biome: mouse gut; feature: mouse-associated habitat; material: faeces | place: Denmark | collected 2011
AAATCGTTGTAAGTATATGTGAAATCTGGCGTAAGTGTGAATTGTAACAACAGTTCAGCCTTCTACCGTCAAAAAGGAGAATTTAAAAATTTTTTCAGTAAGATTATCCACAAAAAAATGGAAGGTTTTTGTAATTTACAGGCTCTCTCCCTCTTTTTGTGGATAATTTTAAATCCAATCCCCTTTAAACATATTTTTCTCTTATAAATACAAAAAGGTTATTCACTTTTACGTATAATTGCAGAAATTTTCTGCACCGTCATTTTGACGGATCGATTTTGACGTCTGGATTCTGTGGAAAAAGAACATAAACAGGAAGTGAGAGAATTACAAGAAGAGCTTTCTGATTTAAAAAAAAAAAAAAAATACTATCTTACGTGCAGAAAATCAGTTGCTGAAAGAAGATAATGCACGTTTAAAAAGCATTATCAATAACGCCAGCTCCAATACTTCGCTTCCGCCATCCATGGATCAGAAGGGTGGAAAACCTGCCAATACCTATAATGGAAGAAAGAAAACAGGACGTAAACCAGGTGGACAAAACGGTCATACCAGAACGACACTTATAAATTGTAGAAAATGAACCCACAGAGGAAGACTTCCACTTTGTCAAAAGGTTTATTTCGTGAAATATATAACAAGAAATCGGTATATAGATTTAAGTTTTATTATATGTCCTACAATATAATCCTTCTAAAAGAACAATAGAGATGGTACAATTTGGTTATTGTATGATATGCCTGTATTGAATCCTTCCATTCCGTACTGAAAAAGGAAAAAATTTATCTGACACCGTTGCACAATCTTTCCACTTTTTTGTTTAAAGCATTGACATAGATTTAGTCAGTTTTTTGTTTGGCTTCCATGACACGACGGGGCAGTTTTCAAAGGAATTTACTGGCATTGCATTATCGCCTTTCATATAGTTTGTATTATGATGTTAACATTTATGACATAAAATATCAATGTTACAATTAAAAACAGTATGGTTTTTAATTGGCAAACAGAAGAAGTCTGTGAAAATTATGAAGTAATTTTTTAAAGTTTAATCATTTTTACATCTGAAATTCGTTATATATATTGGGAGGCAAAATGGGAGAAGATAAAATAGAAGATAAAATTATAGAAAAAATTCAATGCGGGGATTCAGGAGCTATTGAGAACTTAGTTCAATTGTATTATTCTGATATATTGCAATACTGTATTTTACATACTGCGGACTGGAATACTGCTGAAGATGCAACACAGGAAACATTTTTGAAAGTAATACGATATTTAGATCAATATGTTCATAAAGGGAAATTCCGTTCCTTTTTATATAAAATTGCCAAAAATACGTGTATTGATATTGGAAGGAAAAAAAATAAAATAGATATTCAGCCTGAACAGTTCTTATATAAATTAACCTGTAACGAGGAAGGCTATGAAGATATACAGGAAAATCTGCAATTACGGCAATTAGTCAAAGGGTTGCCCGAAAAAATGCAGGAGATTGTAATACTTAGATTTTCTCAGGAATTAACAATGCGGGAGATAGCAGATATTGTCAATCTTCCTATGCGGACAGTGCAGTCTCAACTGCGGTTAGCATTAAAAATATTAAAAAAGGAGATGGGAGAAAAAGACTGTGAATAAATTATTAAAAAAACATTTAAAAGAAGCATTACAGCATATGGACAGACCAGTCAATGATATTCATATGCGGCAAACCTGTGAAGCGGTAAAATGGGAATGGACGAAAAAACATAAAGACAGAATAAGATTTTGGGATTTGTTTAAAGTGCAGATTCGCTTTCTTGGATGGAGGGTATGGCTGGTACAAAACTTATTTCTTATTACAATATACATCTTGTTCGAAAGTATGAGTGACCATTTTTGGGTTGCAAACAATCGGTATACGTCAATATTTTTATGTTGTATATCAATATCGTTATTACTTTCAGCAGTGCCATTCATTTATAGGTCAGTCAAATATAAAACACAGGAAATTGAAATGGCATCTTATTTTTCCAGAGCAAAATTTATATTAGTGAATTTATTGATGCTTGGCATAGGAAACGTAATTGTTTTGGGCGTAGTGTTTGGGCTGGCAGTTGTAAAAACTTCTCTAAGTATGGGTGGCATATTATTGTATTTAGGAGTTCCTTATTTAACTACAGGCTGTGAATTGCTCCATTTGCTGGGGCATACTTCGGCTGGACAGTTCTCAAAAAAAACGATAATATCCATAACTGCGTTAGGATTTGTTTTGGTATTAATAAATCAGTTTTATGATTTTTTCTCTATACAGTCTTTTTCAGGCAGCTGGTTTATTGTATGCAGTGGACTCGTAATTTATATAATATATCAAGTTCGATATATTGCGTTTCAATCGCCGTATGTTGACACCTATTGATTTAGGATTAGGAAGGATAAATATTTATGGAATTATTAATCGATCATGTTTCTAAGAGTTTTAAAGATAAAAAAGCTGTAAGGGATTTTTCCCTGAATATCACGCCGGGAGTATGGGGGTTACTGGGGGCTAACGGCGCTGGAAAGACTACATTGATACGAATCATTACAGGAATTATGAAGCCGGGGGCAGGACAAGTTGTATATGATGGGATACCGATTGAAATACTGAAAGAGAAATATAAGGATATATTAGGATATCTGCCGCAGGAATTTGGATTTCCACCAGAATTTTCGGTGAAAGATTATCTAGAATATATTGCGTCATTGAAGGGGCTTACAATTCAGGACACCAGAAGAAAAATGGAAGAATTACTGACGGAGCTGTCTTTAACGGATATTTACCGCAAAAAAATTGCAAAACTGTCAGGCGGAACAAAACAGCGAGTGGGAATCGCACAGGCATTGCTCAATGAACCGGAAATATTAATCTTAGATGAGCCTACCAGCGGATTAGATCCAGGAGAGCGTATCCGTTTTCGGAATATGCTTGCAAAATTTGCGCAGAATCGTGTCGTTTTGATATCCACACATATTGTTTCTGATGTGGAATATATTGCAACAGAAAATGCGATTATGAAAGAGGGGAAACTAATCGCTTCGGGAAAAACAGAAGAGTTAGAGAAGCTGGTGGATGGAAAAGTGTGGTGCGCTGTGATATCAGCGGAGCATCTGCCAAAATATGAGAGCAAGACCAGAATTATCAATATGAAAAGCCAGGACAATGGGAATATTCTGGTACGTTATCTTGCAGATGAGCCGTTTATTGATCATTCTGAAAAAGCATCCCCCAATTTGGATGATGTATATTTTTGGTTGTTTCCAAGGGAAGGACAGGTAGAAAAAGTATGAGATTACTGTATCTGGAAATAAAAAGGATGTTGAAGGTAAAACGTATCAGGATTGTATTGATACTGGCAGTCTGTCTTTCCATATTGTTGGCATATTTGCCTGTAACTTTTGAATCCGTCAGCTATACTGAGGAAACAGGAAATATCGTTGAGTTAAAAGGCATTGAGGCTGTAAGGTATAAAAAGAATTTACAGAAAGACATTGCAGGGGTTGTCACTGATCAAAAAGTCCGCATGGCGGTTGAGGAGTGTCAGAAAGTTTTTCATGAATATGGTGTACGCGATTACTATGAGCTTCCGGATGAGATTTATGTAAAAAGAATTCTTCCAGTTATTCCCCTAGCAAAAGGAGTCAGAGAGGTTTTTGCAAATCCTTCTACTGGTATGGCTCCGAATATTTTAGAAATAGATGCCGCAGAAATAGAAGACTATTACGCCAAGTGTGAGGAATGGGCTGCAAGTCTAATGGAAATAGAACAGAAGGACAATCCTGCAGCACAGGATTTTGCAGTAAGAACGTATCATAATGTTGAAAAACCTTATCAGTATTATCCGGGAACAAGCAGGAATGCAATGGATTATCAGATATTGCTGGCTTTGGGTATTCTGATCCTCTGTACAATGATATCGACTCCAGTATTTTCTTCTGATTATCAGACAGGAGCTAATGACATTTTTCGGACAACAAAAAAAGGAGGAATTTATTACGGAAATATAAAGATTGCTGCGGGCATACTTGTCTGTAGCGGTGTATATTTAGCCTGTATGGCTTTATATCTTATCATCTCAAATGGTTTATTTGGGTGGGAATGTACTAAGACATCAGTTCAGATGGTATATTCCATTGTTAATCTGCCGGATTTTAATATAGGGGAATTACAGCTTGCTGTCATGTTCGGAGGGTTGCTTTCTGTTTGGGCGACAATGGGTATCACGCTTTATTTCTCTTCAATAAGCAGAAATACGGTTGTATCTCTGTCACTGGGATTCGTACTGTGTATATTGCCATTGTTTGTGTATGTCATCATTCCTGACAAGGTTGGATTATGGATGAATTGTATTCTGCCATCAGGCGGTGTTTGTCTGCAGACCAGTTATCTGTTTCAACTGATAGATTTTCAATTTCTTAATATAGGCGGACTGTCAGTCTGGGTGCCTTATGCAATGGTAGCTTTTGCAATTGTTGAGATTCCACTGTTTTTAGTCGTAACGATTCGGTGTTATCTGAATTATAAGGTGAGTTAAATAAGGCAGTTATATGAAATTTGGAGATGGGAAGCATATAAAACGTTTAAATGCGTATGAAAAAGAGAAGGTAGGTATAAATATGACAAACACTGTAATATTAAATAATTTTAAAGCTTTTTTTGAGGATTTAAAGTAGAACTACAAGTATTCAAGACTAGGTAAAACATTTGCAACAACAAATAACTTTTATTTTTATGATACTGGCACAGGTAAAGTATTGAGCGTAACATTATCTGTATATAAGATTCTAGAATGTTTGCTGGAAACGGATACGTTTGACTCAATTTTTCAATTAGGCATTGCGAATGAAGAGTTATACGCTTCTTTGCAGGAGATTAAAGAAGCTGTACAAAATGAGAATATTTTACAAGCACCGCCAGTTTTGACTATTACCGAAGGAGGTGAATACGCAAGCGATTGCCTTCTTCCTGAACACAGCCGGAAACGGGGAACTGGGGTTATCAGAGGGGAGCGTCTATGGTTTTTGCCGGAAATTTGCGGAAATGTCGGAGGAAAGCATTCTGCATTTGGAAGGGAAACTGCTTGCCCAAAATGTAGTTGCAACGGATGCCACAACTGTAACGGTAAATGGGGAACAGAAATATATACGCAATTTCAGCACAGAGGATACCGTGCTTTACCATGCCATGAACAGCAAATCAATAGAATCCCTGAAGAGGCTGGATTTTCTGAAACGATATGCAGGCATCCTTGTTCATGACCACGAAACAGCACTCTACCATTTTGGAATAGAGCATGCAGAATGCAATGTGCACATCATTTGCTATTTACGTAAGAATACGGAAGAAACAGGGAACCGATGGTCAGATAAGATGATTTCATTACTGTGTGGAATGAATCAATACCGGAAAGATCTGGCGGCACAGGGATTGGATGCCATGCCTGTCGAAGAGATAATGGAGGATGAAGAGAAGTCTTTTTCCATTCTAAAGCAGGGACGAGAAGAGCATAAAGCCACATCCCACAAATATGCGAAGCAGGATGAAGCGGCACTTCTAGGCAGGATGGAAAAGTACAGCCACAACCATCTTTTATTTCTGCATGACTTTATTTAGGGGCACACCGGCTATATTTTAGCTGGTGCAATGTTGGTTTGCTCAGCCGGAAGGCTGAACTGTTACCAAGTTTTTGTATTAATTGTAATCGTTCAGCTTTCGGCTTCCTGTTACAGGCATCAAGCCATTCAAAAAACTGCCATTTCAACTTGAAGTTCTTTTGCCTGCATATCAGACGCATTTTTTATCCAGCTTATATCAAATCCGCAAGTACTTAAATACTCGCTTATATTTTTAATTGGAAGTACATCGCGGTATGATTTTGCATTTCCTGTCTTTTTTAAGGACTCTGGCAAAAAAATAGAAAAACTTTCTCTGTTTTGAAATCTGCCTACCATTCTATCACCATATTTTTGTTTATCCATGATTGTATAGTAAGAACGCCGCTCTTCTGCTTTATGTAACGAAATACATATCGTATGAGTTGGCGATATTGTGTCTTCTTCTAAACCATAAATCCAAGACATTAAATTGTGGTAGTTAAAAAAATCCATTGCTGTTGGACAACTGAGCAAAATCCATAAACTGTTATTTATAGGCGTAATTTTAAATTTGTACTTACGTTTTTTTCCGGCGAAAATCTTGGAATAGTCAATGATTTTTGCTTCCACATAATCCACATTTGTATCTTTGACACAAATATATTTCTCGTATTCTGACATTTTCAACGGAAAGATTCCATTTCTTAATTTAGGGACACGATAAGGTTGCGGCTCTTCCTGTGTATATTTAATTTGTAGAAACGCTTCTATCAATTCTTTGTTGTCCTTTTCAATTACCAAGTCTAACGGGCTTGTTGCAAACTTATTTAACGCATATGGATTTGCCCCCAATTTTAATAATTCTTTTGCTATTGCATTTCGTTCATTGGTCGTATAACGCACAATTTTATGCAATAGTGTATCCCCACATCTATCACTTTTCAAATTCAAATTGGGATGATATTTTAAGATTTCTCTTAGAAACTTCCAATCTTCCTTTGATTCTGTTACCATAATCGCTGTACTTCCTGTGACATTTTGTATATCTACATTAATTCCCCGCTGCAGCAGATCCTTTGCAATATCTAGTTTCTCCAAGAGAACGGCTACATAGAGAAAACTGCAATCATTACTATCTGTATAATTAATATTCTGTATTTTGCCCACTACTTTTTCATAATCCTGATATGTCGTTCCATTTGTTCTGATAATATGAAGGAGTTCTTCTTCATCATTTAAAAAACTGTAATTTACCATAACCTCTATCTCCGAACTGATATTCTACCCAAGAGAGCTATTTTTATTTTCTTTACCTTCTATCAGCTATTATCCACCTTAATTCGGAAAAACCAAAGTCGCATTTTCCAGCTCATCTGTATCTTTTTCTGAAATATAAATTTGGGCAGATGCAGACAAATCATTGCCTTTAAACCTTTCATTTTGAAATAATGTGCTTATCATTGGCCAATTTTTACTTGCATCCTCTGTTTCAAGCCAAATTGCCATTAATGGTCCTGGCTGCCCTTCTTCTGTATCAATATAATCATATCCATTATCTTTTATAGCAGCGTTTGACACTTCCTCAATGCGATCTGGAATGCAATAGCGCAAATCCATATCAGGATTTTCAAGTTTACCTGGGTTTAACACCACAATAATTGTTTGCATGAACCTACCTCCATAAGTATGATTTGTTTTCAATATACAACACTTGCTTGTCAATTGCAAGCAATAAAAATTTGTAACAGTTCAGCCATACAAAATTAAATATATATTATAAATGAGTATGGCTGGACTGTTACAATAATTTAACGATAAACCTTTTTGAGTATTGACAAGTTGCGATATATCATGTTAGAATGTCACCATTATCAAGAAAGAGGTGAAAAGATGCGGAAATAATCTACTTTTGATCACATGAAGTTTGAAACAGTATGCAATTATTGGAGGTACTGTTTATCATGTTGCCAAAAGTGGATTATGTTCTCATAACCTCTTTTTCTTATTTTGTAAAAGGCGATCATAAGATATGCGGCCATAGCCACAGAAAGTGACGTATTTTTTCCGTGTAGTGATTGGCTGTATCAATGCTCTAAAAAAGAGGTTATAGTATGTAATGGAACTGTTTGGCGACAAATGGTTCTTTTTTTGTGCCGCCCCTGCAGCGGAAATATGCTGCAAAAACATCGCACGGGAAGCGCGGCGCGTAATGATATCAGCATTCCACTCTCGATTGTACCAAAATGGCATAAAAAGAACCCTTGAGCTTGAAAGGAGAATTGATATGGCACAAATAAATGTAACAAATCTGACTTTTTCTTATGAAGGAAATTTTGATACTATTTTTGAAAATGTATCTTTTTGTATTGATACAGATTGGAAATTAGGCTTTATAGGCCGAAATGGGAAGGGAAAAACAACCTTTTTGAATCTGCTTTTGGGAAAATATGAATATGCTGGCTCAATTAGCAGCTCAACGGTATTTGATTATTTTCCGTACCAGATTTCACAGGAGCAGATGCAGCTTCCTGCTGCCGAGTTGATAGACAATCTAAAAAATCAATGTGAATTCTGGCGCGTTATCTGTGAGTTAGAACAGCTATCCGAAAATACAGAAATTTTATACCGGCCTTTTTATACCCTAAGTCTTGGAGAACGGACAAAGGTTCTGCTTGCGGTTTTGTTTTCCGGCGAAAATGATTTTCTGCTGATTGATGAACCCACCAACCATTTAGATCAGGCATCCAGAGAACATGTCAAAAACTATCTTGCGTCCAAAAAAGGCTTTATTCTTGTATCGCATGACCGCGATCTTTTAGATGCTTGTATCGATCATGTTCTTGTCCTAAACCGTCAGACAATTGAAGTGCAAAATGGAAATTTTACAAGCTGGTGGGAAAATAAACAGCGTGCTGATCAATTTGCATTGGCAGAAAATGAAAAACATTTGAAAGAGATTGGCAAGCTAAAGCAAGCTGCTTCACGCACCGCCATGTGGGCCGACAAAAACGAAAGCACAAAAATAGGCTACGATCCTATTAAGGAACACGATCGGTGCAAAGGCACACGCGCCTATATTGGAGCAAAAACAAAAAAAATGCAAAGCCGCTCAACACAAATGATAAATCGCATGAATCAAGAAATCAAAGAAAAGGAAGGTCTTTTAGTTGACTTAGAGCAGCCTGTTGACCTAAAGCTCATTTCCTTAGTGCATCACAAAAATACACTTGTAACTTTCCGAGATTATTGTCTCCAATATTCTGACGCTCAAAATCCTGTTTTGACAAACCTGACTTTTTCAGTTCAAAAGGGAGAACGAATCGCAATTCATGGCGAAAATGGCTGCGGAAAGTCCACTCTGATTAAAATGATTTTGCAAAAATCAGGGTGGACACATTCCACAATGAATGTCCTAGAATCCGGAACCGGACAAACTGCGTCAGGATTGGTGATTTCATATGTGAATCAGGACACCTCTATGTTAAGCGGCACTATCCAGAAGTTTTGTGCAAAACAAAATCTGTCAGAAAGTCTTTTTTGTGCAATTCTTCGCCAACTCGACATGGAACGCGTACAATTCCAGAAAAATATGGAAGATTTTTCTGAAGGCCAGAAAAAGAAAGTTCTTATTGCGGCAAGTTTGCTTACCCCAGCACACTTATATATTTGGGACGAACCACTAAACTTTATTGATGTATTCTCCAGAATGCAAATTGAAAAACTTCTGTTGGAGTATCAGCCCACTATGCTGTTTGTCGAACACGATACAAGATTTCGTGAAAAAATTGCAACCACAACAATCAGCTTATAATTGATGCTTTGTCTGGAATACGCAAATTTATTGCATTATAAATGTATATACAAGATATTGTAAAATATTGTGGAACTATAATACTTTATCTTGTATATACAATACTTATTGCGCTCCTCCAAATTCATGAACTGCCGTTTCGTACAGATTATTCCCCTGTGAATCAATCACTACAATAACAGGAAAATTTTCGACCTCCAGTCTCCGAATAGCCTCTGTTCCCAAATCATCATATGCTACTACTTCTGATGCGGTAATTGACTTGGATAAAAGTGCACCCGCGCCGCCTACTGCTGCAAAATATACAGCTCCATTGCGAACAATCGCCTCCTTCACTGCATCGCTTCTTTTCCCTTTTCCAATCATTCCCTTTAATCCAAGATCTAAAAGTCTTGGTGCATATTTGTCCATCCTGCTTGCTGTTGTCGGTCCTGCGGACCCAATAGGACGCCCCTCTCTTGCTGGAGATGGTCCCATATAATAAATAATATTGTTCGGCAATTCTATTGGAAGCTGTTCATTTTGATTCAGCGTTTCATCCATGCGCTGATGAGCCGCGTCCCGTGCAGTGTATATTGTTCCTGATAAATATACATAATCGCCTGCTCTCAGTGTTTTGGCATCTTCTTCGGTGATTGGTGCTTTGATGTATTTATCCATTTCTATTCATTCTCCTTTTTATATTGTCCTAACTGCATGACGGTTTACATGACAGCAAATATTAACTGCTACTGGAAGCCCTGCAATATGGGTTGGATACGTATTGATATTGACAGCAAGCGCCGTTGTTGTCCCGCCAAGCCCTCCTGGACCAATGCCGGTTTGATTTATTTTCGTTAAAAGCTCTTCTTCTAATTCGTGGACATATGGTATTTCGGAATGTTGATTTACTGGCCTGGTCAGTGCCTTTTTTGCCATTAGTGCACATTTTTCAAAAGTTCCGCCAATTCCGACTCCCACCACCATCGGCGGGCAGGCGTTGGGCCCTGCATCTCTGACGGCCGCAAGAATAGCATCTTTGACGCCCTCTGTGCCATCAGCAGGTTTCAGCATAAAAACACGACTCATATTTTCACTGCCAAAACCTTTGGGGGCAACCGTTATCTGCACCTTGTCACCCGTGGTCATTTCATAGTGTATTACTGCCGGGGTATTGTCTTTGGTATTCTCACGAATGAGTGGGTCTTTGACAACCGACTTGCGCAGATACCCTTCCACATATCCTTGGCGGACTCCTTCGTTTATCGCATCCTCCAAACTTCCGCCTTCAAAATGAACGTCCTGCCCTATCTCCATAAAAATTACTGCCATTCCTGTATCTTGACAGATTGGTATCATATCTTTGCCTGCAATAAATAAATTGTCTTGCAACTGGTTTAATATCTGTTTTCCAAGCGCGCTGTTCTCTGTATCAACAGCCCCCTTTAATGCATCGTCCATATCTGAAGTCAAAAAATGATTGGCTTCAATACACATTTCCTTGATATTTTTGGTAATTTCCTGAACATTCACTGTTTTCATATCCACACTCCTTGTCTTTTTATCTCAAAATACGTTACTGTCTACTTCGTTCCAGTAACCAAAATACATCCTTTAGCGTGCTGCCAATAAGTCTGCAAATTCTCCATTACATGCGGCGGCCAAATCTTGTGGGGCAAGTTCTAGCTGCATACCAAGTTTTCCGCCACTGACGATGATTTGCTGCAGTTCTTGTGCAGTTTGTGCAATACGCGTGGGGTACAGCTTTTTCATGCCAATCGCAGTACAGCCGCCTCTGATATATCCTGTCACCGCATTGATATCTTTTACATGAAGCATCGCGACAGATTTTTCCCCGACAGATTTTGCTGCTTTTTTCATATCCAACTCCTCTGCAATCGGAATAACAAACACATAATAATTTTTGCTGCTGCCTTGTGTCACCAATGTCTTGTACACTTTTTCATAGGGAAGTCCAAGCATGTCCGCAATCTGAATTGCGTCGATAAATTCATCGCATTCATATGTGTACGATTTATATGGTATTTTCTTAGTCTCTAAGATACGCATTGCATTTGTTTTGATTTCTTTTGCTTTTGCCATTGCTCATGCTCCTTTTATATTGACTGCTTTGTTGTTCTCCTGTAATATCAGATATATAGTTTATCACAAATATTGAAAATTGAAAATAGGACTTGGAAAGGCAAGGTTTTAACAATGAGTATTTTGAATGTAGAAAATCTTTCTCACGGATTTGGAGATAGAACGATTTTTACAAATGTTTCGTTTCGGCTTCTGAAAGGAGAGCATATTGGTTTGATTGGCGCTAATGGCGAGGGCAAATCTACTTTTATGAATATTATTACCAACAAGCTGATGCCGGACGAAGGAACAATAGAATGGGCCAAAAACGTGCGTGTGGGGTATCTTGATCAGCATACAGTTTTAGAAAAAGGCTTATCGGTGAAAGATGTGCTTTCATCTGCCTTTGATTTTTTGTATGAAATGGAAGCCCGTATGAATGAACTCTGTGACAAAATGGGTGAAGCTTCCGAAACAGAACTTGAAGCCTATATGGAGGAACTTGGCACCATACAGGAATTGCTCGATCAACATGATTTTTATATGATTGATGCAAAAGTAGAAGAAGTCGCAAGGGCGCTTGGTCTTTTGGAAGTTGGGCTGGATACTGATGTCACAGATTTAAGCGGCGGACAGCGCACCAAAATTCTTCTTGGCAAACTGTTGCTGGAAAAACCTGACATTTTGCTTTTGGACGAGCCTACAAACTATCTTGATGTCAATCATATTGAATGGCTGAAGCGATATTTGCAAGAATACGAAAACGCATTTATTTTGATCTCACACGATATTCCTTTTTTGAATAGTGTGATCAATATTATATATCATATGGACAATGCACAACTAACGCGCTATGTTGGTGATTATGATAAATTTCAAGAAGTTTATGCTATGAAGAAAACCCAGCTAGAAGCCGCTTACAATCGACAGCAAAAAGAAATTGCAGACTTAAAGGATTTTGTCGCCAGAAATAAAGCGCGGGTAGCTACTAGGAACATGGCAATGTCTCGCCAAAAAAAGCTGGATAAGATGGATGTGATCGAACTTGCTTCCGAGAAGCCAAAGCCGCAGTTTCAGTTTAAGGAAGCCCGAACAAGCGGGCGATATGTTTTCACTGCTAAAAGCCTTGTCATAGGATATGAAGAAGCTTTATCTATTCCACTCAATATCACGATGGAGCGCGGACAAAAAATTGTGCTTACAGGTGCAAATGGAATCGGCAAGACAACGCTTTTAAAAAGTATTCTTGGGATTATTCAGCCTTTAAATGGGGGCGTGGAACTTGGTGATTATCTGGAGATTGGATATTTTGAGCAGGAAATGGACGCATCTGTTTCCACAACTTGTATTGAAGAGATTTGGAATACATTTCCCTCTCTATCTCAGTACGAAGTACGGTCCGCTCTTGCAAAATGTGGTCTTACGACCAAACATATTGAAAGCAAAGTAAAAGTACTAAGCGGAGGGGAACAAGCTAAGGTCCGGCTATGCAAACTGATTAATAAACCTACCAATATTCTGCTTCTTGACGAGCCTACCAATCATCTTGATACAGACGCAAAAACTGAATTAAAAAGAGCCCTGACAGCGTATCACGGAAGCATTTTGATGGTTTGTCATGAACCGGAATTTTATGATGGACTTGCTACTGATGTATGGGACTGCTCCAAATGGAGTACCAAAAAATGAGTGTAAAAAAATGAGTGCTATGCACTCATTTTTTTACACTCATTTTTTGGTTATATAATAATTAAAACTCAAATACAACTGCTGTAAGAGGTGGAAGGTTAAATGTAATATATTGCTCTCTGTTGTCCTGTTCGCCCTTCTTAGCCTTTAATGTCTTTGCTATCTTGCCTCCATTGCCGCCAAATTTGACATCATCTGAATTCAATATCAATTTGTATTGTGTATTCATTGGCACGCCAACTTTGTATTTCGGGCGGCTAATCGGCGTCATATTAATCACGAACAACATATGCTGTTTGCCGCTTTTATTTCTTCTGACAAAACTGTAGATGCTGTTCTCTGTATCATCTGCGTTCATCCACTCAAACCCAAGCCAATCATTGTCAATCTCATGGAGGCAAGGACTTTCTTTATAAATGTGAAGCAGCTCACTCATAAAATCATGCATTCCTTTGTTGAGCGGATTCTGTAGTAGATTCCAATCTAACTCTCTTGCCTCGCTCCACTCACGCTCCTGTGCGAAGTCCTGTCCCATAAACAACAGCTTCTTTCCTTCATGTCCAAACATAAAGGTATAGAGATTTCTAAGGTTTGCATATTTATCAATTTCATAGCCCGGCATCTTGTTTACCATAGAGCATTTCAAATGAACAACCTCATCATGCGACAGTGGAAGAATATAATTTTCACTGTTATTGTAGCTCATCGCAAAGGTAAGCCTGTAATGATTATCTTTTCTAAAGATAGGGTCCAATTTCATATACTCACAATAGTCATGCATCCAGCCCATATTCCATTTGAAGGAGAATCCCAGTCCGCCGTCCTCGGGCGCTGCTGTCACCTTTGGCCAAGCTGTTGACTCTTCTGCAATCATCATAATGCCAGGATGCGCTCCATGGATTACAGAATTTAAGTGCTTGAAAAACTCTATCGCATCAAGGTTTTCATTTCCGCCATATTTATTTGCTACCCACTGACCATCCTGTTTGCCATAATCAAGATACAGCATTGATGCCACTGCATCCACTCTGAGTCCATCAATATGAAATTCTCTAATCCAGAACAGCGCGTTTGCAATCAGGAAATTGCGAACCTCATTTTTGCTGTAATTAAAGATCTTGGTGCCCCAGTCAGGATGCTCACCAAGTCTCTTGTCCGGATGTTCATACAGACAAGTACCATCAAACTCACAAAGTCCGTGTGCATCTCTTGGAAAATGTGCAGGTACCCAATCAAGAATAACGCCAATATCATTTTTGTGCAGTAAATCAATTAAGTATCTAAAATCATCTGGCGTTCCATACCTTGAGGTTGGTGCGTAATATCCTGTTACCTGATATCCCCAAGAACCGTCAAACGGAAATTCAGCAATTCCCATCAGCTCAATATGTGTATATGGCATTTCCTTGAAGTACTCCACAATTCGGTCAGCAAATTCCCGATAATTGTAGAATCCATCCTCTGTTCCATCTGGATGTTTCATCCAGGAACCAATATGGCATTCATAAACTGACATTGGCTCTTTGTTCATGTCTTTTTTGTCACGGTCTGCAAGCCATTTCTTATCGCTCCATTTGAAATGGTTTAAGTCATATACTTTAGATGCAGTCCCTGGCCGCATCTCTGCATAATTTGCATATGGGTCAGCTTTATAAAGCCTTCTGCCATCAGGAAGCACCAGAAGATATTTGTACATTTGTCCTTCTTTTACATCCTCAACAAATGTTGCAAAAATTCCTCCCTCGCCAAGGCGCTCCATTGGAGATGCACTTTCATTCCAATCATTAAACTCTCCGATTACATATACTTCTCTCGCATTTGGTGCCCATACAGCAAAAAAAACACCATCCTTTTTTCCCTTTTTGCAGAAATGTGCACCCAGTTTCTTGTATATATCATAGTGTGTACCTTGACCAAATACATACTGATCTGCATCGGAAATAAATACTGTTGTGTCCGCATTGTTCATAAAACTTACCCCCATTACTTAATTTGTTACATAAAATCTCGTTCTTTTAGAACAATCATGTCCTCTCCGTCGTACCTTCTTGCGAATAGTACGTCTACAAAATTCTTAATTTTTGATTTCTTGGATTTCCAAATTGCCTCATCCACGATGTCTCTTACCTCATCCTTTGTCACCACATGGTTTCCGCTCTGCATATTGGCGATTCTTGTGTAAAGGGCAAGTGTACCTAACTCATCAATGGAATATTCCAACGCTAAAGCATAGTTTTTGGCATAGGCAACCAGTGCATTGATGTCCATCTCCATCAGGTCAATCCTAATGTTGAAATAATCCGCTATCATTGCCTGTTTTTCTAACAGTTTTGCAATCTCCTTTTTGGTGTCTTCTATAATCACTACAATGCCAAGATTTTCCTGATTGAGCAATGATGCCATCTCATATAGTTTTTCCTCACTCATGCCATTTGCTTTCTCTATAATAATACCACCATTATTCAATTTCTCAAAGACATCTTTTAAATTTCTTTGATTTATTTTTTCTCCCGTAATTTTTGCCATCTTACCTGAAAATCCTGCATCTGCTGCCTGGTAGACTTTGAATAGATTTTTTCCCATTCTGACCGTATCAAGACCCGCATCGCCTGTAAGAATAATATTGCCTGTATACGCTGCAAGCGTCATGTGTTCCACTGCGAAAATAATCTGCCTCTTAATCTTTTTTGTCACTGCAAAATTCTCAAAAAGTGTCTGTTCTTCTGCCGTAAAGTCTCGGATATCCTCGCGTTTCGCTCCTTTTGCCTCCCGTTTGGTTGCCGCAACTATTTTTTCTGAAAGCGAACTTAGATCAGCCGTATTCATCTTGATCTCTTGCGTTTTCAAGGCATCTTCTTTTGCCATCTCAACAATGCTTGCCTCTTCCTCTGGATCAAGTTCCTTCTGTTTGGCCGGATATGGTTCTTCGTCCTGCTCATAATACGCCTCATTGGCGTCATATCCCGCCTCATCATATTCTGCTCCCTCATATGCTGATGGGTCATAAGCAGTTTCTGATTCCTCTGGATAGGATTCTGTCTCATAATATTTAGCAGATTCCGTTTCATTCTCTGCAAAATAGGATTCCTGATTAGATTCATATTCCTCTTCCTGCGGATATTCTGCATCTATGATATTTTGTGTGTCATCATAGTCTTGTGCAGTATATTCTCCCTCTGAATCATAATATGCCTGCAATGGCGCGGTATCCTGTGTTTGAAGGCCATCTTCTTCATACATGTCTTCATTTTGCACAGATTCCTCAAATTGCTCAGCTTCTTCTGCTTGTACAGGTTCCTCAAATTGCTCAGCTTCTTCTGCTTGTACAGGTTCCTCAAATCGCTCAGCTTCTTCTGCTTGTACAGATTCCTCAAATTGCTCAGTATCTTCTGCTTGTACAGGTTCTTCAAATTGTTCAGCACCTGCGGTCTGTACAGTCTCTTGTATTGGTTCTTCCATTGGAGATGTCTGTTCTGGGCTGCTAAGTTCTTGTGTCACAACGCGTTCAAGCTCGGACAAATACTCTCTTTTGCGGTCAGCCTCGCGTTTTTCCTCAATTTCTGCCTCTGACAGATAAGCAACGTCAAACTCATTTTCTGATTCGGATGTTGTCTGCTGTGGAATCTCACCTGTGACATCAGCTTCCAAGAAATTTGTTTTTGAGCGGTCTTTTCTGGTTGTATGCCTTTTTTGTGCTTCTTGCTCCTCTCGCTCTAGCTCTCCTAAAATTCCACTTTTTATTGAATTGTCAAAGTTCTCAAATATTTTTCCAGTCTGGGTTAGTACATGTTTCTTGATTTCTTCCTGATGCTTCCTGGCCGTATCAAGTTTCATACGTTCCCATTCTTTCAATACATCAGCAAGATTCATCGTTCCCGTAGATTGTTTCTGCGCTGTATCTTTTGCTACAAGACTTTGATCGTGGTAAACATTTTCATCCTGTTCTTCCATACGATTGTGTTCCTCATTTACTGTTTGGTCTGTAGTATTGCGCAATGTATCCATGTCTGTATCTGCTTGAATAAAGCGCGCATTTTCTCCTGGCAGAATCACTCTGCTGATGGACCCTGTATTTGGCTCTGGCGTGGTTTCTGATACGCCTGCCACAATCTGGCTCAGTCTGTCTACTTCTCTGAACCTCATTGCTGCATTATCATTATTTGTATGCAAGCCTTGTATCCCTAAATCCGCTGCCGCTTCCATAGAATGGCCTGGTATGCCAGAAGCTGCCGCTTCTCTTTTTGTATTTCGCTTATCAGGCAAATTGGGATATATAATTGTATTGGCTGCTGTATTATCAAACTCTTCCTGTGCTTCTATGCTGAATTTTTCCCGCTCTTCCTCAAACACCTCATCGTCAGGAAACAGCTCTTTCATGCTCTCTGCAACTACTTTTTGCAGATTAATCGTATTATACTGGCTCATATCCACCACATTTTTGGGTGGTGAAGCTGGTCCTGTTGGTTTATTATAATCTTGAATACGAAAAATATTGTCACTGTATGGTTGTGCACCCTCATGATTGTCTGCATAACCATTTTCTTCCTGCGGATAGCTGTTTTGGGCGTACTCTGTATTGAAATTCCCCTTGTTTGAATAGCTTCCCTGTTCATAGCCTGTGTTGCCAAAGTCAATATTGGACGTATTTTCGTCGGTATAGGTTTCAGGCTGAATCAGATTGCCATTTTCATCATACAACTGCTCCACATAAAACTCGCCTGTATAACCACTGTCCAGATTAGAACCTTCGCTGCCAATATAACTTAAATTGCCATAGCCATCATCTACATACCCATTTTGCTGATAAGCTCCCTCTTCATAAGGCTGCTGTTGTTCATATCCTTCCTGCTGATAGATTCCTTCTCCATAAGATTGCTGCTCATACCCTTCCTGCTGGTAAGTTCCTTCTCCATAGGATTGCTGCTCATACCCTTCCTGCTGGTAGGTTCCTTCTCCATAGGATTGCTGCTCATACCCTTCCTGTTGATAGGTTCCTTCTCCATAGGATTGCTGCTCATACCCCTCCTGCTGGTAGGCTCCTTCCTCATAGGATTGCTGCTCATACCCTTCCTGCTGGTAGGCTCCCTCTCCATAGGGCTGCTGCTCATATCCTTCCTGCTGATAGGCTCCCTCTCCATAGAATTGCTGCTCATATCCATCTTCATAGGCACCTTGTTGGTATGCTTCCTGCTGGTAAAATTCATTCTCATATACTTGTTGTGTATTGTTTTCCTGGCCATATGTTTGTTCCATACCGCCTTCTGGATAATTTACTAAATTTGTATTTTCACCACCATATTCCATCGAATCATAATTCCCGGAATAATCCATTTCATCATATTCTTGCTCATGATATTGTTCCTCTTCGTAATCTTCCTCCTCATGATTCAGCATTGAGTCGTATTTTATCTGTTGTACTTCCGTAAGTGGTACATGGAGCGCCTTTAACTCCATTGCTTTCATTACATAAGGACCCTCGCCAAACCAAAGTATAATATCGTCACATTCTTCTACACATTTGGTAGCAAGTCCTACTCTATGATAAAGATAAGCAAGCTCATAAGCCCACTCTTCCTGATAATCTCTCCTTTTTAACTCCTCAAGAATCTCAATTCGTTCCTCAAGGCTTGCTTCCTGAGCTTCTAAAATCCGATAACGAAGCGTATAGACACCATAATCTTTGGGTGCCTGCTTGACATATTGTTTATAGTACTCTATCGCCGCCACCACATCGTCTAATTCAATTGATAACTCACAAAGGGAATACAAAACCGAACGGTTTTGAGGAGCATTTTCATAAGCAAGCAGAAGAATTTCCCTGCTATCCTCATTGCGTCTGTTTACTCTATATAATGCTGCAATCTTAAGCAGTGTGGTGACACTTTTAACTCTTCTCCAGTCGATACTATCTGCGATGTGTACAGCTTCCACATATTTTCCGCTTTCGATTAATTTTGATATTTCTTCTGATCGAACTTTATATTCATATTTATCCAAGTCTTATCACCCCTGACGCCTCATAAAAATTCCGTTGAGCCAAATCAGCATGGATGATGGTTATGGCTCCACCCACAGTTTAGCATACACGTTTCCTTGTGTCAACACAAACCAATCCACATTAGAACAAACGTATTAAATAGGTAATTGAGCAGAGAAGATTCTCCTTCCCCTACTCACCGTATATAAAAAACGCCAGCTAAAACTAGCCAGCGTTCAGAAATAATATGTATCCTTTTACCGCTTAATATCATAATTCATATTCATCAGATTGCGGATGCTCGCCACATCGTCTGTAATATTGGCATCGCCGCGGATTGTATGTTTAATCACGCTGCTTGCCACTGCAAAATTAACCATATCCATTGGTCTGTATCCATGCATCATTGCATAAATCAAACCGCTTGCAAATGCGTCGCCGCCGCCTACACGGTCCAAAATATTGAATGTATACAGCCTGCTTTCAAATGTATGGTCTTCATACCACAAAAATGCTTTTAGGCTGTTCTCTGTGCCGCTGTGTGCATAGCGCACATGTCTTCCAATGCATTTGATATTGGGATAGCGTTCTACAAATACATGGAAAATTTCATCCTGCTGCTCATAACTAAGCTGCATCGGAACGCCGTCCTTTACATCTCCCTTGGAATGATCGGATTCGTCTTTCCACAGATGATATGGTTCAATTCCCATCAGTACATCTACATAGGGCAGACATTGTGTACAAAATTCTCGCGCTTCCTCCCATGTCCAAAGCTTACTGCGGAAATTTCCGTCAAAGCTGACTGTAATTCCTTTTTCCTTTGCAACTCTCAGGCAGTTCATAATAAGTTCTCTGCAATTTGGTGCCAGCGCAGGTGTAATACCGCTCAAATGAAGCCAGGTAAATCCTTCTAATAATTGATTTAAGTCTACTTTGCTAAAATCATACTCCGTAATGGCACTGTTCTTTCTATCATAGATAACCTTACTTGGCCGGATACCATAACCTGTTTCAAGATAATAGCTGCCAAGCCGGTGTGTAGGCGTTTCCTCTGGTGTGCTCAAAATAACTGGTGTACAGTGCACATCATTGCTGCGAAGCATACGAACAGCACTTTTTCCTAAACTGTTATTGGGCACAACACTGAAAAATGTACTGTCAACGCCAAGATTGGCAAGCGCTAACGCTATATTGGCTTCGCTGCCGCCATAGCTGGCCTCAAAGCTGGTTGTCATTCGAATTTTCTCATAATTCGGCGGCGTCAGCCGAAGCATAATTTCGCCAATTGTTATAAATTTATTTGTGCTGTCGCTGTCTCGAAGCAACGGGTTGCTGTGTTCCATGAAATACCTCCTTTTCGGTTCGTGTATCTGCTCTTTCGTTGATGGAATCTGTTATTTACATTTTAGTCCACTTCCGGCCATATTTCAACCTAAATCTTGTTTGTTCAGTTTTATTTCGTAACAGTTCCGCGTTTTGCTCCCAAACCGCTCCCAGCTCGCCGCGAATACCAAAGCATTCTGACCGTTACAATTCACACTTACGCCAGATTTCACATATACTTACAACGATTTCGGTGTGAATTGCAACAATTGATGCACACAAAATGCTAAAAAGCACGCATTTTGGCGCTTGCTCCGACGCCATGCAGCAAGTGCATGGCGCGGGTGTGAAAAGTAACTTCTGACCTTCTAGAACGCCAGAACGAAATAGCGTGCTAATTGCTATTCGAAATTTCATATGATATAATTCTTTCAAAATGGATCGATAAGCCAGAAGATGGATGTCAAGAATATGTTAACATTTGAATATGGTTTGAAAACCGGTGATATGCCCGAAAAAGAAATGGTCAAAATCTTTGAAAAGGCGCTCAGCAAGGTCGCTGGAGAAATCAACGACTCACGTATCCCTAAAAAGCGAAAATTGAAAAAATATACTGGTCCGTTCGGCCGTTCTACCCCAGATGCAGAGCCGCCAGAATATGATTATATCTATCTTTATAGTCATAGACCCAGTAATTTGTTTTTGCAGCTCTACCCGAATCAGGAGAAGAATGGGCGGGTAAAATTTCCAGAGGAGGGAATTATCTGGAATCTGTACTATTATATCTTGTTAGACTATCCAAACCAGATATCACCCGAAGATCGCATTCAAGAGTTTGGGAGCAGAGTTATTGAAGAATTATTCCGAACACTCCCCTACTCGATTTTTGTCAGTAAAGCCGTAAATACAGCAAATTGTTCCAGTGTGAGCGCCTCGCCACGGATTGTAGATGGTAATCCCATCGTTTCAAGCGCATTATGAACCTGCTGTTTTGTTATATTCAACCCTGCTGCATTATTCAAGCTGTTTACAAGCGTTTTTCTGCGCTGGTTAAATGCTGCCCTGATAATTCCAAACATCAGTTTTTCATTTGAAACTGTCACCGGCGGATTTTGGCAACGTACAAGGCGGATAACTGCACTGTCAACATTGGGGCGCGGCATAAAACACCCCGCTGGTACAATGAACTTTAGTTCCGGTTTGGCATAATACTGAACAGTAAGCGAAAGCGCGCCGTAGTCCTTTGTGCCTGGCCCTGACTGCATGCGCTGTGCAACTTCTTTCTGAACCATAACTGTGATGCTTTCAATGGGAATGTTTCCCTCAAACAGGCCCATAATGATTGGCGTTGTAATATAATATGGCAGGTTTGCCACTACCTTTATAGGCGCTCCATTATTTTTTTCCTGCACAATTGCATTGATATCTGTTTTCAAGATATCTTCATTGAGAATTGTAATGTTATCATATGCAGACAGTGTATCTTGTTTCAGAATTGGTATCAGCTTTTTATCTATTTCTACAGCAACTACTTCTCTGGCATTCTCGCACAAATACTGCGTCATGGTTCCAATTCCTGGACCGATTTCAATCACACAGTCATCTGTGCAAATCTCTGCTGCCTTTATAATGTTTTCGAGAATGTTGGAATCAATTAAAAAATTCTGGCCGTATTTTTTCTGAAAGTTAAAATCATATTTTTTCAACACGGCAATTGTGTTGGTTGGGTTTCCGAGCGTCGCCATATAGAATCCTCCTATTTTTAATCGCTGCGCGATAGCACTTAAGGGTAACGTCCCTTCGACACACCTGTTCTGAGAGGAACTTTCACTCGCATTCCCTCTCCTAAAAGTTCCTCTCGTGTGTCTTCGCGACTTTACTATCCCACTTGACATTTCTTAGCAAAGCTTTTTTAATCGCTGCGCGATAGCACTTAAGAATAACTGTTACATACATTATCCGAAAATTCTTTACTTTTCGGGTGAAAATGGTATAATGCTGAAAAGCGAAATGGCGTTATCATCCATTTGCATATCAACATTGAAAGGACATCATCCCAATGAAATCAACACATTTTACACCGATACAGCCTGGCTCCCGGACAGACGCGTGGCTGAGCCGTCATTTTGACAGCGCACAATTTTCGTATCAGGAAATTTTCGGTATGTTTGGTCCGCTTTTGATCGACCAGTTTTTTATCTATCTGATTGGAATGCTGACAACCTCAATGATCAGTTCTTCCAGCCAGGAATCCGTGTCAGCAGTCAGTCTGGTCAGTCCCCTGACTTACATGATTATCGCACTTTCGAATGCAGTCGCTTCGGGCGGCACAGTGGTTGTCGCACAATATAAGGGAAAAGGCGATCAGGAGAAAATGCGCCGCGCAGCCGGACAAGTTGTATTTGCCTCCTTTATGGTAGCGCTTGCTACCTGCACACTGCTGCTGGTTGTTTCTGATTCTATGGTCAATTGGATGTTTGGCACCGCAGACGCTGTGATTCGGGAAAAGGCAACTGCCTATACCATCGGATTTGGCATTTCCTTGATACCATTTTCTTTATATAATGGTGTATTTGCCGTACTGCGGGGAGTGGGAGACACCAAGACTTGCCTTCGCCTGACCGTGATTATCAACCTGATCCACCTTTTTGCAAGTATGCTTTTCCTGAATGTCATGAAGCTGGATATCCTGGGCACTACGCTTTCTTATAATATCGCGCGGCTGATCGGCGGGGGCGTGGCCGTTTATCTGTTGGTTACCCCACAAGGACGCCTGACAGTTCCACTTCGGGAGCTTGTACATATAGACTGGAACTATCAGAAAAGCATTTTCCAGATTGGAATTCCCTTTGCAGCAGAACAGATATTCTTTAACGGTGGCAGCCTGATTGTACAGTCTTATATTTCCGGCATGAGCAACGCGCAGATTGCAGCAAACGCCATTACGAACTCTTCCTTTGGTCTGTTTTATTCGGCAGGGCTGTCTGTGTCCACGCTTACGATTACCATTGTCGGACAATGTATTGGCGCAGGGGATATTCCACTAGCGAAAAAATATGGCAAGCGGATGATCCTGCTGGGCAGTATTTCCTGCCTCGCATCTGTATTGATTCTGGGACCACTACTGCCTTTGATTTTGTCACTGTATTCGCCCCATGCGGAAACCTTGACAATCATTTATCAGCTAATCGTTATCGGAGCCATCCCGCTTCCGTTTGTGTGGGCGCTCTCTAATGTAACGCCGAGCATTCTGCGTGCGGCGGGCGACGCGAATTTTACCTCCATTTTCTCCCTGCTGACAATGTGGGTGATTCGGGTTGGTTTGGGTTATCTGGCAGCGGTTCCGTTGGGATTAGGGATTCATGGTGTCTGGATTTCTATGGGATTAGAATGGGTCGTTCGGGCAGTGGTCTTTTCTATCCGGTTTTGCGGAAACAAATGGTACTGCCATAAGGTGATCTGATGCGGATTTTGTTATTCCGTGTCAGATCCGATACAGATCCCTTGCGTTTTGTTCTGTCACGGCAATGACTTCCTCGTATGATATGCCTTTGATTTGGGCAATTTCCTGTGCAATGCGTGGTATATTAAGTGAAGAATTGCGCCTGCCGCGGTTTGGTTCCGGCGCAAGATAGGGGCTGTCTGTCTCAAGCACTATCTTTTCGATTGGGACAGCTTCCACTACTTCCTTCATCTTTTTTGCATTTTTAAATGTGACTACTCCGCCTACGCCTATATAAAATCCCATTTTCACATACATAAGTGCAAGTTCTTGGCTATATGAATAGCAATGTATCACGCCTCCGATTTCACCTGCATCTTGTGCTGCCAAAATATCATAAGTATCCTTTGCCGCATCTCTGGAATGAATAATCACTGGTTTATTAATTTCTTTTGCAAGTACCAGTTGACGTTCAAACCAGTATTTCTGTATCTCATGCGATGGCTCGTCCCAATAGTAGTCCAATCCAATTTCCCCTACGGCAGCCACCTTTTTGTGAAGGCACTGTTTGCGAAGCCATTCAAAGGTGGATTCGTTTAGTTCTGCTGTTTCATTTGGGTGGACGCCTGCCGCTGCATAAACAAACGGGTACTGTTCTGCTAATGCAATGCTGGTTTGGGTACTTTTAAGGCTTGCTCCTACGTTCACCACATAGCCAATCCCATTTTCATAAAAAGCGTTCAGCAGCTCATCTCTGTCTGTGTCAAATTGTTCATCATCATAATGTGCATGTGTTTCAAATATCATTCGTTCCGCACGTATCCTTCCAATTATTTTTGTTCTAATATATTTGCACGAAAAAATAAAAAGCACCATCCCCAAAGCCTACGCTTCAAAAATAGTACTTTTACCTGCACCGCCAGGGGCTCGAACCCTGGACACCCTGATTAAGAGGAACTCACAAGGGACAAACTCCATTAAAAATTATCGCCTATCTAAGACTATCCAAAGTGGAATTTTATAGGAAATTTGTGTACAAGCTCTGCGACCAATCCTGCGACATGCTCTTAGAAATAATCTTAACACATGGAAATAAACTTCACAAGCAGAAAAATTTCACATAAAAATGCCCGAAATCCCGCTCTAAAATCAACAGTACATAAAAATATTTCGATATGCTCTGTGATTTCTGATACTGTTGACGGGATTTCGGGTATCTATCCTGTTATCTGCAATGTATTTTCTTTATGCCCTCGCACTGTTATGATTTAATTGATTACGCCATCTGCAGAACTTCCTTTTCAAGTTTTCTTAAATCTTCAAGGGATAATGCCGGAACACACTCCGCAATTTCATCAAGCGACATTTTCCCTTTTCTTATCAGTTTTTCCGCTGTTTTCCTTGCCTCGCTATTTTTAATATCTTCTGCATACGCTTCCAAAACCTGCTTATCATCAAACAATGTCATCATTATATCCAAGCCTTGTCCGCAAGGCTTTAACCTCCTGTTCCTTGTTTTCAAGATATTCTTTCAACACGTTCCTATCCTTGCAAATACGGATTGTTTCCTTTACCGCTTCTTTTATCTGACCATACATCTTTCTCTGTTCATTATACACCTTACAGAAAATGATATACTGCCCAATTATGCTGTTTTCATCCTCCTGATAAAGCACCCTGACCTCTGCATCAACTGCTATCTTTTCACCGCCAAAAAAATCTTTTGAGAGCGATATTGTGTCAGGTGGGTTTTTTGGCCTTTCACCCGTGAAAATCACATATAATTCGGGTTTTGGCATATTCACCTTTTTCGCCCCATACAAGTTTTGTTTGGTACGCTTAAAGAAGTCGTGATAAGTCTGTATCAGATACATTAACGCACGTATTATGATATTCAATGTCCATGTTGACTGTTATGTATAGCTGTTTGTTATGTAAAGTTAGCTCTGACAATGTAATTAGTCAGGGCTCTTTTCTTCTTTTAACTTAGCATAAATATATGGTAACTTCAAGTTGTAACTGAGGAAAACTCATACAACTAAGGAGGTTCCATATGAACAAAGAACAGTTTCTACACACAAAAAAATCTCTGTTGGAAAAAATGACACAGGACAACTACAGTGATGGTATGCTCAGAAAATACGACTGGCTTATCAGTCATTTTGAACATTACTGCGAGAAAAACGGCATTGCTGAAATAACCCTTTCTTCCGCTGCTGATTTTATAAAGGAATGCTTCGGGTTTGAAATGCTGGCTGCCCCGATTCCGCTTCAGTCTGCCATCAGGTATCCACTGCTTTCTTTTTTTGAATTCAGCCAGAACGGCAGCTATGCAAAAAGACACCAACCCCCGAACTCTGTTGACATTCCGCCATGTTTTTCTCCTTTATTTGAGGAATACCGCATCTATATAGACGGATGCGGGTTTAAAAGGGGGACACGCTTAAAACGCCTCCTGATATTTGCAAAATACCTCTCATTTCTGGATGGTATAAACCTGCAGGATACACTGAATGCGACAAAACAGACGGCATATGATTTTATCAGCTCAATGAAAGACCTTGCGCCTAAAACAGCCCGGGGCTACAAAGCCCAGCTTAAATCTGCACTGGACTGGCTGTATGACAATCATTATTCGACTTTTTCCGGAAACCAGCTTCTTCCTGCCATTCATGGTGAAGACAGAAGCAGCCTGATATCTTATTATTCCGCAGATGAGGTTGCACAGATCCTCGATTCGGTCGATACATCCACGCCGAATGGGAAACTGGAATACAGCATTCTGTGCCTTCTTGCGTATCTTGGCATCCGGGCAAGCGACATTGCCGCATTACGCTTTGAAAACATTAACTGGAACATCGGTACCCTTTCATTTACACAGTTTAAGACAGGAGATCCGCTGACGCTTCCCCTGCTGGATGAAGTAAAATACCCCCTGGCTGATTATATAAAAAATGCGCGGCCGGACAGCCCTGACCCAGAGCATGTATTTATAAAACGCCGTGCGCCATATGCCTGCTATCCTGATGGCGGCGGAATTTATGCCGTTGTGAGCAGGTGCATAAAAAAATCCGGCGTTGATATCAAGGGGCGGCATTTTGGCCCGCATGCCCTGCGGCATTCACTGGCAACAAACCTCTTATCTGAAAATGTTCCCGTCAGCGGGATATCGGACATACTCGGACATGCCAGTACCATAACTACGGAGATATACCTTACAACAGATGAAACACATCTGAAAGAATTATCCCTGGAGGTGCCTGCCGATGAGGGATGAGACTACTTTTAACTTCTCCGGTCCGTTCAGGGATGTCATGCCCCTGTATATCAAATACAGACGTTCTCTTGGCTATAAGGTAGCGGAATCCGAGTTATACGGAATGAAGGAACTTGATGTGTTTTTTGAACGCCACGGAATAACAGAACCCTGCATCTCCAGAGAAATGTATGATAAGTGGACTTCCTTGAGGGATGGGCAGCGTCCTGTAACGATCTGCAAGAGACAGGCTTTTATACGGGGGCTGGGGCGGTATATGTCCGCATCCGGTTATCAGGATGTCTATACAGGTGAAGACGATAAACGCTGCTTTGAAAGCGATTATATCCCTTATGTATTTACCATGGCTGAAATAAAACGGATATTTTCAGAAATGGATGGTGCCTGTCTTAAAAAGCCGTCTTTCCTGAACCATTCTTTCCGTCTGATCGTATCCTTGTGCTACTGCTGCGGGCTTAGGAAATCAGAGGCGGTATCCCTGAAGATAAAGGATATTGATTTCCAGACAGGCAAAATCAATATCTTAAACAGCAAGAGGGATGTAAGCAGGATAATTGTTGTGTCCAGCTCGCTGCTGAAAATAATGGAAAAGTATTACAACGATTACTGCACAGGTTATGGGCAGGATGACTGGTTTATCCAGAATTCAAAAGGAGGGGCTTATTGTAAGGCCACTCTTTACAAGCTGTACCACGAACTGCTGGAAAAAGCAGGCATCCCTGAAAGGAGCGATGGGAGAATCCACCGCCTGCATGACATGCGGCATGCCTTCTGCGTACATACCCTGGAACAGATGCAGGCAAAAGGTTTTGATCTATATACTTCCCTCCCCCTGCTGTCAGTGTATCTTGGACATAAACATATCACTGAGACAGAATACTACCTGCGCCTTGTGGACGAATGCCATAGTTCCATGCTGGATCAGTCCGCACGGTATTGTCCGTCCATTTTCCCAGAGGAGGTGGATGATAATGAAAACTGACAGTTTTGCGTACCATGTCACAAGATATTTTTCCGATTACCTGCCGAACCAGACAGCGGCATCGCCAAATACAATCCATTCCTACCGGGATACGTTTGTACAGCTTTTAAACTTTTTCAAAAAAGAAAAACACGTCCTGCCGGAAAAACTCAGGTTTTCTGATTTTACATCTGAAAATGTGGAAGAATTTCTGTGCTGGCTTGAAAAGGAAAGGGGAATCGGTGCCTCTACAAGAAACCAGCGGCTTGCTGCAGTACATGCTTTTTTCCGGTACATCAAGTACAGGGAGCCCGCCGGATTTGAGCAGTGTGCAGGAGTGCTTGCTGTCCCTTTCAAAAAAACACCGTCTCCATCTGTTGATTATATGAGCCTTGAGGAAATGCAGGTCCTTTTTTCGGTTCCGGATCAGACAGACCAGAAGGGGCTGCGTGATCTGACAGTCATGCTGGTCCTCTACGAAACAGGGGCACGCGTTCAGGAACTCATAGACCTGCAGGCCGCAAGCTTCCGGTTCGGAAGCATTAACCATGTGCAGCTTCACGGGAAAGGGGATAAAAGCCGGATCGTGCCGATAAATGCCAGGGTTGCGTCTGTCACACAGAAATATATAAAACGGTATGGCCGCATCCAACCGGATGCTTTGGTTTTTACCAACCGGACAGGCGGGAAGCTTACGAGGGCAGGAGTCCAGTATATCATTGATAAAAATGTAGCGCTTGCACGCAAGCAGCATCCGAATCTGTTTACAGGCAAGATCACAAACCATTCTTTTCGGCACAGCAAGGCAATGCATTTGTTAGAAGCAGGTGTAAATCTTGTATATATCAGGGATTTCCTCGGGCATTCATCCATAGTGACAACCGAGGTATATGCCAGATCGAACCCCAAAATCAAAGAAGAACATCTGCGAAAAAACAGTGCTTCTCTTGAAGTGCAGGAAAAATACAGTGCAAAAGAAAAGGATGATTTAATGAACTGGTTGAAGAAATCGCTTTAATGGGATAAAATTTTATATAAAGAAAAATGATTCTGAACTCCTTTGTTTAGCAGGTGTTCAGAATCAGCTTTACATAACAAACAGCTATACATAACAATCGTTATGTAAAGATTTACATAAACTCTGGCTCTCAACCAGAATAACAAGCCTGCCGCCGACCGAGAAACCAAGGTCATTGTAGTCTGCATCCACCAATATATACTTGATGGTAACATCTTTTATATCATCTTCCTTCACGCTGTCATCCTCAGAGTGAAGTGCCTTATACAGTTGTAAAAGATATTTTTTATCCTGAAATAAATTTGTGAATACGCTGTCTTTTATCTTACGTTTTGGCGTGCTTTGTGCCACTTTACCACCTCTCTATTGTAATACATGCTGATTAACCGCCGATGCTCAATAGGGTTATCAAAATATTTTCTTTATCCTGTGCCTGTTACATTTCAATTATACAAAAAAACCTTCCCGCTTACAATGAAATTTCTAGGAATTTATCCGATACCCTCACAAAGTCATTCTTACATTGTCCTTAATTCCCCCCCTATATCTCTCTGTAATAAAATCAGGAGGTCAGTTTTACTCGTTGACCGCCGAAAATATAAGGTTTTCCAGTTTTTCTGCCACTATGTTCTGCTTATCCTTTGCAACATGGGAATAGACTGACAGCATTATCTTAGGGCAAACATCACCACAACCTATCTTGGCTTACTGGAACGAAACCAGAAAAATCCCACCGTAAAAGTAATTGAACAGCTATGTAATCAATTCAATATCAGCCTTGGGAAATTTTTTTCTCCGTCTCAGACCCCTGAAAAGCCAGTAGATGCTGTTTCTATGCAAATTCTTGCACAGATAAGCAACAGGAATGAAGCTGAAAAGCTGATGATTCTTCAAATGGTAAAAGATATGATGCGGTTGTGCGACCTTTCACGAAAAAATGCCCTGAACAACATACAGACAGATACGGGTATGGAAAAGGATAACATGCCTTAAAAACACAAAAAAAGAACCGACCCCAAGGCTCTCAAATCCTCAAAATCAGTCCTTCAAAATGCACCGCCAGGGGCTCGAACCCTGGACACCCTGATTAAGAGTCAGGTGCTCTACCAACTGAGCTAGCGGTGCATTTTTTGAATCTGCTCGGTTTTGCTGTGTTGCTTACCGAACAATAGATACTATACCATCAATTTCATAATGTGTCAACACTTTTTTAAGCAAATTTTCACAATTTTTTCCTAGATTGTTTCATAAGCACTAACAGGATCATTGTCACTAGAATTACCCCAAGCACAATCACGGTTGTCAGAATCACCATTCCATGATTGGGTTTGGGTACTATCCGTTTACTTTCCTGCTCTGTTTCTGCTGACTGCATGGACTCCTCTTTGCTTGTACTGCCTACTTGCGGCGCTCCATCGGGAAACAATGCATCAAAATCCTGTGTTGGAAAATCAAGGCACACCCAACGATTTCTTATTCCATAATAATATCCGATATTGCCCCAGCTTCGGCCCTCTTTATCAATATATTTTTTGTTGTATTGAGGCATATGGCCCTCTGCAAGTATTTCTGCGCAGGAACTTGCTCCAGGATACGTCCAAAGATAAACAGTTTGTCCCATATATTGTTCGTCCAACACGCCATCCTGATTTGCAATATCTGCCGCGTATTCCTCGGCAAAGGAAATACTATCGTATACTACCTCCATATATTCCATAGGAACCCAGCCATCATCACATATGCCCCACGAAATCGCACTGCTGTCTTGATATGTATAATAAATGCGTACTATCGTTCCATTTTTTAAGGTCTCCATAATTTGGGGCGATTCGGGACTTTTGTATATATACACTACATCATCGGGTCCATTTGCAGTAAATGCACGATTGAGATACTCGCATTTTGAGGAATGTGTTTCATAAAAATAATCCGGCGGCTCATAAATAATATCTGCGTTTACCAAAAAACCACAGAACATCCAACAAACAATAATACCCAAAAAGCATTTCCATTTTTTCATTGATACGCTCCTATTTTCCTGTGCTCTGCACACTTTCCCAGCATTTGCTGCTTTTCAGTTCTGAAACTGTCTTCATAAAATCAATACTCCAAACAGCCACGAACACAAATTCGCCGTCAGTGACAGAAACACAGCATGAAGAACTTGTCCCTTTAATTTCTGTTTATACATCATATAAAGTCCTGCTTCCACTGCGATTACAATAATTTCTACTATAATTTGCACCAGCAGCTCTGGAATATGGGGCAAATACAAGCTGCATATCCAACAAACAAGTACTGCCGGCGGATTGGTGAGTATATTCACAAGCACTACCAATAATATGCTATTCCAACGGCGAAATCCCAAAATAACTGTCACCACAAGTTCAATTATGATTGTAAACACTAGGGAAACCCCAAACATTTCAATCAGATATGCCGCCATTTCGGCCTCCTGCACATATACATACCAACAGTATGATGAAAGATAGCATACTTCCTGCTATTCCAATGATTGTGCCATCCGCAGGAAGCGGCAATTCAAAATAAGAAGGCAGAAACCCAAGAAATAATGCAAATGTCAAAAATCCAAAAGAAAAACCAGGCATCTGCGCAAGCTTGGAAATCATCAGATATAGCGTAATCGGCATTGTCATATTAAATAAAAATAACGCTGCTATTCCCGCCAAAAATTGCTCGGAAACTCCATAACAAACTGCTGCCATAAGCAGTGAGGCCACGATTGTCTTGACTGCTCCAAAACGCGCCGCCGCCAATCCGCCTGCCACTTTGCCACACACAAGCGCCAAAACTGCCAAAAATCCAGCAAGCGCAGTTGTTTTCCATCCGAATGTGACTGTCATTCCAAGATAAGATCGCAGTACCACCACAACAAAACACCCCGCTGCCATATACAGCTTTTCGAAAGGTTTGGCTGGCACTGCTGTTACACTTTTATCAGATTGTACTTTTGGCAGAACTGCCATTTTCATACAAATCAGTACCATCAAAACACTGACAGCAAAAAAACAGCTCTTTGAAGAACTATTTTTTGCAATCCATGTTCCTAGATACAATCCAAGCGCCCCTGGCGCTACAAATACACCAAGACCCTTGCCGCAGTATCCTTTCGCAGTATCTTCATGAATTGTGCCTACACCGCCGCCAATATGAAACAGTGCATTTCCAATTCCCAAGAGAACCGGATTGGTAAGCGCTCCAACAATGGTACAAAATATTCCTGCTGCTGCGGTCAGAAATGGAACATTGTACCGCTGTGCCTTATCCCTGGCGCAAATCATGTCAAGAACTGCACCAAACGGCATCTGAAGCGCAAATGCGCAGAAATTATACAGCAGCATATATAAATATCCATTTTCTTGTGGAAGAACTGTGCTAAACATGGCAAATGCACAAACTCCGTCCACCAGCATATGTAAAATTGAATAAAGTGGTATCATTACAAGTGGTCTCTATTCTTTTTCCTGAAAAATGATTTCATTGTCGTACACAAGTCCAAGCTTATCCTTTGCCACCTCTTCTGCATATTTTTTGGTTTTTGTATAGGTCGCAAATTCCTGAAGTTCTGCTGCGCGTTGTTCCTCTATTTTTATCAGTTCCTGTAATTCCTGTTCTCTGGCAGCATATTTTTTTTCCTTTTGTTTCAGGGAAATGGAATTGACGCCCACCACGATTGTCATTATCAAAATCGCAATTGCGGCAACGGTCATACCTAGCCTATTCTCATTCTTTGCCCGGAGAAACTCTGGTATCTTTCTTCTTTTGGGTTTTCCTCTGCCTCTTTTTCTTCTTGCCATAATGCGTATCCCCCTTTCCCCTTTTTTTCTTCTGTTGTTTTTTTAGTTTCATTCTATGCGCAATTGCATTCCTCGTCAACCTGATTTTCTGAAATAGTCCAAATTTTATCCATCTGTGATATCCTCTGATAAACAGGCGTTTTATCGGCGAAAGCATCTGCCGTATTTTATGAGCAATCTTTAAAATCAGACGAATCAGGCTTCCTACGGTTTTATCAATCAGCCAATAACTGACTTTCACAAAAAAGCGTCCCACTGTAACTGCATAGAGCAGCATTCCAATCGCGGCGCCAAATACAGCCGCAAAACGAATTACGCCATTGTTTCCATAATACAGCAGTGTAAAGCTTAAAAGAAAACATATCGTCCAGTATAGGATATCTTCTATATCCACTGCAAATCTGCCATGCCTGACAAGGCGCCGAAATAGTCTTAGCACATCATACGCAAAGGCCATGCAGCCCCCTGTTATCATGGATACTATCCAGAAATTCCACTCTCTGACAATCTCCCCACTCATCAGCTAAACAGGCGTGTCAGCAGCCCTTCTCCTTTTTTTGCCAGCGTGCTTTTGTCTGAATATGTAAGAGAATCTACCCTGCCGTCCACATCTGCCTCCCCCTTCTCAAGATTGAGGCGGCTTACATGCAGGTTATTCCCTTTAATGGCAAGCATTCCATCTACTGTTTCCATCAATATATTGTTTTCATCAAAGGAGTGAACCTCCACAACTCCGGTTATTTTACACTCACGGCGCTGCTCCATGCTGAATCTGTGCTTTCCGGCATTTGCATTCATATTTTCCATAGCCAATACGCCCCTTTCCTCATACAGTATATGAGAATATGGGCGCATCTATGACGGATTCCTTACAGATAACGAAACAACTCTTTTGCTTCGTCTTTTTTGACCGTTTCCTGAACATCCAGGATTTCCACTTTCACATCCTTGTTGCCAAACTGAATTGTCAGTATATCTCCTACTTTCACATTTGCAGATGCCTTGGCCGGTTTCTCATTGATAAATACCCGTCCGGCATCACATGCTTCATTTGCAACAGTACGGCGCTTGATCAGGCGCGATACTTTCAAAAATTTATCCAATCTCATAATTTGCTCCTATTATTAAGTCGCTGCGCGACGGCTCTAAAGAGTAAAGTCGCTTCGCCCCACCTTCAACGAGAGTAACTTTCATTCGCAAGGACGCTCTTTAAAGTTCCTCTCGTGCGTCTTTGCAACTTTACTAACATGATACATATATAGAAACAACCGATGAAAAATCATCGGTTGTTTCTAAGAATTCCGTTCAAAAAAATCGTTTTAAAGAACAATTTTATCTGTTTACTTCGTCCTTTAATGCTTTGCCAGGTTTGAATTTTGGCGCTTTTGAAGCAGCAATGTTCATTGTCTCTCCTGTCTGAGGATTTCTGCCCTCTCTAGCTGCTCTTTCAGTAACTTCAAATGTTCCAAAGCCTACTAACTGAATTTTCTCGCCCTTTCTTAATTCCTTGGCAACAACCTCTGTAAAAGCTGTCAATGCCTTCTCAGCATCCTTTTTTGTCATATCTGCCTGCTCAGCCATAGCTGCTACTAACTCTGTTTTGTTCATCGTGAACTCCTCCTCTTGTTTTTGTAAGTGTTGTCCAAAACCTACGCCGTCTGGGCGTCTATATCTATTTATAGGCGAAAAGCCCTGTTTTGTCAAGAAAAAATACCTATTTTTTATGATTTTTTAAACATTTGTTCTACTCCTCTAATTTCATAAGCTCTGTAAACGAATAATTCACATCTTTTTGCTCATTATCTATCTGTAGTGTGTAGCTTCTTGGCTGGTATCCGGTCCTTCTGAGCGTCACAACATAGCTCCCCTCTTTCTTGCTAAAGCTTATTGGCACAATTCCTATATAGCTGCCGTCAAGATATGCCTCCGCCCCTTCTGGCGCGTCAATGTATACCCTGTATTTGCCTGAAGAAGATACCACAGCGTTTTTGCTGTCCTCTGGTTCCTCATCCTCATCTTTCTTTTCTGAAGATTCCTCTTCGTCATCATCCTCTTCGTCATCTTCATAGGAAGATTTCGTTTGATACTTTTTGCTTGTCTTTTCTTCTTCCTCCTCGTCATCCTCTTCTTCTGACTCCTTGGATGCTTTTGTCTCCGGTGTTTCGCTTGTCTCCTCTTGTGTGCTCTCCTCACTCTTTTCAAGCTCTACAGAAATATTAGCAGACGGCTCTCCCACTTTGATATACTGCGCTACTGTATCATATCCTTCTGCTATAATGCGCATCTGATGAAGCCCGTATTCAAGTTCTACAGGCTTGGACACATTGACTTCCCTTCCATCAATCATTACCTTGGCTGTAACTGGTGTTAGGGTAAAAATAATTTTTCCCTTTTGGACAACTGTTATTTCCACATCTCCAAGATCCCACGCCATCTCTTCATTTCTAGCAAAAGTTATCTCCTGTGTGGCACTGCTTCCCTTATGACTCACTGTGACAGGATAGGTTCCTTCTGGCACCACCAAAAGCATGTCCTCTGCCACTTTTCGAATCACTCTGTCTCCAACATCAATCCACCCATTTACAAAATAATCTTCATTTTGCAGCCGCAAATACCCATGTCCTTTTTCGACATGGATTCCGTATATCATATTTTTGTAGCCCCAGACACTCAGTTCATCCACCTGGTTCACTTCCATCATATCGGTTTCTCTGCCGTCTGAGACAACAACAACGTGCCCGCTAATATTGTAAAGCTCATTTCCTATTGATATTGTGCCATTTCTTAAATCCATTTCATAATTGCGAACATTACTATAGCTAATACAGTCTGGATTTTCTTTGACATAAGAAAGCGATTTTTCCGGCTTATAAAAGCGGACTGTGACAACACTTCCTTCTTTTAGCTGCTCCATCGTCAATGCCTGATCATTTTTGTCATACAATGTTGTAATGCCACTGTAGCTTAATGTATAGCGGCGTGAGGTTGAGACATTCTGAAACTGTACCGTTCCTGCCTCCATATCTTTTTTGACAACCACCGCCACATCTTCTGAGTCATAAATTCCTGGATGTTTTGTGGGATTGGTGTTTTGTTCCTGCTCTATCCTGTCATTCTGATCGTCTATCAGCGCAGTTAAAATATTATTTTCTGCACTACATCCGCTCAAAAATACAGATACTGCAAGGATCGCTGACATATTTTTAATAAATTTTCTTAATCTCCTGTTTTTCAATGTTTCTCCCTTAACTTGTACGATTCCCTTTTATTTTTTCTTACGGATACCTTCCACGCAAAGGGTCAAGCCCTTTTATGGAAGGTATCAATGTACCAATATTATACATAATAAACCAGCTATGCACAAGGCTAAAAAAATGGCAGTTCTGCAAAAATCAAAAAAGTTTGTTTAATAGTTTTTCCTTATTTTTTTCTTGTCTGACCAATCCCTCTAGTTTCTCATAATTACGGTTTGGCATCCATGATTTTCTGGAATTATAATAAAAATTAATGATTTTCCAGAATTTTTCAGGATATTCCAAACGCAAACACAGGCTGCGCCACTCAATGGGCGGAAATGCCCTTCTGTTTTGATATGCGTCTAGCATATTCTGTGCCATCTCGATTGACCAATCACTCTTTTCAGATATTTTCCTAAAAAGAAGGTAAAAATCCCTTGCCCCTATATCATGCGCAAAATGCTCAAGATTGATAATTCCAGTATATGCGCCGCTGTTTCCTTTTCCAAAAATCACATTATGGTACTGATAATCTCCATGGCAGTACATGCCGTTGCTATGCACATACGCCTCATATTCTGCCTCGGATTCTTCTTTTGCACGTTTTGTTACTGCGATTGCGCGATCCAGAAAATAATCATATTCTTTGAGCAGCGCCCGCTCAAAATCGCTCTTGTTTTTCAGCTTTCTGAGATAATTTCTGACACGTTTGCATTCTATCGTGTGCTTTTCCATCTCATTTGCATAGAAAAACACAGGCATATTATACTGCCCGACTCCTTCCTGCGCCGCCACATGGGATGCTGGAAGCATAAATTTCAGATGAAGCTTTGCCATTGCACTGCATGCCTTCACAATATCTTCTTCGCTTTTGTAACTGCATTCTTTGCCTTCAACCTGTTCTTCAAGTATGTATATGCTGTTGTCAATGTCTCTCACATACAGTCCGCCCTCTTTATTTCGAATCAAGGTATCTGTCCTTAGATTGTCTCCGAGCCTGCTTTGGAGCTGTAGCAATAGTTCTAGCTTTTCTGTTCTTCCCTTGTATTCTTTGAGTACGCGCATGCCTTTTTCCGTATCACATATTATGGTTCCACGCCCTTTAAAGGTACGGTTAATCGTCATATCATACTGCTCTAACACACTGGTTGCCTTGTCATTCACAAAAAGTCCCCCTCCACGCGGATAATGATTCGTGCAACTGTTCTAGCAACTCATGGCTGACAGTTCACACTATTTTATTCTATCCTATGTGGAAGGGGGGTTGTTTATACCATCATTTTTTTTGCTTTTTGTATCAAATATTCTGGTGTATTGTTTTGGGGGTCAATCAAAACCTCCTCAAGAAGGCTGTTGAGTATCCTTCCGATTTCTTTTCCTTTTGGTACTCCCAGCGCAATCAGGTCATTTCCGGTTATCTGCAGCGTTTTGAGCGATACACATTCTTTTTTTTGCAGAATTTGTTCGTACAATTCTTCAACCTTGTCAATTTGGTCTAATTTTTCTTGGCGCTGATAGCAGCTCTGTGCCAATGTATCCGCACGTTTTAATTCCAGCACCTGCCCGAAATACTCCTCGCCAATTTTGTTGATGGCTCTGCGCACTGCTCTTGCAGATGGTGCAATATCATAATCATGATATGTGATATATTTCTTTGTTTTTGTGATTGTATCATTGTCAAACTTGAGTCTTTTTAGGATTGACTCAGCCAAATCTGTGCTGTGCTCTACATGTCCATAAAAATGGTCGATGCCCTGATCATCTGTTGTTTTGGCAGCAGGTTTTCCAATGTCATGCAAAAGCGCCGCAATCCGCAGTGACTTATCTGCCCTGATATGCAGCAGTGTTTGTATCAAATGTTCTCCCACTGTATACATATGATGCGGATTGTTCTGCTGTGTAGCAAAAGCCGCGTCAAGTTCCGGCAGCACCGCTTTGGTTATCCCAAGCTGATAGGCTTCCTGCATCTTATCGGGGTGATTGGACACCAAAAGCTTCACAAGCTCTGCCTGAATACGTTCTGCACTGATTCTTTGGAGTGTTGGCGCAAGCTCCATAATCGCCTCTTTGGTCTGTTCTGCAATCGAAAACCCTAGCTGCGCCGAAAACCGGACCGCCCTGAGCATTCGAAGTGCGTCTTCCTCAAATCGCTCAACAGCTTTTCCAACACATCGAATCCGTTTTTTGTCCAAATCGCCGATACCATCAAACATATCTACCATGCCGCTTCTATCATTATAGGCAAACGCATTGATTGTAAAATCTCTCCGTTTCAGATCCTCTTCCAAACTGGCTGTAAAGAGAACCTCCTTGGGATGGCGGCTGTCCTCATATTCACCATCAATTCGATAGGTTGTTACTTCAAATCCTTCATGCTCAAGCAAAACAGTCACTGTGCCATGCTGAATCCCTGTATCTATCGTGTGTCTAAAAAGATTTTTTACTTGTGCCGGCTTGGCTGACGTGGTAATATCCCAATCGTTTGGCTCTCTGCCAAGCAGCGAATCTCTGACACAGCCTCCCACCGCATATGCCTCAAACCCTGCTTCTTCCAGTCGCAAAATAATGTATTTGACTTTTTCAGGTAATTGTATTTGTAACATATTTAGCCTCCATGATATGACGGATACTGCTACTTTTTTAATCTCTGTGCATAAATCCTGAAACTGATTGTTTTGGTTCCACCATAAGCACCCTTACCACGGATTGTTACCTTGGCTGTTCCTTTTTTGTGATTGTTCACATAAGTGTCCGGCAAAATTTCATAATCGTCTGCAGAAAGTATGGTCTTTCCTATTTTTACAGTCAGTTCATTTTTTGCCAGAATCACACTTCGTCCGCTATAATACTGTTTTGTGTTCACTCGGACAGATGCTTTGGATACATCCTTGTTCGCTGCAAGAATGCGGTATGATGCAGTTGTTTTGGTTCCTTCATAATTGCCTTTTCCTGTGATTTCAACTGTCACCTCGGCACCTGCTGGAAGTTTATCTGTCTTTTTATCCAATTCCCTGCCATAACATTTATAAACAATATTTTTATCATAATCTGTTTTGGCAGCTAGTTTGTTTCCATTGGCGTCTTTTAGAACTGGAGTTCGCAGGTATCCGCCAACCTTACTGCTGACGGTTTTATCTGCCACAGTCACAGTCGTATTTGCAAGATCTCCCATGCCAACTTCAAACTGCAGTTCCCGTCTGCCCTTAAAATTCTTTTTTCCTGTAATCGTTACAATTGCTGTTTCCCCAGGCTTTTTATTATTTTTGTAGCTTAGTGTATAGTCAACACCCTGTTCGAGCACTTTTTCTCCCTGCTTCACAATCAGCTTTGGTTTCGCTCCGTTCTTTTCATAGGGCTGGGTTGCTCCTTCACGTACAAATGAAGCTGAAATATCTGCAGAATCCATCGGGCGCGCTATCACCTTAAAAGATTTTGCCGCAGTTCCATAATATGCATTGATACCTGTAATATTGATTTTGGCAGTTCCTACAGATTCTGTTCCAGTAAGCGCATTGATTCTATAATCCGTTCCCTCCCTAAGCTGCGTACCATATCGGTCGGTTATGATGGGCTTTATCGTCTTTCCTGTATAAACAACGCTCCCTACTTTTAGCGAGGAGGCTTTGGTTCCTTTTATCTGGAAGGAAGTTGTCATCTCCCCGACGTATGTATCACCCTTACCGCAGATTGTGACATAATGTGTCCCTGCCCCCTGATACACATACTTTGCAAAACTATAATCCTTGCCTGGCACCAACTGATTTTTTCCACTCTTAAGCAAAATCATGTCTGCGGACAGGCGGACAGAGTTTGTATACTCCTGATCTGGTATCTTCTGAACAATTTTGACTGTACTCATGGCAATTTTGCTTGTATTGTCTGTAATTGTGAGTGTTGTTTTTGCCGTCCCTGTAAAGTTCCCTTTTCCAGTGATTGTCACTTCATAAGTTCCTGCATTGATTGGTGTACCATTGTAAGATACAATAAAGTCTTTATTATTTACAAGCTTTTTTCCATTCCATACAACAGAGGGCACAGGTTTTTACACCTTACCTTTTTTGTACGGAACCGCCTTTTTCTCAATGATAATTTTTTCATCTGCTCCAATATCTATTGGTGTGATCTGAAAGGTTTTTGTGTACTTTCCTTCATAATTTCCTTTTGCATTGACAACTACTGTAGGTGCCTTTTGAGCGTTTGTGCCTGCTGCATTGATATTATTCTGATAACTGATTGTATAATCAGCACCTAACTGGATTTCATTTGTTCCGCTGTAAACCTTTATCGTATCAAAAGTTATAGCGCTTCCTGTGTACCCTCTGTCAAAGAGCCCCTCAATGCGAATGCCTTCCCATTTGGCATAAAGCGTAATATTTCCTGTGCTTCCGGTTGGAATAGACACCACTTTATCCTTATAATCTTTATCACGATACCATCCTGCAAACGTCAGCTCCCCTTCTTGATAAGATGGCGGCGCAAACGAAAAGGTTTCTGTTTCTATTGTATAGCTTGTCAGGTTTTGTTCGGCATTGGTTCCACCGTCCAAAACATATGTTATCTTATAAGCAATTGGCTGATAATCGGCTTGTATCGTTTCATCTCTTTTGATATTGGTGTAGTTCCCACGCCAGCCTTTCATTGTATAACCCGCAGGTATCGCAAAATTAGGCGGTGTCAGGCTGTCTCCGCGCTCTACAATGGCTTTTTTTATCTCATTGCCAAAATAATCAAGAAAAAGAACTGTATATTTTTGTTTTTCAACACTTTCCTGTGAAACCAGAAAAACTTGTTCCTTTGCCAAAAGGTTTGGTGTGCTTCTTTTGGCATACTTGATGCTTCCATCAATATAAGCGCTTCCATAAATAGATAATGAGTCCTCTTCCTCCAACGTAAATACTGCTGTCTCGGTTTTATCAGAAAGGTTCAGCTTGATAATCTGGGTTGGTGTGTTAAAATATAGGTTGTTATTGATTAAAAATAAGCCGGAATACGCTGATGGATAAAGACTTCCGGAAGCAGATCTCCATTCTCCAATTGTTTCTTTCAAGGATTCTGTACTGTCAGAAAATCTGTTTCCAGAAAAAACACATTTTTCAATTCTGTTTTCCGAAATATAATAATAATCTGTTCCATTACATACCAGTGGAGAAGTAATCTTCCGCCAAAATGCAGTATCATAAAGGGTACTCTCTGCTCGTATTGAGACAGTGCCGCTCCCTTTTGTCACATACCAGCCTCTGATATTTTCTCCATCGTCCGCTTCCCCATGCCCATTGTTTGTCATTTCTGCATCAGATAAAAGGAAATTTTTGTGGGATACATACCCAATTTTATCCCAGGTAGGATCATCCCAAGTGATATCAAGCTGATAGTATTCGCCATCTATTTTAACCATATTCCACGCATGATTTTTGACATCACTTGTCACAATATAGCATTCGATCCCCAGCTCATTCATCAGATACTTAAAGGCGAGCGCATATCCCTGACAGACTGCAATGTGATTCACAAACACTCCATACGCCGCATAGGATTCTTTGGGAACATTAGATACGCCGCTTGCAAGCCGCTCTTTGTCGTACTCGCAATTCAGCGCAATATAATCATGTACTGCGATTACCTTCTGCAAATCCGTCATGCCGCTTTTGACAACCGCCCGTGCATCCTTCACCCCTTCAAAAAATGCGTTCTCATTATAATTTGTAAAATATTTGGGCTTAATCACAGAAATAATCTTTGTTTGTTCATTATAACTAACACCATATCCCGTTTGAACATAATAAAGCTCTGGATGATCATTGACCACTGCATAATAAACCATCAAAAGCACTTTATTATCTACGCCATCATACAGAAACTGATACGATTTAACATCTATACTTTCCGTCTTCTCAATAAGTCCCTGGTAGATTATCTCCGCAAGTTGATCCAAGTCCCTTTCTGCTGCCAGGCTGACTCCGTCTTCTGACATCAGATGAATGCTGTTTGCTGCATACTGCCCAATTTCGCTGTCGGCCGAATCCATGACTTTCAATCCGCCAGCCTGATAAAGATAGTCCGGATCACCTTCCTCAACTGCTTCTACTTCCGCTCCTTCCTCATCAGGCAGAGGTATTGTTTCGCTTTCTATTGCTGTATCAGTTTGAATTTCAGTTTCTGATTCCGTTTGAATTTCGTTTTCGGTCTCTGTTTCGGTTTCCATTTCAGCTTCTGTCTCTATTTCGCTTTCTAGGTTTGAATCCGTTTCTATTGTATTTTCGGTTTCGGTCTTGATTTCGCTTTCACTTTCCGTTTCGGTCTTAATTTCACTCTCGCTTTCGGTTTCTAACTCAGATTCTGTATTCTCTGGCTTTGTTGCCGATTCAGTCTCATTTTCTGTTTCTATCTCTGTTGTATGTTCCGTGCTGTATTGAACTTCGGTTTCTGATTCAAGTTCACTGAAAGGTGGTGTTTCGAACTCTGTTTTGCTCTCAGATTCTATATCATCTGCTTCGTTATCAGTGGTGGTTTCCAGATCGCTTGTACTGTTTTTAATACTTGTTTCCTGCTGTTCACTTCTCTCTGTCAGCAGTTCTATCATTTCTGATTCCTGTTGCTCTATATCTGTTTCCACTGATATTGCGGTTTCACTTGTTTCCATAGCATAGCAAGATGTTCCAGCACAAAGCTGAAATATAATAATAAATGCCATTATTTTTGCTATCCCTTTTTTGTACATAAAAATCTCCATTCTTACCAAAATCTGCGAATTTGGGCGTAAGCACAAAT
>OFGE01000496.1_pt1 | contig 42977 bp, 35 predicted proteins | sample 1521681 | NCBI WGS metagenome assembly OFGE01 (sample SAMEA3504093, study PRJEB24116) | mouse gut metagenome | biome: mouse gut; feature: mouse-associated habitat; material: faeces | place: Denmark | collected 2011
CTAAGAAAATCGCTCTAAAAGTCGTAATGAGCGATGGTTTGAGATGTTTCGACTATGCTCAACATGACAAGAGTAAAGTATTCAAAATGTTAGGAACATAAAGCAAGATTTGAGATCCCTCGACTACGCTCGGGATGACGATAGAGGCTCGGGATGACAATGCTGTAGCATGATGAAAAGCGTAAGAAAAGTACATTAAGATTATAGCAAAAAAATGTTTGAATAAAGTGATTTGAAAAATGAAAATAAGATGTTTAGTGAAAATTTTGCTGAAAAAAATATTTATTGACAATAACAAGTTAATTATGGTATACTAAAAAAGTATAGAATATAATAAAAATAAGTGTAAAATGAGGGAAAAATGTTTGAGATTAAAGGAAAAGATTTTCTACTAAACGGCAAAAAAGTCAATGTGTATTCTGGAGTTATGCATTATTTTAGAATGCAACCTGAATATTGGGAAGACAGATTGACAAAATTGAAATTGTGTGGATTCAACACTGTGGAAACATATATGTGTTGGAATTTGCATGAGCCAAAGAAAGGTGTTTATGATTTTGAGGGAATGCTTGATATTGAAAGATATATTGAGATTGCTGGAAAAGTTGGACTAAATGTTATTGTAAGACCAGGTCCTTACATTTGTGCAGAGTGGGATTTTGGTGGATTGCCACCTTGGTTGCTTGCTGACAGAAACATCCGTCTTCGTTGCAACAATGAGCTTTTCAAAAAGCATGTTGAAGATTGGTATGCTGTTATGTTTGACAAAATCCGTCCACACTTGGAGAGTAATGGTGGCAATGTCATTATGATGCAAGTTGAAAATGAGTATGGAAGTTTTGGCAATGACTATGAATATTTGGAATTTGTGAAAGAGTTGTTTGCAAAATATAATATGGATGTTTTGCTTTTTACTTCAGACGGAAACTGGTGCAATATGTTGTCAGGGGGCTCTTTGCCAAGCCTTTACAAAGTGCTTAACTTTGGCAGCAACGCAAAAGGTGCATTTGGTGCTTTGGATGGATTCCAAAAAGATATGCCATTGTTTTGTGGAGAGTTTTGGTGTGGTTGGTTTGACCACTGGGGTGAAAAGCATCACACAAGAAACAGCACATCAGTAGTTAAGGAAATTGAAGATTTTATTGCTCAAGATGCAAACTTTAATGTGTATATGTTTTATGGCGGCACCAACTTTGGTTTTTGGGCTGGCTCAAACTTTGAAAGGGGCAAAATTAACCCAACAACCACAAGTTATGACTATTGTGCATTTTTGACAGAGTGGGGCGATTACACTCCTGCATATCACGCTGTAAGGGAAGTTATGCATAAGGTGCAAGGGCTTGAAATGCTGCCTTTGGTGGATAGGCCAAAAATGCAAAACATTGGTGTTGTTAAAATGACTGAAAGTGCAAAATTGTTTGATAACCTATCAAAAATCGGTACTAAATTCAGAAGTGCGACACCTGAAAGTATGGAATATTTCGGTCAAAACTATGGTTTTATTTATTATGAAACAAAAATTAAAGGTAAGTATCAAATGCAACCTTTAAAAATTAATGGAGTTCATGATATTGCACATATTTATGTTGATGACAAAAAAGTTGCAGTTTTTGACAGAAACAAGAAAACTAATTTGTTAGGTATGAATAAACATCAAATGTTTATTGGTGGCGTTGACGGCGAAAAGAAAATTGGTATTCTTGTGGATGCTATGGGCAGAATAAATTATGGCGAAAAACTTGAAGACAGAAAAGGTATTGAAAGTGTGATTTTTGGCAAACAAATTATGTTTGGTTATGATGTTTATTGCCTGCCAATGGATAATCTTGACAAGCTTGAGTTTACAAATCAAATGGCAAACAATGAGCCAGTTTTTGTAAGAGGCACTTTCAAAGCAAACAGCAAAGATGAATGTTTTGTGCATATGGACAATTTTGGAAAGGGTAATGTTTGGATAAACGGCTACAATATCGGAAGATATTGGACAAAGAAAGGTCCTCAAAAAGCACTTTATATTCCAGGAAGTCTTTTGAATACTGACAAAGAAAATGAGATAATTATTTTTGACATCGAAGGCTATAAAAATGCTGAGGTTGTAATTGACGGAAAGCCTGATTTGGGAAAATAAAAATTACATAATGAATATAACTGCATATTATTTGAAAAAATAAAAGGGAGGGATTATGAAAAAGAAAGTTTTGCTTTTGGTTGTGACAGTAATAATTGTTGCAATGTTTACTTTGGCAGGTTGCAGCCCAAAAAATGATGGGGTGTTGGATTCGTATACTATTCCACAATTTGATTTGGATGCTACTGCTATGCCAAGCGACATTGAAGACAAGTACAAAGAATTGTATGGTTATAATGTGGTTGATGATGGTGGCAGCGAAATAAATTATCTTGCTCACCCTGATGCAGTTATGCTTGATGGCGAAAATGAAGGTAAAATGGTTATTTACTATTCAAAAGGTCACGGCAGAGGTGCAATTGGAGGAAAAGTTTCTTCAGACAATGGAAAAACTTGGAAAGAAATCAAAAATTTGCCATTAACTTGGAATAATAGCATGGAAACACCAACTGTTTATAAATTGAGAATGAATAGAGGCACTGCAAAAGAGACAAGCAAATATATTTTAATAAGTGGTTGTCCTACTTGGGGTGGCAAATATAAAGGTAACGGATTTAATGTTTCTTTGAGTGATGATGGTATCACAGGTTGGACAGAATTTCAAAATTTTTATGGTTTGGATTTGAATGGTAAGAAAGGCGAAAACTTTGTTGCATCTATTGTTGCAATGGCATCACTTACTCAACTTAAAGACGAAAATGGAAATTGGACAAATTCTTGGATGGGATTTTTCCACGATGATAATGCCTACAACTACAAATCAATTTTGACTTTTGATGAGTCTGGGCAATATATGAAATGGTCTGCTCCTGAAAAATATTTTGCAAAGTATAGAAGAATTGAGAAAAAAGCTTTTATGTGCGAGGTTGAAGTTGTAAGAAGTGAATTCGGCGAAGGCAATGAACTTATGTTGCTTGCAAGAAGTAATGGCAGCAATGGCAACAAAGAATATAATGGTTTGATGTCCGTTTCAACTGACGAAGGAAAAACTTGGAGTGAGCCAAAGCAATTGCCAGCTGCAGTAAATGGCGAGAGATATAAGGCAGATTATCTTGCTGATGGAAGATTGTTTATTACATTTAGATCTATCAGTAAAAATTTTAACAATTTTGATAAGGTTGATGAAACAAAAGGCATAGGTAATGGCAAGTGGTATAGTGAAGGTTGGGTTGCATGGGTTGGAACTTATGACGACTTAAAATCTGGTTCAGAAGGTCTATATCGCATTAAACTTGCACACACTTATTTGGAAAATCAAACAAAATCTGTTTTGGCAGCAAATGGAGACTGTGGCTATTGTGGAAATATTGTGTTTGGAGATGGCTACAAAGTTATGACATCAACTTATGGAATTTTCAATTCAAATAGAGAAAAAACAATCATTGCAAGCAAGATTGTTGATATTAAGCTAATTGACCAAATGTATTTGAAACTTAAAGCTTGAGCTTAATTTAGAAAATGAAGATATAAAATTTAATTTTTAAAATGTATGAATAAAAATATGACGGCAGAACTTATGTCGTCATATTTGTTGTGTCTATGTTTTTAATGTCGAAATATCCGTTTTATTGTGTTGAGTGGAAAATTGATTTTTTTCTATAAGCTATTTGGTAAAAATATCCTCTGTTAATTTATTATATAATGGTGCAAACTAAAGTTGATAAGAGGATTTATGCAAGAGAAAGTACCTGTTGAAATGATTGTTCGATTTACGGAAAATGGAGAAATACGCCCACTCAAAGTAATTTTTGGCGATAAAATGTATTTGATAGATAAGGTTTACAACAAAGTTTTGACAACTCCAAAAGGTGCATTTGGGGTTGCACTTGAGTATAATTGTTTGATAAATGGACGAAAAAAAAGTATTTTTTTTGATAGATACAACAACATTTGGTATGTTTTTAAACAGACAAAAGAAGATAAGCCTACACCTGTTTATAATCCTTTAAATTATAAAATTGAATAGCAAAAATTGAATTAATAGCGATTTTTGACACAAAATTCAAAAAAATCTTAAATTTTATTAGCTTTCTTTTAATGTTATTTTTGTTTTAAGATATTTGGTTTTGTTGGTGCTCTAAGTAAAAATGTAAAATGTTTAACAAATATTGGTACTTTTTCAGAAATTTATGTTATAATAAAATAATAATACTATTGCATAGATATTTTTTGTTGCAATAATTACATATTTTAAAAATTTGGTAGGAGTTAAAAATGAAAAAAACTTTTTGTAAACAAAAAACAACAATCAGTTTGGCATTTGCTGTTATTTTGATTTTGTGTTTAATTTGCAGTGTTTTTGGAATAGTGTTTGCAGAAGATAATGCGAAAAATGAAATTAGCATTATTCATGTTTCTGACTTGCACTATTATCCTACTTATATGTGTTACAAACAAACTGAAAGTGATTATCTAAAAAGTGCTATGCTTGAAAAAAGCAGATTTGAAAGCAAACTTCTTATGGAAAGCAGTGCTGTTATAAAAAAATTGTTTGAAGAAATTGCAACAAAAAAGCCGGATTACCTTGTTGTGACAGGAGACTTGAGCAGTGATGGCGAGCGAGTTGCTCTTATTGAAATTGCAAATGCTTTGCGTAGCTTGCAAAACAAAATAAGGGATGACGGAAAAAATAATTTTCAAATTTTTGTAGTTCCAGGCAATCATGATATTTTGAACGAGAACGCAACTGATTACTCTGAGCTTAAAGGGAAAAGAATTGATGCTGTTACAAAACTGGAGTTTGTCAAGATATTTGCAGGGCTTGGCTATCCAAATATGACAAGGGATGAGGCAGAGCAGTTTTATAGCAGTAGCTATTATTCAATAGACGAGGTAAACAAAAAATACTTGCCATATGATGCAAGTGTTAGCACATATATTCATTCAAACAATGCAGATAATATTGATTTTGTTTACAATGCATTGTCATTTGACGAAAGTTTTTATGTTGGTGGAGTAGCAGAGCTTGGTGATGGAGAGTTGTCATATATTGCAAAATGTCCTAATAACAACACTTTTATTGCTATTGACGGAATTGTAAAAGGTAGCATCGGTGGCAAAGTTAGTGATAATGTTTTTAACTGGTTGCAAGACAATAAGGTGCAACATTTAAGAGGAAACCTTATGGCAATGACTCATCACAATGTACTTCCACACTTTACAATGCAAGAACAATGGACAAAAAATTATCTTTACTCTAATTGGGAAATCGTAAGAGATTTTATGATTGAGTTGGGTGTGAAGTACAATTTCAGTGGGCATATGCACGCAAATGATGTGGCTAGCTATTGCAATTATAGTGGCTATAATTTGTACGATATAGAAACAGGCTCGCCTGTGGGATATGGTGCAGCATACAGAGAGGCTACAATTAATTTTTATCAAGACGGCGCAAGCGATATGTTGCAAACTTTGCAGACTATTAAAAATGTGGATGTTTCTTTGCTTGTAAACGACGGATATTTGTCAGAGAGTATGAACATCACTTATCGTGATATTACAACTCAAGGAATAATTCAGGATTTAGCTGGATATATTCACAATAATTTGTATAAGAGTATGCTTGATGGCGTGCTTGACAAAATGATAAAAGAAGTAAGCCGTGAAAATTTTGTTGAGCTTGTGATTGAAAAAATTGACAGCAGTGTTAAGGACGGAATTGTAAAAGATATTATAACAAACAATATCAATGAGCTTAGAATTGTCCTTGGAAATTTGTACAATAAAATTCAAAGTGAAACACTTGCGAACTTTGTTTACACTGGCGAAGAAGAATTTTTGCAAGCAGAGGAAAACAAGCTGAGAGCATATATTTATAACTTCGCAAGCAAAGTGCTTAACATTGAGATACAAAAAAATTATACAATTCAAAATATGTTTGTGGATGCCTATACTGCACATTTAAAAGGTAATGAGGATTTGGTGCTTACAGACAGAAATTCACAGCTTAAGTACAGCATAGAGGAATGGTTGCCAAGTGGTCAGTTTGTGCAAAGCATTGTTGACATTCTTCGTAGTAACGATAATGGAATTGCACCTTTATTAAAGCAAGTTTTGTCCTCAAATTATGACTTGACAATTGGTTTGAGCAGTGAGCAAATAAGAAATATAAATAAATTGGTTAAACTTTACGACACAGAGCTTGCTAGCTTTAATCTGGATAAGTTTATCAAAAAACTGGCAGGAGATAAGCTTGATAATCTTCCAAGTAGTATGGTGGATAAATCTCTTGATTATGTGCTAACTCAAAGCATTGCTAAAGGTATAGGAAGCAAACTTAGTGATGTTGTTCGCTCTTTGGCTACCGACTCAACTTATGACGGCACACTTGGAGAACCAACTAAAGTGCTTTATGATATAAATGACCAATTTTCGCATTATGCAGGTGGAAAGGTTCGCGAGGCAAGCATAACAGACGGCAGATTGCCATCAATGCTTACAATGACTTTAGGCGAAAATGTTTATGCAGATAGAAATTTGGTTTGGTTTACAGATAAAAGTGTAACAGGAAGTCAAGTTCAAATTAGTGAAGGAGATAGGTCTTCATTTAATCCTTTGACTGTTGACGGAAGTTGTGAGATTATTGAAATTGATATGCCACTTATGGATGTTGGCATTTTAGCCACTTACACATCAAAAGAAATTGCAAGACATACGGCAAGTATGAAAGGCTTAAAAGCAGATACGCTTTACACATATAGGGTCGGAGATGCAACAAAAGGCTATTTTAGTGATTTATACACATTCAGAACGCCTATTACAGAAGATAAATCAGGTTTTGAAATGCTTATTGTCACCGATATGCAAGGTATGACCCAGTCAAATTATGAAGATAGTGCAAAAATGTTGCAAGCATCTATGCAAGTAAGCGAAAAAGGCTACGATTTAATTCTTAATTTAGGCGATATGGTGGATAGTGGTAAAAACACCAATCAATGGCAGTATTTTTTGGATAGTGGAAGGAATTTGTATGGTACAACTCCACAAGTTGTTGTTTCGGGCAATCACGACATTGCCTTGGAAGATAGCAAAATAAACACTGCAAGTGGGCGTTCGCCATTGGATATTCACTATAACATAAGCGACAAAAAATATTATTCATTTGATTACAAAAGTGTGCACTTTGTTGTGCTTGACACAAATGATATTGTAAATGACAACTTAAGTTTTAATCAAATTGATTGGCTAATCAATGATTTGCAACAAAACAAAGATAATCTTGTTGTGGTGGCAATGCACAAGGGTATTTATTCAGCAGGACCACACAGAAATGACAAAGAAATAATTAATATGCGAAAAACTTTGGGCAAATTGTTCAGTGATTACAAGGTTGAACTTGTTTTGCAGGGACACGACCATGTTTACAGCGAAAGTTTTTATATGGATGGAGAAGGCAAAAAAACAAAAGTGCCTGCTTACAATCAAGGTGCCCCAATAAACAATAATAGTGGTGGAGTGCTTTATATAACAATGGGTTCAAGTGGTAACAAATATTATAGTTTTGCAGATGAAAACATTGATTATATTAGTAAAGGAAAATTTTTCCACACCCCAACTTTGCAAAATCCAACTTTTGGAAGGTTAGTTTTTGACGGCGAAAACATAAAATCATTTGCTTATGAGTATGACTTGGAAAAAAATCAAATCAATCAGTTGAAATTTTTCAACAAAAACAGAATTGCTTTGATTGTTTCAATAGTAACTGCAATAATTATTGTTATTGGTGTAGGTATTTTGATATTTATCTTGGTGCTAAATCACAAAAAGAAATTGGCAGCTTGCATAAAAGAAAACGAATTGGAAAATCAAAATATAAATTCCAAAATTATTATAAAAATTAATGTGAATAACAAAGATGACAATCTTAATTGCACCACAGATAACAATTTAAATGCTGAAAATTTTGAAAATCAAAGCAATAATCAGCTTGAAGATGAGGCTAATGGAATAGACGGCAATCAAAAAATAGATAAATAATAGGGATAAAATTAAAATGACACTAAATCAAGCATTTGCAATCAGAGTAAGAGAGATTTTGAAAGAAAAAGGGATGACCCAATATAAGCTGGAACAACTGACAGTTTGTATCATAGCACAATGAATGCAATGATGAATAACAGAATAAAATCTTCTAATTTTAAAACTATGGCGTTAATCATAAGAGAGTTGGGGATGTCAGTTACAGAATTTTTTGATAGTCCGATTTTTGATTTTAACAATTTGGACATTGACGACTAAAACAGCATTTAAAATGTATAAAATATTTATATAGACTTTGCATAAATTTTGCATTAAAGTTTTTGCAAACTACTAGACAAATTTTGTTAAATGTGCTATATTAATAATGTAAACTTTAATGTAGGTACGAGAGACCTCAAAGATTGACATTTTTTATTGGCTTGGGCTGTTTTTATCTTTTATTATAAAAATATTTTAGGCAAGTATTATGTGAATTTTGCTCGTATCTATTTTAGATACGAGTTTTTTATTACGGAGGATTGTATGCGTAAAGATTTGTTGGGACTGGAAGGGTTGAGTCGAGAAGAGATTGAAGAAATTCTTGATACTGCTGCCGTTATGCGTGAGCATTTGGATAAAGGAGAAATCAATCTTGACTATGCAAAAGGCGTTTCTGTGGTAAATTTGTTTTATGAAAACAGCACAAGAACAAGAACATCTTTTGAAAATGCGGCAAAGTTTTTGGGAGCAAATCAAGTGAACATTGCAGTTGGAAACAGCAGTGTTGCAAAAGGCGAAAGTATTTATGACACTGTAAAAACTTTGGAGAGCATTAAAAATGGCATTGTTGTGATAAGACACAATATGGCAGGAGCACCTCAGTATGTTGCAAAAAAAGTTAACGCAAGGGTTATCAATGCAGGTGACGGACAACACGAACATCCAACTCAAGCACTTTTGGATATGCTTACAATGAAAAGACATTTTGGAAAAATTGAGGGGTTGACTGTTGCGATTATTGGCGATATAAAGTATAGCAGGGTTGCAAGGTCAAATATCTTTGGACTTTTGAAAATGGGCGCAAAAGTTAAATTGTTTGGAATAAAAACTCTTATGCCAAAAGGTATTGAAGAGATGGGCGCCATAGTTTGCGACAGCATAGAGCAAGCAATTTCTGGCAGTGATGTTGTTATGGGACTTAGAATTCAACTGGAAAGACAAACAAGTGGACAATTTCCTACTATAAAAGAGTATTTCAATGAATATGGCATAACAATGGAGAGAATGAAGCTTGCAAATAAAAATGCAATCATTATGCATCCTGCACCTGTTAACAGAGGAGTGGAAATTTCAGGCGAGGCAGTTGATTGTGAGCAGTCAAGAATTTTTGACCAAGTGACAAATGGACTTGCTGTAAGAATGGCAATTATTAAATTAATGGCGGAGGAAAAATAATGTTATTAATTAAAAATGTTAAAGTTAATGGGGAAATCACAAATATTCTTATTAACGGCAACCAAGTAAGCGATATTTCAAAAAATATTAATGAAATGATGGATGTGCCTTGTTTGGACGGAAAAGGAAGAACAATCTTGCCTGCATTTGTGGATATTCACACACATTTGAGAGAGCCAGGTTTTGAAAGCAAGGAAGATATTACAACTGGACTTATGGCAGCTGTCAGTGGTGGATATAGTGCAGTTTGTCCTATGCCAAACACAAATCCTGTTACAGATAACAAATATATTGTGTCTTATATCAAAAATCGTGCCAAAGAAGTTGGACTTGCAAGGGTTTTCCCTATTGGAGCAATATCAAAAGGTTTAAAAGGCGAAGAACTTGCAGAAATGGCAAGTATGCAAAAGGCAGGAGCAGTTGCAGTAAGCGATGACGGAATGCCTGTTACAAACAGCAATCTTATGAGAAAGGCTATGGAGTATGCTGATGGGCTTGGTATGATAACAATAAGCCATTCTGAGGATAAAAGTCTTGCGGAAGGTCACGCAAACGAGGGCGCAAATGCAACAAGAGCAGGCATTGAAGGTATCAGTCGTGTGGCAGAAGAGGCAATGGTTGCAAGAGAAATTTTGCTTGCAGATAGCCTTGGCACAGCAGTGCATATCGCGCATGTTTCCACAACTAACAGCGTGGATTTGGTAAGGTGGGCAAAAGCTAAAGGAATAAAAGTGACTTGCGAAACTTGTCCTCATTATATTGTTGGCACAGACGAACTTATTTTAGATTATGACTGCAATGCAAAAGTTAACCCTCCACTTAGGGAAGAGAAAGACAGGCAAGCGATTATTGCAGGATTGATTGACGGAACTATTGATGCGATTGCAACTGACCATGCTCCACACACAAAATCAGAAAAGGATAGAGAGTTTGCTTTGGCGCCAAATGGAATAAGTGGTTTGGAATCTGCATTCAGCTTATGTTACACAGCTTTAGTTGAAAGTGGTCTTATCAGTTTGCAAAGGCTATCTGAACTTATGAGCAAAAATCCAAGCGATATCTTAAACTTGCCTTGTGGTGCACTTGAGATTGGAGGACTTGCAGATTTTGTAATCATTGACACAGAAAAAGAATATGAAATTGACAGTAGCAAATGGTACAGCAAAGGCAAAAATACACCTTTCAACGGATACAAAGTTAAAGGACAAGTAATGACAACTATAGTTGACGGAAATGTAAAATTCAACAGGGAATCGGAGGAGAGAATATGATAATTGATAAGTTGATTGATGCAATCAAAAGAACAGATAATCCATCAGTGGTAGGCTTGGATACTTGCCTTGACTATTTGCCTGAAGATATGCTTGCAAAAGTGAATAGCTTGGAAGATGCAGCAGAGCAAATTTTTGAGTTTAACAAAAATATTGTGGATAATATTTATGATATTGTTCCTGCTGTTAAAGTGCAAGTTGCTTATTATGAAATGTATGGCTATCAAGGCATGATGGCTTTTAAAAAGACAGTTGATTACGCAAAAGCTAAGGGTATGATTGTAATCAGCGATGTGAAAAGAAATGATATCGGTTCAACTGCTGGTTGCTACAGCAAAGCATATCTTAGTGGTGTGCAAGTTGGAAACAAAAAAATCACTGCGTTTGACAGCGATTATATCACAGTAAACGGATATCTTGGCAGTGACGGCATTTTGCCATTTGTAAAAGACTGCAAGGAGAATGACAAAGGATTGTTTATTCTTGTAAAAACTTCAAATCCTACAAGTGGAGAACTTCAAGACAAAAAGTTCGAAAACGGAAACACTCTTTATGAGGAAATGGGCGATTTGGTTGAAAAATGGGGAGCTGATTTGATTGGTAAATATGGTTACAGTAGCATTGGTGCAGTGGTTGGTGCAACTCACAAAGAGCAAGCTGAAATAATCAGAAAACGCAATCCTCACACTTTCTTTTTGATACCTGGCTATGGTGCTCAAGGTGGAAAGGCAGAAGATCTTGCAGTTTGCTTTGTGGACGGCATTGGTGGCATTGTAAACAGCTCAAGAGGAATTCTTTGTGCTTACAGAAAGGATAAATATCAAGGTTTGGACTATGCAAAAGCTGCAAGACAAGCAAGCATTGATATGAGAGAAGATTTGAACAGTGCTATTAAAAAGTAATAAATCATATATTGTTTTTCAAAAAACATTGATAGTTAGCTTAAATAAAATAACAAATTAATTGTAGCAACATTATAGAGTAAAAAACACACTGAATTTGAGATTTTTGCAAATAACAGCTCAAAAATCGGTATTAATTATAAAAATAATGCAAATTTTTGCAAATCATAATCTAAGGAGAATTTGAATATGCCAAAGGATAAAGACATCAAAAAAGTATTGGTTATTGGCAGTGGTCCAATCGTAATTGGTCAGGCAGCAGAGTTTGACTATGCAGGCACACAAGCTTGCAGAGCTTTGAAAGAAAATGGAATAAGCGTTGTTTTGGTAAACAGTAACCCAGCAACTATTATGACTGACAAAGAAATGGCTGATAAGGTTTATCTTGAGCCACTAAAAGAAGAGGTTATAAAAAACATTATCAAAATTGAAAAGCCTGATAGCATTTTGCCAACTCTTGGTGGACAAACTGGTCTTAATCTAGCAGTTGCTTTAAGTGAAAGTGGATTTTTAAAAGAGCACAATGTAAGATTACTTGGCACAAATGTTGAAACAATCAAAAAAGCTGAAGACAGAGAAATGTTTAAGGACACAATGCTTGAAATTGGCGAACCAGTTATTGATAGTGTTATCGTTAACAATGTGGATGATGCTGTGGACTTTGCAGAAAAAAATGGTCTTCCGATAATCATTCGTCCTGCTTACACTTTGGGTGGTACAGGTGGTGGTATTGCTGAAACTATGGCAGAATTGAAGGAGATTTCAGCAGCAGGTATCAAAGCATCTCGTGTTGGTCAAATTCTTGTGGAAAAGAGTGTTGCAGGTTATAAAGAAATTGAGTTTGAGGTTATGCGTGACAAGTCAGGCAATGCTATCATCGTGTGCGATATGGAAAATGTTGACCCAGTTGGCATACATACAGGTGACAGCGTGGTTGTTGCTCCTTGTCAAACTCTTAATCCTCATCAACTTAAAATGCTTAAGGATGCGTCAATAAAAATTATCAACGCTTTGGGTATTGAAGGTGGATGTAACATTCAATATGCTTTGTCAGTAAACAGCGACAAGTATTATTTGATTGAGGTTAACCCTCGTGTAAGCCGTTCTTCTGCACTTGCATCAAAAGCAACAGGTTATCCAATTGCAAGAGTAAGTGCTTTGGTTGCAATCGGCTATAATCTTGATGAAATTGTAAGCAGCAAAACAGGTATGACATTTGCTCACAAATCTCCGGCCGTTGATTATGTTGTTTGCAAATTCCCTCGTTGGCCATTTGACAAGTTCACTCAAGCAAACAAAATTCTTGGCACAAGAATGAAAGCAACAGGTGAAGTTATGTCAATCAGTAACAATTTCACAGGTTCTTTCCTAAAAGCAATCAGATCTTTGGAGCTTAACATAAACGGCACAACTCTTGATAAGTATAGCGATTTGACTTTGGATGAAGTGCTTGACAGAGTAAATATCAAAAACGATGAAAGAATATTTATGATTATGCAAGCTTTAAAAATGGGCGCAAGTGTTGAGCAAATCAATAAGATTACTGCAATCACTCCATGGTTCATTGAAGAGTTGCAAAAAATAGCTTTTGCAGAAAATAACATTGCAAAAATCGGTATTAAAGGCTTAAATGAAAAGCTTTTGAAAGAGTATAAAGTGCTTGGTTTGTCAGACAAACACATTGCAAGACTTGCAGGTTGCTCTGAAATAGAAATCAAGGAACTTCGTGCTCAATATAACATTTATCCAAGTTATGGCTTGATTGATGTGGTAAGTGGTGGAGCTGAAGGTGGTAGCCCTTACTATTACAGCAAATATGAAGATAAAGTTGTAACTCCAAAACAAAATGACAAGACTATTGTTGTTTTAGGTAGTGGACCAATTCGTATCGGTCAAGGTGTGGAGTTTGACTATTGTAGCGTACATTGTACTTGGGCATTGAGAAAAGCAGGTTATAGAACAGTTATTATCAACAATAACCCAGAAACAGTTTCAACTGACTTTGACACAGCTGACAGGCTATATTTTGAGCCATTGACTGTTGAGGAAACTTTGAATATACTTGCCATTGAAAAGCCAGTTGGTGTTGTGGTTCAATTTGGTGGACAAACAGCAATCAAACTTACAAAATCTGTAAGTGATGCTGGTTACACAATCATTGGTACTCAACCAAAAGATATTGATGCAGCAGAAGACAGAGAGGTGTTTGACAATGTGCTTGCGTCTCTTGACCTTACAAGACCAAAAGGCGAAACAGTGTTCACTGCAGTTGAGGCTATTGCCGTTGGCGAAAAGCTTGGCTATCCAGTGCTTGTAAGACCAAGTTATGTGCTTGGTGGACAAGGTATGGAAATTGCTTACAACGAAACTGACCTTGTTGAGTATATGAATATCGTAAACAGCGTTGAACAAGAGCATCCAATCTTAATAGACAAGTATGTAACAGGTATGGAAGTTGAGGTTGATGCTATCAGTGACGGAAAGGACATTTTGATTCCAGGTATTATGGAGCACATTGAAAGAGCAGGTGTTCACAGTGGAGATAGTATCAGCGTTTATCCACCAATGCACATTTCAGATGAAATGACAGCAAAAATAATTGATGTAACAAAGCGCCTTGCCGTTGCTTTAAATACAAAGGGATTGATTAACATTCAATATATCATTGCAAACAATGAGCTTTATATCATTGAGGTAAATCCTCGTTCTTCAAGAACAGTGCCTTATATCAGCAAAGTTACAAATCTTCCAATGGTTCAACTTGCATTGAGATGTGCTTTGGGCGAAAGTGTTAAAAGCTTGGGTTATGGCACAGGACTTTACAAAAAAGCAGATGTTTATGCTGTTAAAGTTCCAGTATTTTCAAGTGAAAAATTGCCTGACCTTGAAATTTCAGCAAGTCCAGAAATGAAATCTACTGGCGAAGTTTTGGGTATTGGCGAAAGCTATCCAGAGGCATTGCTAAAAGGCTTGATTGCAAGTGGTATCAATTTGCATCACGATAGTGGCGTTGTAATCAGCGTGTCTGACAACTTCAAAAAGGAGATTTTGCCTGTTGCCAAAACATTGAGCGATCTTGGATTTAAGATTTTTGCAACAGTGGGCACAGCAAAATTCTTAGCTGAACATGATATTTATGCAATGGCAGTTAATAAATTGGTAGAAAAAAGAAATGGCGACATTGTATATTTGGCAAAAAAGGGTATAATAGAAATGATTATCAATACACCAACTAAAGGTCGTCAATCTTCAAGAGATGGATTTAAAATCAGAAGAACAGCTGTTGAACTTGGCATTTCTTGCCTAACAAGTGTGGATACAGCAATGGCATTATGTCAAGCACTAAAACTTAACAAAACTGAAAAAGATTTGAAACCATTCGCTTTGCAAGATTTAAAATAATATAGTAATTCAGTTAAAATAATGGGTTGAGGTAAATTTTCAATTTAATATTGAGAGTTTACCTTTAAACTCAAAACAAATAAATTGTGGGGTTAAAATGAAAAAAGACAGAATTGTTACAATTTTGAGTAATAAAGAAGTAGCAAAAGACATTTATGAAATGATTTTGCAAGTTGCAGATTTCCCATGTGATATGCGTGGTGGTCAGTTTATTCACATCGCACTTCCAAGCGAAGTACATTTGTTGCGCAGACCATTTTGTATTGCTGATTTTAATGCAAAAGAAAAAACAGTGACAGTGTCATATGCAGTTGTAGGCGAGGGTACTGCTTTGCTTAGCACACTTAAAGAAGGACAAACTTTGAAAGCTTTGTTTCCACTTGGCAACGGCTTTTATTTTGACAGCAATGTAAAAAAAGTTGCAATGGTTGGTGGTGGTATGGGTGTGGCAGTTTTGCCAGCTATTCCAACAGCTGACCCTAATCTTGAGTATGTTTCATTTCTTGGCTTTGCAAACAAAAACAAAGCCATCTTTGTGGATGACCTTAAGAGAAAAGGCGATGTTTACATTGCAACAGATGATGGAAGTGTTGGCGTAAAAGGATTTGTAACAACTCTTTTAAGACAAAGCATTGATTATGTCAAGCCGGATGTTATTGTTTGCTGTGGACCAGAAGTAATGTACAAGTCTTTGAAAAAGGAAATGGAAGGAATTGATATTCCAATTTATGTTTCACTTGAGCGTCGTATGGGTTGTGGCATCGGTGCTTGCCTTGTGTGCAACTGCAAAGTGAAAACAGCAAACGGCGAAAAATATTTGCGTGCGTGTGCAGACGGCCCAATCTTTAAGTTGGAGGATATTGTGCTATGAGTAATTTGAAAGTTAATATTGCAGGAGTAGAGTTTAAAAATCCTATTATTACAGCATCAGGAACTTTTGGTTTTGGCAGAGAGTACAGCAATTATTATGATTTGTCTGTTTTAGGTGGCATTTCCACAAAAGGTATGACTTTGCTTGAAAAAGCAGGAAATCCTGCACCTCGTGTTACAGAAATCAAAAGTGGAATGATAAATTGTGTTGGATTGCAAAACCCGGGTGTTGATTACTTTTTAAAAGAGCACTTGCCTTGGCTTAAAACTGTGGATACAAAGATAATTGCCAATGTTGCAGGCAGCACAATTGAAGATTATATTAAAATGTGTGAGAAGGTGTCTGTTGACGGCGTGGATATGGTTGAACTTAACATTTCTTGCCCAAATGTAAAAGCAGGTGGAGCGTCTCTTGGTGTGGACCCAAAAAATGTGGAAGAGGTTACTCGTGCAGTGCGTGATGTGTGCAAAAAACCTCTTATGGTAAAATTGACACCTAATGTTGCCAATATCAGCGAAAATGCAAAAGCTGCTGAGGCAGGTGGTGCAGACAGCGTATCTTTGATAAATACATTGAGTGGTATGGTTGTAAACTACAAAACAAGACGACCAATTTTGTCAAATAATCACGGAGGAATTTCAGGACCTTGTTGCAAACCTGTTGCCTTGAAGATGGTGTGGGATTGCTACAACGCAGTAAAAATTCCTGTTGTTGGTATGGGTGGTATAATGACTTATACTGATGTTTTGGAGTTTATGATTTGTGGTGCTGCCGCTGTTCAAGTTGGTGCAGCCAATGTGTTCAATCCAATGGCAAGTTATGAAATTGTGAAAGACTTGGAGGCTTATGTTAAAGAGCAAGATATGGATATCAACGATTTGGTTGGCAGTTTGATTGCAAGCAATGGTGGCAAATGTGGCACAACTTGTGGCTAATCGGAATGTAGTGTTTTAAAAAGCTGATTTTTTGAAAAATAACGCTGAAAATCGATATTAATTTTAAAAATTTCAATAAAATTGACAAGAAAAAACAATTTGCCCTGTGTGGATAAAACCTCTAGGGCAATATTTTTTCACAAAAAAGGTTGACAATATCTTCCAAAGATTATACAATAATAATGTATATACATTAATAAATAATTTTAATTTATTGTGTATGCATTTAATGTATATGTCTTTCAATCGTATTTTAATTGAACGCTTTTGTATAGAGTTGTGATTTGTAATAATCTGTTAAAATATAAATTTAGTGGGGACATTGCTACAAGCTTGATAGAATAAAATAAAGAATTCTTTTGGCATATAAATTGTTCAAAAAAGTGGCATTCAATCTTTGATGTCAATTTAGCAATAAAGTGCTAAAAAGGGGAATAATCTTATATAGTATGCTGAAACCACGCTGATATTGTTTTCCTATAGACAGAGTTTTTGCGTTTGGTTGGTGCAGATGATATTTATTATGCAATAAAACAAGAGATTTTGCGTGCAAAAAAAAGACAGTAAAATTTCAAAAATAAATGTGTAAAAATCGATATTACTATTGATTTTTGACGCAAAAATACAATTAAAAAGGTACTATTTAGATGAAAAATTTAAAAGAATTGTTTAAACAAAGAATATTCCGAACACTAATGTTGGTTGCGTTTGATATCGTTACCATACTGGCGTGTTTTTACATTTCATTTTTCTTGACCATAAAGATTTTTTACAAAAATATCTTTTGGGGAAATTTCAGTAATTTAGCGCTTGCAAGTTTTTCAATAGTTGCTTTGGTAGTTGTATTTTTGTTTGTTTTTCAAACATATAAAGTTGTATGGCATTTTGCAAAGCCAGGACATTATTTTAAAATGGTTGCTGCCATTGTGTGTTCAATTTTATTGTTCGGCATATTGGATAGCACTTGGTGGAAATTGCTTTCAAGAGCATTTTATGATTTCACACAAAATCAAATTGCTTATATAACAACATTTCCTGTTTATTGCTTGTTGATGTTTTCCACAACTTTTGCTTTTGTTTTTCTTCGTATTGGCTATCAAACATTGATGACTTTAAAATATGACAAAACAATTATTGAAAGAAAAAAAGGCAAGTTAAGAACAATGATAATTGGTGCAGGCTTTACTGGCAACCATGTGCTTGATGAACTTAATCTCAACAACTCTCAATACAGCCCAATTTGCTTTTTGGATGACGATGTTTCTTTGGTGAACGGAATTATCAACAACATTGTTGTTGCAGGAAAAATTGAGTATATCAAAGATTATTGCGATAAATTTGATATCGATTTGATTATTTTTGCAATTCCGTCTTTGGTTGGTGAGAGAAGGTCAGAAATTTTAAAAGAATGTTCGGAAACTGGAAGAAAGTTGAAGGTTATTCCTCCTTTATCAGAGATTATCGAGCAAGATTCTTTTGTTACGCAAATGCGTGATGTCAACATTGTGGATTTGCTTGGCAGAGAACAAATCAAGTTTGAAAAGCAAGGCATAAAAGATTATGTTGCTGGCAAAACTGTAATGGTTACAGGTGGTGGTGGCTCAATTGGAAGCGAGCTTTGCAGACAAATTGCTACTTTTGAACCAAAGCGTATTGTGATTGTTGAGGTGTATGAGAATTGTGCATATTCCATTCAACAAGAAATGATAAGACGAAATATCAAGTTTGATTTTGAGGTTGAAATTCTATCTGTTACCGATTATGATAAGGTAGAAGAAATTTATAAGCAATATCATCCTGAAATAGTTTTTCACGCAGCTGCGCACAAGCATGTTCCACTTATGGAGACAAATCCAGAAGAGGCTGTTAAAAACAATGTGTTTGGCACATTAAATGTGGTTAGGCTTGCAGATAAGTACAAAGTTGAAAAGTTTATATTGATAAGCACAGACAAAGCCGTTAACCCTACAAATGTTATGGGCGCAACAAAAAGATGTTGTGAAATGATTTTGCAAACTATGTCAAAAAAATCTCAACATACAAAGTTTGCTGCTGTAAGATTTGGCAATGTTTTGGGTTCAAATGGTTCAGTAATTCCACTTTTCAAAAAGCAAATTGAAAATGGTGGACCTGTTACTGTCACTCACAAGGATATTATCAGATACTTTATGACAATTCCAGAGGCAGTCAGCCTAGTTTTGCAAGCTGGTGCGTATGCAGAGTCAGGAGAAACTTTTGTGCTTGATATGGGCGAACAAGTTAAAATTGTTACTTTGGCAGAAAATCTTATTCGTGCAATGGGCTATACTCCTTATGAGCAAATTGACATTAAGTTCACAGGCCTAAGACCGGGCGAGAAACTTTATGAAGAGTTGCTTATGGGCGAGGAAGGCTTAAGAAAAACTGCAAATGACAAAATATTTATCGGGCAACAAATTGATATTGAAGAAAATTCTTTCTATAAAAATTTGGAAGAAATGCGTGCAATTTGCAACACAAATGACAAAACAGATGTTGTAAACAAGCTAAAGGAACTTGTGCCAACATTTAAGCATGATGAAGAACAATTTAACAAAATGCAAGAACATACCAAGCAAATTATGCTTGAATTTACAAAAAAATAGTACAAAATTATTTTAAAAATAATTAACTTTTTTATGTCATTTTGCATATAATAAATTGTAAAAGCAATAGTTTAATTATAAGTTTTTTGAAAAGGTGTAGATATCAATTAAAACTTTTGTGTTTTAACTTTATTATTTAGTTAAAATTAAAAGTTTTTGCAATTCTTTTCGTCAAGGCAGTATTTGTAAAATCATAACATTACTGCTGTTGGGAAAGATTAATTGCATATTTTGAAATAATTATTCAATTTGTTAAAAGTTAAGTCGCTATTTTCAGGCTTTCAAAACAAAATTGAAATAATTGATAAAATGTTGAAAAATTTAAAAATTTTCAAAAAAACACTTGACAAAGCGCTTTATATTTATTATACTATGTGAGTACAAAACAAATTTGCCTTAATAGCTCAGTCGGTAGAGCATTCGGCTGTTAACCGAAGTGTCACAGGTTCGAGTCCTGTTTGAGGCGCCAAAAGACCATTGTTTGAACATTCAAACAATGGTCTTTTTCTGCTTTCTATTATAAATATAATTAATGTTTTTTGATATTCGAGTTCAATTAATCATTTTATTTATTATATTGCAATATGCAATTGCAATTTTATACGCAATCAAATAAATTATATGTTGTTGGAAACAAAATAGACAATAAATATTTTTTAGTTTGCTCTTGATTTTTTTGCCAATATATGGTAATATTAATTAAATAGGAGTTACATATGAAAAAAAGACAATATGAATTTGAACATTTGCATTACGATAATTTAAAGGAAAATATTACTATCCCACAATTTCAAAGAAGTTTAGTATGGTCAGAAAGTCAAAAAGAAGCATTTATTCAAACAATTAAAGAAGGCAAACCATTTGGAAGTATTCTTGTTTATAAAACAATGGAAAAATATGAAATTATAGATGGATTGCAAAGGTTTACCACACTTCGTGATTATGAAAATAATCCAGCAAAATATTTAGATATTAAAACTGATAGTTATGCTGAAATTACAGAAATAATTAAGTTGATTCAACCTTGTGTGCCTAATTTATCTTTTGAAAAAATAGAAAAAAATGTGATTGATGGAATTAGAAATGAATTGAATAAATATTCTTTAGAGGATAAATTATTATTTCGTAAAATACAAAAAGCAGTTGTTGGCGGGTATGGAGATGCAATTCCAAGAGAACAAGAATACCAGATTGAAGATTTAATAATTAAATTGATTGATATTTGGAGCAAAGATATTGATTTTAGAGAATTAAGAATTCCAACAATTATTTATACAGGGGATAGAGCTAATTTGCCAGATATCTTTGAAAGATTAAATACTGGTGGAACAAAATTGTCGAGATATGAAGTTTTTGCATCAACTTGGAATTCTGTACAATTACATATTAATAATAACGATTATTTAGAATATATAGAAGAATTATATAAGAAAAAATGTGAAAGAACAAATCTTGCAATTTCTAACTATGAAGAAGGGATTGTTAAACAAAAAAAAGTTCTTAGTTTATACGAATTGTGTTTTGCTTTTGGAAAGAAAATAAAAGATGCTTGTAAGATTTTATTTGCAGCATATTCCGATACACAAGAAGATCAAGTTGATTCAATAGGATTTACATCGTTAGCTACTATTTTAGGAATTCCATTAAAAAAACTAGCTATTTTAGATCAGTATATAACAAAAAATACAAATATAAATAATTTAATGGCTTTATTAGATAAGATAGTTGATGCTTATGTAAAAATTCAAGATTATTTGAAAAATTACATATCCACAGTTGATGGTAAAAATTTTACTAAATTTATAGAAGCGCAAGTATTAGCTATATTAGGAACATATTTTAAAATTTATTACAAAGTTAATGGCGATTTATCAGTTTCTCAAATAAATACTTCAAAGATATTAAAAGAAAATTTCAAAAAATTTATGCCATACACATATTTATACGATATAATATCAGAGTTTTGGGCAGGTAGTGGAGATAGAAAATTGGCTGAAGAGTTGCAAAAACCTCTTGAAGAAAATAGATATGTGCATTTGATTTTAGAATCAAAATGGGAGACATTATTATATGATTGGATGCAGTCACAAGAAAATAAAAAATCAAAAAATGTTAGTATAGAAAATAAATTGTTTTTAAATTTCTTATCAAAAACAAAAATAGAATGGCATAACAATAGTTTAAAATATGATATTGAACATATAATTCCTAAAAAACGCATAGCTGATAAAGATTTAGATGTTTCTGTTTCTGCAATAGGTAATTTGTGTTTATTGCCATTATGTGATAACCGCCGTAAAAAAGAAGAAACAGTTTATGAGTATCTTGATAGAACTAGTGAAATAACAACAATCGATGAAGAAAAGGCACAGCAATTATATTATCCAACAAGAAGTGAATTATCTTTTATTAGGGCTGGTATGGACTTTAATAAAGATAATTATAATAGATACTTGCATGACCGAAATAATTATTTAATTAAAGAATTTTTGAAATTAGTTAGATAAAACATTTAACTTTATTAGTAACTAATAAAATGATTTAATTATGCAATGACTAATCTTATTGTATGATAAATAAAAGTTTATGCTTTGGTTTATTAAAATAAAGTTTGCGTCATTTTGAAAAAATGCAATTGCAAAGCTAGTCTATTATATGCTTTTTAGGTATATCTTGCTTTAGGAAATTGTCTAGTTTTTAGGCAATTTCTTTTTTTGCTAAAAAAGTTGGGTCAAATGTTTGGTCAAAAGTTGGGGCAATAAAAAAGTGAATAAACTATATTTTCTTTGCAAATTCTTTTCGTAATTTGTTATAAAGCTGATTGATAGAATAAATTAAAATATTTTAATATATTGCGGTAATGATTTTTTATATTATATGACAATAAAAAAGCTGTTGACAAATTAATTTTAAAAATGATAAATTGTTATTACAAATTGGAAGGAGGAGAAAATGGAAAAACTTAAAGAAATACAAAAAAAATTGCATGAAATTAATTTTGGAGAGAATGGAATTGTCAAGCCTATTATGGCAAATGGAAATGTAAAAGAGTATAGTTTTAATAATTTAAAACAGAAAATAAATGGCAATCTGCCAATGCGTTGTCATGAGTATTCTATGGATTGCGCGAATAATTGTGAGGATAAGTGTTACTGCGATTATTGTTCTAACATTAATCCTATATATATAAATGAAGATTGTGAAGATAACATTAATGAAAAGGAATATCGATTTTCGGGTGTTTCACATGGCGCATATTCGCTTGATTTTTTTGAGGCACATGAATTTTATGAATACGAAAATTGGTCAAAAAAACCCGTTTTGTTTGTTTTTGAAAATCCAGGAAATATTAATTATGGTGCTTTTGGTAGTGATGGAATTAATAAACCGACAGAAATGCCGAAGTTAGGCAATAAGTATCCAACTAGATGGTGGTACTGGATAAATGGTCAAGACAATGAACACTCAGAACAAGAGTATATATATCCCAATTTTTTAGTTCAAAAAGAATATGGGCGTATGATATATTCTCTATTGAAAACATTTAAAATAGCAAATGCTTATGTAACAAATATGGTAAAATGTGGAATTGCAAGTTGCTTATCTGATTTTGTTAATACCAGCTTTTATAATAGTAATATTGTAGACACTTGTATTGAAAAACATTTGAAACGGGAAATTAATGCGTTGAGAAATGACGATAATCAGCAAAACATTACAATTTTTGCTTTTGGGGAAAGAGTATATTATAAACTTAAAGACATTATTAATAGCAATGAAGATTTAAATTTGACAAGTTCTAATTTGTTTCTTTTGCCACATCCTGCAAGTAGATTAGCAAATGATTATCGTAAATATGTGTTATTAGGTAAAATTATGCGTGGATTAATGCTGTCTAACTTTTATTGTAATGATAATAATGAACCAAATTGTGAAAAGCCTGAAATGGAAGAAATATTATTAAACGATAAAAGTGAACAGCAAATTGAAGAGATGAATGACATAGAGCAATTGTTGAAAGCTTTTGGAGAAGAAAAAGGGGTGAAGTTTGATAGTAAAATTGATTATGTCGTTGGTGAATGGGGATACAATATAAAATATAATTATAAAAAAGATGGTGGAAATGTAAAAAGTATCAATTTATGGTATGGATTAAAAGATGAGGAAAAAATTAAAAAAAATAGTAAAAATAGTTGGGTAAGTTACAGTTTTAATGATAATGAGCTTTCTCTTTATATTAGTCCAAACAAGTCTAATTGCAAGCATGCAACAGAGCTTGTGTGCGAAAATTATGAAGTTTATCCAACTTTTAAAATGATGAAAGAATTTTTAAATGAAAAAATGAATATTTGTGGTTTTACAATTAAAAAAGAAATGAACAAATAGGTTATATATTATCATTAAATAAGTAGTCTTTTTACAACAAACTTTCATTATGATATTGCAAGATTTTGGGGAATATGGTAGAATAATAAAGAATAGGATTTGAAGGGGTGGGGTATGAGATTATCTGAATTTGGAATAAGCAAGGGTTGTAATAATTTATCACAAAAAATTTATGATATGTTTGTGGAGATTGCGAGCAAAGGCATTGATATTTTGGAATGGGATATCGATGGGCTTGTTTTTGACAAAGATTTTATCAATGAGCAACTTTACATATCAAACACGGCAAGTGAAAAAGAGTTGAAAGATTCTGTCAGAAACATTGCGATTAAGATGGAAAATTTGTCTAACCTTACTATTGATGGACTGGGAAATACGATTTTATATAATAACAGGTGCGTGCAAATTGCGCTTTTGAAATCAAAAAATGTAACAATAAAGAATTTGACATTTGACTATATTAATCCAACTGTTGCAGAGTTTACTGTTGTGAACAAAGGCTTTGGTTATATTGATGTTGAAATAAATCAAGATACACTTTATGCAATCAAAGGTGGAAAACTATACTTTTTGGCAGATGACAAAAGCAGATGTGTAGTTCAAGAATGTGAAAATGCAAAAGGCATTACACGCAGAGTTAATGAATTATCTTACAGAGGGCATAACTCATTCAATGGCAAATGGTGTAAAAAGTTGCCTGATGGAAAAATTAGAATTTATACTTTATATCCTTCTTTTAAAGTTGGAAATACATATCAATGTGCTTGGGTAAGGCGAGATGGCACAGGATTGTTTATGGATGAGTGCAAAAACATAACATTGGATAATTGTCGCTTTAAGTTTATGCACGGAATGGGTGTGCTTTGCCAAAGAACGGAAGATATTACAATTAAAAATACCGATTTCTTGCCAAACAAAGAGCATGGCAGAACGACTGTTGCGTTTGCAGATGTTATGCATTTTGTAAATTGCAAAGGTGTGATAAATGTTAAAAATGTCAAGGCAGACGGCACCCGTGATGATGTTATAAACAACCACGGCATACATCTGAAAATATCTAAAGTTGAAGGAAACAAAATTTGCGTTAAATATTGCCACTCTCAAGCTTACGGATTTAATTGTTTTTATGAGGGCGATGAGCTTGAGGTTATTGATAGCAATACTCTGTTGCCTATTGGTAGTGCAAAAGTTAAATCAAGCAAAATGCTCGACCCAAGAACGATACAATTAGAGCTTTGCGAAATTGCTGAAAGCAGTGCTATTGCAGTTGGTGCTGTGGTGGAAAATGCAACTTGGACAGCTTCACTAATTGTGGATAACCTGGAAACTTTCAATGACCCAACAAGAGGAATTTTGGTTACAACCAGAAAGCCAGTGGTCATAAAAAATTGCACTTTCAATAAATGTTATATGCCGTCAATTCACATTTCAGATGATGCACGCAGTTGGTATGAAAGTGGCTATTGCAGAGATGTGCTTATTGAAAACAATGTTTTTAACAACTGTTTAGACTATGCAATCAGCATTGAACCGGAAAATATCGGAGATAAAGTTGTCCACAAAAACATAAAAATCATAAACAACAAAATTATAAGTGAAAATGGTAAAATTTTAACAGCAAAATGTGCTGAAGGTGTGATTTTTGATAAAAATATCATAGAAAGTAAGGCAGATATTGATGTCAATTTGAAAAATTTGTTAAATTCAAATATTAATTTGCAAAAATAAGCAATTATATAATTTACAAATTAATAAAATTGGTGTATAATCAATTTAGAATAAATAATTGATAGTTTTGTTTATTTTAGTATAAAATAAATTTTAATATCATATTTTTTTGATTGAAATAAATTTTTGAATTTATAAGGAGATAAGGTTTTGGCTAAAGTTACATTTGATAAAGCTTTGTGCAAAAGTTGCGGACTTTGCGTTACTGCGTGTCCTAAGCAAATTATCAGCATCAGTACTACGGATATGAACAACAAAGGTTATTTTGTTGCTGAGGTTGTTGATATGGACAAATGCATTGGTTGTGCGTTTTGTGCAACAATGTGTCCTGATTGTGTTATAGAGGTGGAGAAATAATGGAAGAGAAAGTTTTGATGAAAGGCAATGAGGCTATTGCCGAGGCTGCTATCCGTGGTGGTTGCAGAGCATTTTTTGGTTATCCTATCACTCCGCAAAATGAAATTCCGGAGTATATGTCTGCGCGCATGCCTGAGGTTGGTGGTGTGTTTATTCAATCTGAAAGTGAAGTTGCAGCAATTAATATGGTTTATGGTGCTGGTGGCACAGGCGTAAGAGCTATGACAAGCAGCTCATCTCCTGGTATTTCGCTTAAACAAGAAGGTATCAGCTATATTTGTGGTGCTGAAATTCCTTGCGTTATCGTAAATATGGTTAGAAGTGGTCCAGGACTTGGTGGTATCCAACCTGCACAATGTGACTATTTTCAAGCTGTAAAAGGTGGTGGACACGGCGATTACAAAATGCTTGTTTATGGACCAAACAGCGTTCAAGAATGTATGGATCTTATGTACAATGCATTTGATAAAGCATTTGAATATCGCTTGCCTGTTATGATTCTTGGCGATGGTATGTTGGGGCAGATTATGGAACCCGTGCTTTTACCTCCTATGAAGGATATGTCAAAAGACATCCGTCCAGATTGGGCAACTGATGGAACAAGATTTGGAAAAGATCACAGAGTTATCAACTCTTTGTATATTCAACCTGACGAGCTTGAGGCAATCAATCACAAGTTGTTTGCAAAATATGATTTGATGGCTCAAAAAGAAACTATGTGCGAAGAGTATTTGTGTGATGACGCAGAAATTATATTGACAGCTTACGGCACGGTTGCTCGTATCGTTAAGAGCGCTGTTGATATGTTGCGTGAGCAAGGTAATAAAGTTGGTATGATAAGACCTATCACTTTGTTTCCATTCCCAACTGCAAATTATGAAAAGCTTGCAGCGCTTCCACAAGTTAAGGAGTTCATTTCAATTGAGCTTTCTATGGGGCAAATGATTGAAGATGTTAAGCTTTGCGTAAATGGTAAAAAGCCTGTTAAGTTTTATGGCAGATGTGGTGGTAATGTTATGACTGCTGAAGATATTGTGGCAGAAGTTTTGAAGGAGGAAAAGTGATATGAAAAAAGTTTTTGAAAAACCAAAAATGTTGACTGATGTTCCTTTTCACTATTGTCCAGGCTGTTCTCACGGCATAGTACATAGGTTGGTTGCAAGTGCAATTGATAAACTTAATGCTCAAAAAGTTATTGGTGTTGCGCCAGTTGGTTGTGCTGTTTTTGCTTATGATTATTTCAATTGCGATATGCAAGAGGCTGCACACGGTAGAGCACCTGCAGTTGCAACTGGTATCAAACGCACAAATCGTGATGCAATTGTTTTTGCTTATCAAGGCGATGGTGACCTTGCAAGTATAGGTATGGCAGAAATTGTTCACGCTGCAGCAAGAAGTGAAAACATCACAGTAATATTCATTAACAATGCAATTTATGGTATGACTGGTGGACAAATGGCTCCAACAACAATGATTGGACAAAAGGCGACGACTTGCCAACAAGGCAGAAGTGTTGAGCTTAATGGTTACCCAATTCATGTTTCTGAAATGCTAGCTCAGTTGCAAGGACCTTGCTACATCGAAAGAGTTTCAACTCATGATGTAAAGCATGTTAAACAAGCTGAAAAAGCTATTGACAAAGCATTCCGTAATCAAGCAGAAGGTAAAGGATTTAGTTTGGTTGAGGTGTTGTCATCTTGTCCTACAAACTGGGGCAAATCTCCACTTGATGCAATGAAATGGGTGGAAGAAGAAATGTGCAAAATATATCCTCTTGGAGTATTCAAAGACACTACAAAGGAGGAACAATAATGGATAAAATAATTATTGCTGGTTTTGGTGGACAAGGCGTTTTGTCGTTGGGACAATTTATTGCTTATTCTGCAATGTATGAGGGCAAGGAAGTTTCATGGTTGCCATCTTATGGTCCAGAAATGCGTGGAGGCACAGCAAATTGTAGCGTTTGTGTGGATAGCAATCCTATCGCATCACCAATCATTGCTGTTCCAGACACTTTGATTGCAATGAACAAACCTAGCTTGGATAAGTTTGTGAATAGCGTAAGAGCAGGTGGAACAATTATTGTAAACAGCTCTTTGATTGCTGACAAAGTTGCTCGCACAGATGTAAAGGTTATTTATGTTGATGCAAACAAAATTGCTTTGGAGGCTCAAAACCCTAAGGCTGCAAACCTTGTTATTTTTGGTTCTTATGTTAAGCATAGTGGTTCTTTAGATAAAGAGAATGCTGTAAATACAATAAGCAAAATCTTTGCTAAAAAGCCAAAATTCATTCCTTCAAATGTAAAAGCTTTTGAATTGGGATATGCTTTGGACTAATTGTAAGGACTGCAAAACAAAAAAATATAACTTTATAAAATGTAAACTAAAACAGCTGTTCAAATTGAGCAGTTGTTTTTTATCTTTTTCAAAAGAAAATACAGAATTTTAGTTTCACTTTTGCAGTTATATATTTTGTATGTGATTGTATGTAAAAAAATTAAATAAAATAATTTGATAGAAATTATGATAAAAGCACAATTATTGTTGAATTATTGTAAATATTATATCATTATAGTTTAAATTGATATAAAAAGCAAAAAAGTTGTAGTTATTTGTATATTATGCTAAAATAAAATATACAAAACACACTTTATATGTGTTTTAGAAAGTTGAATTGTAAAAAGCTTGACAAAAAGGAGAATTATGAAGAAGTTTGCAGTTAGTGCTATTGTCGTTTTGATATTGATTGGGAATATCCTCAAAACAAAAAAGACTGGGCTTGCTATGATGTGTTTATGAAAGAACTTGATGAAAAAATGGCACAAGTTAAGCCAGATGCCATTATTTCAGCTGCGTTGTCTGCTTGGGCATTTGGAATGAAACCAGAAACAATGGAAATAATAGACCAAATTCAATATATGGCTTATGACGATATAGATATTGATGGAGTGCAATCAACAATGCTTAATTAACAGTATTAAATTAAATAATATTTTTCTATATAATTGATTAAATAATTATAAATTTATTATGTATAAATATTAATTTATAATAAATTGCGATATGTTTCAAAATCATAATGCGATTTTGCGTGTTAGAATTAATAAACTGAAAATTTCACCGAGCAAATTATTTGTTCGGTGATTTTCATTTTAGTTAGATAATAAATTAAAGTATAGTTTTATTGTTTAATAAAGTAAGAAAATAAATGTTTAATGACTGAAATTTATTGTTTTAGAGTAAAATTGTCTTAAAAGTACGCTTTTTGTAATGTGTTTTAATGTTTGGTTCAATGTGGCAAGTAGTCAAAAAGTGATTAAAAAATTGCAAAACAGATTGTTTTTATGATGAAAATTGTCGATATTTATCGAATATTGTAGAATATTATTGAATATTAAATAATCGTAATCAAAAATATTAAATTATTTGTCGATAATAGTTGATTTATTTAGTAATATGTTGTATTATTGTATATGTAAAATATATTTTGAATAAATTTGAATTATGATAAAAAATTATTTATTGAAATTTATTTTATAAATATTTAACAATATTTAATAATAAGGAGCAAGAAATGAAGAAAATGAAAGTAGTAGTGGTGGATGGTGACGCACGAGTATGTGAGATGGCAAAGCAAGGGCTGGAAAGTGAGGAAATGGAAGTAGTTGGAACGGCTAACAATGGAGTAGAGTGTCTTGAGTTGTTGAAAAACAACGAAGTGGATGTTGTGCTAACAGAGCTTATGTTGCCAGCAATGGACGGATATATGCTAATTGACAAAATCAATAATAGTGCGAGAGGAAATAAGCCAAAAGTGTTTGTAATGACAAGTATATCATCAGAAACACTTTTGACGGCCGCATTTGAGAAGAATATTATTTATTACTTTATAAAGCCATTGGATTTTGCAGTAATCAAGAAAGTAATAATGGAAAAGTTCAACAGCAATCCATTGTGGGAGATATTAAATAAGAAGGACAAGCAGGTTGTCAAAACAGAGGAAGTAATAACAAAACAAAAAGTGCAAGTGTTGGATGAGAGGATATCCAAGATATTTATCATGATAGGAATACCAGCACATATAAAGGGCTATCAGTATTTAAGACACGCAATAAAACAAGTAATGGCAGATTCAATGCTAATTAATAACATAACGAAGAAGTTATATCCAAATGTAGCAGAGGCATATGACTCATCAGCAAGTAAAGTTGAAAGAGCAATAAGGCATGCAATAGATGTAGCGTGGAGTAGAGGGAAGATAGAGAATATTAATAAGGTGTTTGGGTTCAAAGTGTATAGTGCCAACGATAAGCCAACAAATGGAGAGTTTATAGCGTTGGTAGCAGATAAATTAATGCACGATATGTCAGAGGAAAAGTGAAAAATCTGTTATATGTATGTTTATTCTAGTAATAAAAACTAAAATATATCATACAAAATCAAAGCAGTAAGCTGCAAATAAAAAGATTTCATATATAGTTGAAGATATATTTATGGTAAGATACAGATTTTATATAAATATATCTTGAATTGTATTGAAAGCAAAAAGAAAGGTAAATAAGGAGTAGTAGTTAAGTGGCAACAAGGACGGGCATGTTGAACATTTTTGAGTATATATGCGAACCTGTAAGCAAACTAATAAAAGGACTAAGACGAGAAATATATACAAAGGAGATGTTTTATAGAAGGTTAATAACGAAGATAGATGTAGCAAAGAAAAGCTTGTATAAAAGCAAATTTGGCAGTGAAAGCATAATAACAAAACGAAAAAGAATACAACAAGAGTATAAGGTGAAAGAGGAGCTATGCGTAAGTGAAAGGCTATATGCAGGAGTAGTGGAGTTTGGAGGGGTAGAAAGCTTGTTTGTTGAAAGCATAGAGGAAGATATGCAAGCAGTATTGTTTTGCAAAAAGGAAATGAGTAAGTATGAAATAAATATGCTCAAGTACTTAATGGAAAAGATAAAGCTAAACGCAAGCAATAAATACATAGTAGCGTTGACAGAGGGGAAAGAACCAATCCAAAGATTGTGTGAGATAAACGGAGTGGTGTTTAAAAGAGTAGGAAGGGACAATCTGCAAAGTATCCAACAATATGTGGAGGATAAGGAAATAATGGAAAAGAAGATACTACCGAAAATGCAACACTACTTGGCAAATTATGATGAGATAAAAAGGAAGGTAGTGGAAAAGTGTAGAGGAAGTTACATCTTCAATGACCAAAACAAACTAAGTAACTTTATGGATTACTTGAAATACTTTTCAGACATAATAGATGAACCTGATAAAAATGAGTAAAAGCTGTATAACAAAAACTTGATTGTGTGTGTATGTCATTCCGAGTTTATCGAGGAATCTCAGACTATGCTTGTTGAGTAGATGAAATTTATCCTTTTAAATCACACGAAAAAAGTTTGAGATTTCTCGACAAGCTCGAAATGACAATAAAGATCCGAATGACATTGTCAGTGTCATTTTGAGTGTGTCAGTAGTGAACTGGGGCTCCATAAAATAGCCTTTTTGTGGGGTAAAAGGAAACATCTCAGACTATGCTTGTTGAGTAATAAAAAATAACCTTATAAAGTCCGACAAAAGTACAACTTGTTGTGCTTTGCGACTGGTAAGAGTAAATAAGGTTGGTGTCATCCCGAGCGTAGTCGAGGGATCTCTGACTATGCTTGTTGAGAAAAATAAAAGCACTACATTTTTAATGCAGTGCTTTTGCTTACATATGCATTGGCTGGAATTGTTCGCCTTTTGCAGCACATTCTATTGTTTGCACGACATAATCCATATTTGTTACCAATGAGCGAGGCTTTCTTACTGTGTCGTCTTGATATAGTGGTGCAAAATAATAGTGTTTGCGATTGCGCATTTCTCCAATAACCTCTGCGTTTGCACCCAATGCATCGTTTGAGCAAAGTGCAATGACAACTGGACGCTCTATTCTTAAATGGGCTTTAACTGCCATTGTAACAGGCGTATCAGTTATGCCGTAGCGCAACTTAGACAAAGTGTTTGAGGTGCAAGGACACACGCACATTATATCGCATTTAACAACGGGACCAAGTGGCTCTGCACTGACAATAGAGTCAACAATTTTTTCGCCAGTGATTTCCTCGACTTTTTGACGAAAATCTTTGGCATTCCAAAATCTTGTATCTAAATTGCAAACATTATAGCTGAAAATTGGAATGATTTTGTGTCCTTTGTCAACTAATTCTTGCAAAACTACAAGACTTTTTGAAAGGGTGCAAAAGGACCCACAAAAACAAAAACCTATAAGCATATTACACCTCCATATTTCGCAGTATACAATCTGCAAGAATTTCGCCAGCAGTTTTTGGCGTGTATTTTCCAGGTATTCCCAAAGCATTGTCGTAAGCAAGTCCTAGGGAATTAATATCACACATTTCCACACCAGAGTAGGATGCCAAATCGAGTATGTAGCAAGTTTTTTTTGCTCCTTTCAGTTTTGCAAGAGGCAAAATTTTGGCAGGAATTGTGTTTACTATTACATCATAATCGTTAAGATTAAAATCTAAGTTCAATGCCTTTTTGCCAAGCAATCGTGCGATTGATCTCTCCTTATAATCATCTGTGCAAATATCAAAATCAGCCCCAATTCCTTTAAGCAGAGTTGCAACCGCCTTGCCCACTCTTCCATAGCCTAAAATTGCAATTTTCGTGCTGAAAATCGATACATTTGTGCCTCTTATGATAAGCATTAGTGTTCCTTCGGCAGTCAGCAAAGCATTGTCCATAGCAAAAATTTCGTCAGTCAAAAGGTTGTGATGAATTATATTTTTTGCTGACAAAATGCGTAATTGCACTTCGTTCAAATTGCCACAAAACAAGTCGCTTTTGTCAGGGATATTCATAAGTTCGTCATTGGTAAAGCGTTTTTGCGGACTGAAACAATAATATGCCGCACCTGTTTCCGTATTGTTTGCAATGGAGCATACTTTGTATTTTTTATTTTGCAGATAACGCATTGTATAAAACATTCTTGTATCACTTGTATCAATTACAAAGGTTGGCGTTTTCATAAAATTCTCCTATATTCATTTGCTACATACTATGAATAATGTACAATTCTTGTGCAGATATCATATAGTGTAAAGGAGGATAAAATTATGGAAAGATTACTTGTTGCCAGCAATACGGCAAATGGTTTTGTTAATTATTTTGGAGATTTTATTAAAGGTGCAAGAACGACTTTTTTGAAAGGAGGCAGTGGTGTTGGCAAAAGCACTTTTATCCGTGAGTTTGGGGCTTATGCTGAAAAACTGGGTTATGAAATTGTAAAAGTCCCTTGTAGCAGTGATATGAATAGCTTGGATGCAATAAAAGTTTATGGTTTGAATTTGGTTATGCTTGATGCCACAAGTCCACATGTCTTTGAACCTGAACTTTATGGCGTAAGTGGGGAGATTTTTGATATTGGCAAGTTTTTGAATCCCGAAAAATTGTTGCCTAAAACTGGAATATTAAACGAGTTGCTTGAAACAAAAAAACAAGCATATAAATGTTTGTATAATGAGTTAAATTGTGTTTATAAGCAGTATCAAAATATAGATAATATATATTACGCATACTTTGACGAGGATAAATTTAATCGTTTGGTAAAGGAAATTTTTGAAAGCCTTGATATAACATGCGCTGACAATAAAATTAAAGGATTTGTTGATTACATAGCTGGAGATGGCTATCATAATATTGCTGCAGAATATGCAGGAGAACGACAAATTGTGAACATTTCAGGCAGATGTAATTTGACAAAATATGATGTGCTTGAAAATATTGCCTCAAGATTGGATAAGAAAAAAGTGCGTTATGAAAGCTATTACACAGCACTATATCCAAACAAGTTGTTTGCAATTGGCTTAAAAAACATTTTTATTATGTGCAGTGACAATGGCGAAGGATTTGACACAGATGTTTGCTTTAATATGAACAGAATCCAAGGGGATATTTCTTTGTTGCTGGAGCATAGACATTGCATAAATTATAACTTAAAGAGGGCTGGAGATTATTATCTGCGTTCAAGAGTTGCTCACACTGAAATTGAAAAAACATATTTACCTGCAATGGATTTTGTCGCTTTGGAGATGGAAAAACAAAAATTTTTGGATAATTTGTTTGGTAAATATTGACATAATTCAAGTTTGTGTTAAGATAGAAATTAGTGTTTAAGGTATATGTTGCTTTTGCAGCAACTTATGCCTTATTCTTTATTTATAAGAAATAATATGCAAAATATTCTATTTTTTTGTTTATGTGAAGTTTAGTAAATCATAATTTTGTAGATTTGTTTTTTGTGTGTTAATTAGGTGGATAATAGTCAATGGGAGTTATGCTTAATTTTTTTAGAAATATATTTTCAGGGTTGTTTTTAATTGTATTTGCATTAGATTTTTAATGTATATAATTATGTTGAAAAAAGATTGTAAACTTTGTAAAAAAGCTCAAAATATTCGATTTTTAAGAAAAAAATGCGTCAAAAATCGGGGGTATTAAAAAATATCTGATTGTGCATTGAATGAATATAGCACAAAAAAAATGCAAAATTAACCTTGACTTATGATACAATATTGACAAATCTAAGGCGAATGGGTTATAATAAAATAGTCAGCATTTTGAAGGCTGTGGAGGGCAAGTAATTATGATGAACTCAAAAGTTATGATTGGAAAAGATGTGTTGTCAAAACTAAATTTTGAACAATACTTTTGCTATTGTAAAAGTGTTTTGGTGATTTATGATTTGCAAGGTAATCTTTGCGATATAAAATATAAGCTTAAAAAAATATTCCCAAGAAATTTAAAAGTATCTTATTTCAAAATTAAGTCAGAAGATTATGTGCAAATTAATGAGCTGAATAAATGCGCAGAGCTTGTGGTAAATAGCAATGTGGATATGATTGTTGCATGTGGTGGAGAAGTTGCTTGCAATATGGGAAAGGCATTGAAATATATGCTTGATTGTGGTAGCAAAGAATTTGCCATTAATTTAAGTGATAACAAAAAAGCAATAGAAGATAGTGATGTCAATATTGGCAGCAATTGTGAAAGTGTAGATGTTGTGGAAAAAACAAATACTAAAACAAACAAGAACATTACTTTGGTTTGTGTTGGGGTTGCCTCTGGTGGGCATCAAAACTTTTTGACAGGAGAGTTTGAGGTTTTGGACAAAAAATCTGACATTTTGTACAGAATGAACAAACATAATTGCCTTGCTGACATGGTAATGCTTGACAAAAAAATGTTTGACAAAATGAGTGAAATTGGGATGCTTGGAGATTGGCTAGGGGCATTGTTTATGGCACTGCTTGCAATTGCAAATATAAACGAACCAGAAAACAAAGCCAATGCAGTTGCTGCCATTGATATTTTGAGTGTGCAAAATTTGCAGCTTATTGATTTGGTTAGTGCAGAGATGTATGCTGGGCATGATTTTTTAAGTTTGAAAAACAATCTGCTTAATGAGTACATTTTGAGCGTTAAAAAAATTGCAAATGCAAAATATTCTTTGATTTTGCTTTTGACAATGAGAAAAAATATTGAGTGTGTGATTGAAAAAATAACTGGTCAGGATATTAGTTTGCTAGGTTGTCCTTTTGGAATTGTGGCAGATAGTGAGGAGAAGTGGAAAGGGGAGCTTTGTAGGTTTTTGCAAAACAAAATTCAACAATATTTTGAGGATAAAGATATTCCGAATCAGCTTAATGCTATCGGTTTGAACTCTAAGCAAATGGAAGAAATTTTTGATGAGCTTTCTTTGGCTTTTGGAGCAAGTGAAAACTTGTCTAAACTTAAAGATATTGTTTATAGTAATTATTAATTTTGAAATTTTTGCGTATTAATTTGTTGATAATAATATAAAAAACATTGCAGTTTTTGAAATTGCAGAAAAAATAAATTAAAAAAGTTGGTGTTGTTATGAATATGGAAAAATTGAAAGAGTTTTTCAAAAAAGATACTCTTGCGCAAACTCTTGGTATTGAAATTGAGGAGGCATCTTTTGAAAAAACAATTTGTTCTATGATTGTGAGTGAAAATTTTTTGAATGCAAAAGGTGGTGTTCATGGTGGAACAATCTATTCACTTGCAGATTTTGCTTTTGCTGTATCCAGCAATTTGGGTGGCAAATTATGTGTTACTTTGGATGCAAATGTAACTTATTTTAGGCCTGCAAAGGATAATAAACTGGTTGCGACTGCTGTGCTTGTCAGCAGTACAAAACATACTTGCAACTATATCATAAGTGTGTGCGATGGACAAGACAGGCTTATTGCAAATGTTGTAATGAATGGCTATCGAAACGATGTTGATATAAGTTTTGATTGATTCACTTTGTTTTGCATTTTATAATTTTTTATTAATTAAATCAAATTGCTTTACAAAAAAAAATTAATTTGTTATAATACATTTGTTTGAGTCTAACTCAATCCTTACTCTCTTTGAGAGTCAATGACCATAAGGAGGTGCTATATGTCTAAGTATGAAATGCTATACATCATCAATAACGATGCAAGCGAAGAAGCTAAACAAGCTGTTATTGATAAAATGGAAAGTATTGTTACAAGCAATGGTGGCACAGTTGAAAACATTGATAAGTGGGGTACAAAAAAGTTTGCTTACACTTTGCAAGATTATTCAACTGAAGGTTATTATGTGCTTATGAACTTTGAGGCAGATGCTGCTGTTCCAGCTTTGCTTAACAGACAAGTTCAAATCATGGACAATGCTAAAAGATGTATGATTATTAAAAAGTAATCATTTTAAAGTTTTCAAGGTGCAGTACAAAAGAAAGCTTGCATTTGTTGTTTAAAAATCAAACTATAAAATGGTTGAAGTTATGCAAGCACAATAAGGAGTAATTATGAATAAAATTCAAATCATTGGTAGATTGACTGCTGACCCAGAGCTTAGAAGCACTGGAAGTGGTGTGCAAGTATGTTCTTTTACAGTTGCTGTAAATCGCAGATTTAACAGGGATGAGACAGATTTCTTCCCAGTTACAGTTTGGCGTGATGCTGCTGTAAACTGCAATAAATTTCTTGCAAAAGGAAGCCAAGTAGGAGTATGTGGTTCACTTCAAATCAGAAGATATGACGACAAAGATGGTATCAAACGCACTGCTGTTGATTTGCAAGCAGATGAAGTTGAGTTTTTGTCAGCAAGAAATGAAGCTACTGCAACTCAAGGCAAGACAAACAGCAATAGCCCTGTTGACGAGTTGGAACCTGTTGACGACGGCGATATGCCATTTTAATTTGTCTTACCACAAATCATTTTAAAGGAGAATAATCATGGAAGATAAGAATGTAAAGCGTCCTGTAAAAAAAATGCCAAGGAAAAAAGTTTGCATTTTCTGCGTTGAAAAAGTTGATGAGCTTGACTATAAAGATGTAGCAAAGCTAAGAAAATTCATTACAGAAAAGGGCAAAATCCTTCCTAGAAGAATGAGCGGAGTTTGTGCAAAACATCAAAGAATGGTTGCTACAGCTGTAAAAAGAGCTAGAACTATGGCATTAATTCCATACAGAGCTGACTAATTAAAAACAAAAAACACCTTGCGAAAGCAAGGTTTTTTTATGTCTTATTGAGAGATTAAGAGATATCAAAAAAGTCGATTTATAAAAATATCCCACCGAAAATCGTGGGATATTTTGATTTTTTTGTTTAAATTGTTGGTGGTAATGGTTGGTTAAGTATTATTTTTGTTGGGAAAAATTCAGCTAATTGAATGGAGGTTATTGTGGCTGTGAATGGGGAAAAATTGTTTTCAATAAGTTTCTTTGCTTTTTTGCATTTTAGCCATTTGCCACAAAAAAGAGTTATGTGTGGAGTCCAGTCATAATTATCTGCGTAATTACCATTAAAAATTTTTTGCAAGTTTAAAAGTTGGTCATTAATTTGTGGTTCAATGAATATAACTTTATTCTTAAAATGATTTATTTTTACAAGATTAATGTCAAAGCTTGATAATAATGTGCTTTCTTTTTTAATCAGGTTTTCAAGTTCGCTTTTCATATGTATAGGAAAACTGCCTAAAGTAATATGATAAGGGATATCACTTGTTTGCGTGCCAAACAAATTATTCTGAGCCAATAATTGTTGAAAATTGTTTAACTTAGTTTGAGTTATATTGTCTAATGTAGCATAAACAGCTAAAAATTTATTTCTCATAGTGTCCTTATTTAATCATTATAGATTGATTAGTTTATATAAGCCTATTAATTCGAACGAAATAGTTGTTCTATCATTGCTATTAGTTCTGTTTTTACAAAATAATTAAACAATATTTTCGCCAAGTAATATTTTTGGCATTGTAGTTAAGCAACGATTCCATCTTTTATAAAATTTTTCCAATCCAAGCTTTGAAACGCGAGCATGACTTTCTTCGTCAACAAGCGTCCAATGCAAAATATAAGTAACTTTTCCTACCCATTTAGTCAAGCGAACAGGTGGTTTACCTTCTTTGACGGAGTTGAAATCTTCTTGGCGGTGAGTTCGTTTGATATATTTTACATCAACAACGCCTGGTTGCGATAGATAAAAATCAGCAACCTCTTTCATTAAAGCTTCAATTTCATCTTGTTTATTTATTTTTGCCTCATATATGCAAATTTCATTAAACATTATTTACCTCTTCTAATTTTTGTTTGCTTAATATAAAGTGCTCGTGACATTTATATTCAATCTGTACTATTCAATAATTAATTTTGTATATTTAAAACATAAAGATTCTTCAAAATATTGTTATTACAATGCATATAGGTTGAATTTGTTTTAACATATAATAAAGAACTAATTCTTTATTAAATATACAATTTTTTGAGGAATTTCCCTATCAAAGAGCATTACAATCAATAAATGTAAGATGTATGAATTCTTGCACATTTATAAAATTTTAGTGAGAACAAGAAATGTTTTTTTTGATTGATAATGATTTTTACAAATTTGCTTTATAATCTTCTCCCCAATTATACATAGCATCAAGGATTGGTTTTAGTGATTTTCCAATCGTTGATAAGGAGTATTCCACGCGTGGTGGCACTTCGGCAAATACTTCTCTTTCAATAAGTCCATCATTTTCCAAAGCTCGTAAATTGTCAGTCAACACTTTTTTGCTTATGGCAGGGATGGACTTGATGAAATCGCTAAATCTTTGGGTGCCATTATAAAATAAATTTCTAATGATAAGCAATTTCCATTTATTTCCTATAAGTTGAACAGTTGTTGCAACAGGGCATACTGGCAATTCTTCTTTTGTTAGCATAAAATTTCTCCTTTAAAAGATATATTGATTATACTACAAATGATACAAAAAGTCAATAGTTCAAAAAAGAAACTAGGTTACAAATCTATTATCAGATAATAGAAAAGTAACGCTCTTGTATTCATTTTTTGTATTTGCTATACTTTAGGTGCAATCAATAAGATTACAAAAACAAACTTTTTTTGGAGGTGTTATTATGAAAAATTTTAACAAAATTAGCATTACAGCTGAAGCTCGAATTGAACTTCATGACACACTTTGCCTTACAGGTGCAGAAATAAGTATAAACACATTGCCTGCGGGAACAAATATACCATTCGTCCACTCCCATAAGCAAAATGAAGAAATATATGCGATTTTGGATGGTGAAGGCGTTGTTGAAATTGATGGAGAAAAAGTTGAGGTGAGAAAAGGAGATTGGGTACGAATTTCCCCTAATGCAAAAAGACAGTTTTTTGCTCAATCTGACAAAGCTCTAAAATACATTTGTATTCAGGTTAAAGCTGGCTCGTTAGAAGGCTTTACGATGTCAGATGCAATAGTTTAACAAAAAATGCAGTCGTTAAAACGACTGCATTTTTCCTCATCAAAATTATGAAACAAACGATAATGGAATTTAACTCTCATAAAAGCACAAAAAAATTATTTTGACTAAAAATAGCCAAAATAATAGCAAAAAAATGTAAAGTTTTAACACAAAAGGGAGCATTTCAGCTCCCCAAAAGTGACAATTATACATTGGAGTGTATAATTTTGGTGAACGATAAGGGATTCGAACCCCTGACCTTTGCGTCCGTAGCGCAACGCTCTATCCAGCTGAGCCAATCGTCCAATTATTGATTACTTAAAAAGTATATACAAATTTTGGGATATTGTCAAGCGAATAGTGGTAATTAATTATTTTTTTCTCTATGCTTTGCGGTGATTGAGTCTATCTCAATTTTGTAAACATTGACAACTGGTAAGACGGACTCGGAAAAAGTATGATCAGCGTAATTGCAATGGCTAAGTATTTGTTTTAAGCCATAGATAGCCTCTTCATTTTCAAGTTTTACACATTTTCCATAACCAATAAAGCTTTCGTAAAGGCAAGTTACCGATTTAATTGTGTCCATATAGCGATGAAAAATGTCTCCTTCCACACAAACAAAAGGATTTTTGTTGATTAGGTCAATTTTTTTGCCTATTGTTGCACCGTGAAAATAAAAACAAAGTTTCCCATTGTTGCATATAAAACCGAAAGAAACAGGAACCACATAAGGGTAGGGGGTGTCGTTAAGGCCTAATCTTATGGTGTTGGTATTTTTTATTATATCAATAATTTGATTTAAATCGGTTATTTCTCTGTTTGCTTTTCTCATATATACCTCATTCAATTTTTGTTCAAGTTAATTAGTATATTATTTTGCAACTTAAACAAAATTTATATGTTTTTGATATACTTTTATAATACACTATTTTTGTTGCAAAGTAAATACCAAATTACATTTTAGTTGCAATTTATCAAATGAATTTGTTTATGTTGTTTTAAACAATATACATAGCTTGCAAATTTGTAGAGGTGTATTTGTATAACAAAAATTATTTTGATTAAATAAAGTAAAAATTTGTTTTAAGTTTAATTTTGTTTTTTAAGGTTGAAAAAATAAAAATTTTATGCTATAATAAATACACAAAATTGCGTTGGAGGGGAGTATGCCTTACATTAACATAAAAGCTTATCCCAAAGATGAGACAACAAAACAAAGAGTAGCAGAGAGAATTAATCAAATATTTTTGGAAGAATGGGGATGTCCTCAATCTGCAATTTCCATTTCTATTGAGGCTGTGGAGCCTCAAAATTGGACAGAACAAGTTGTTGAAAAGGATATAATGCAGAATCTTGACAATATGTTGATTGTAGATGGGGAAAAGACATATTGATAAATTTAAACAGATTAGTATCGATTTTTGATAGTTTTTTCATAAAGTATGATTAAAATAATTATATATTAGTGAGTTAGTATGACAAAAAAGAGAATTGTAATTTTAATTAGTTTTGTATTGATTGTTGCGCTTGCTGTATTTACGCTGGTTGGTTGCAGTAAGCCTACTTATGATGCTTTCACTTTGAATGGCTGGGAGTATTTGGCACTTAACAGAATGGGCAAAATTATTGACGATGTGGATATCACAAAATTGAAAGTTTCTGATTTTATTGATTTGAGTACATTAAGTAATGATACTTATTTGTATGAGAGTGGCGATAAAAATACAAACAGCGATGGTTGGTATGTTAGTATGATTGACAATTTTGACAAGTCTTATGATGTCAATAGTGGACTTAACCCTAAAATTTGGGCAACTTCAAGGCACGACTTGAGATGGGCTAGCCAAAACAAATTTCATCCAGAATATTCAAACTACTGGTGTAGTGAAATGGTGTCTGTCAAGGATGGAAAAGCCATTGTAAATGCTGCTTATGACGATAATCATACTTGTCCAACTTGCACTGCAAATGGATATACAAAAGGGCGTTTTACTGGTGGATTTGAAACAAGAAGTGAAGTGAAAAAGGCAGAAGGCTCTTATGACAGCAATATTATTTGGGCACAAGCATTTGGATATTTTGAAACAAGCATTAAATTTCCTGATAAGGACGGAATGTGGTCTGCTTTTTGGTTGCAAGGCAATGAAATGAGAGAAATTGGCTTTGACGGCGTGGATGGAACAGAAATTGATGTTTATGAGTCAGCTTTCCGTAAGGATAATGATAAAGTTTCAAGAATGGGGCACGCTTTGTTGTGGAATGGCTATGGTTCAAGTGGCAAAGTTGCAGGACATATTGGCAAGTTGGAGCAAAATTTGTATGATGGAGAGTTCCACACTTTCTCTTTGCTTTGGACGCCAGATTGTTATATTTTCTTTATTGATGGTTATGCAACTTGGGCAACAAATGCAGGTGGAGTGTGCAAAGTTCCTGAATTTTTGCGATTTACAAATGAGATAGACGCAGGAGATGGTTGGGGACCTCACGGACAAAAAATTGGCAAGTTTAGTCATCAAGGAGAGGCTGCAATGGAAGTTGATTATATTCGTGTTTATCAAAATGCAAATTATGAACAATTTATTGCCCCAAGCAAGGACGGAAATCCATATTCTCAAGCTAACAATTTTGAAAGTGCTTTTGTTAGCCCTTATGATAAAGCAAATTAATTACCCGAGGTTCCCAAAAAAAAACTATTTTGTGGGAACCTTGTATTCGCTCGAAATGACATTGCTGTTATTGTTCAATATGACATTGTTCGTGTCATTCTGAGCGAAATGCAGTGCAGTCGAAGAATCTCGGATTTGGCTTGTTAAGTGGAAGAAAAGGTAGCATTATTTTTGTGATTTAGTAAGAAAGTGTTAATGTCATTCTAAGCGTAGTGCAACGCAGTCGAAGAATCTCAAACGCTGCTTGTTGAGTAAATTAAAGGGTAACATTTTTGTAACACAATAAAAGTCGGAGATCTCTCGACTACGCTCGAGATGACAGAAACATTATTGCTCAGTATGACAGGAAAAAGTGTTCTGTACAGCAATACAATGCAAAAATATTCAGCCTTTATTGTTCTAAATTTAATAGTTAATAATCTGTAAAAAATCAGCCGAAAATGTTATGTTTTCGGCTGTTATTTTTTGTGTAAAGTGC
>OFGE01000497.1_pt1 | contig 42839 bp, 34 predicted proteins | sample 1521681 | NCBI WGS metagenome assembly OFGE01 (sample SAMEA3504093, study PRJEB24116) | mouse gut metagenome | biome: mouse gut; feature: mouse-associated habitat; material: faeces | place: Denmark | collected 2011
CAGCATGAGAATACCAAAATGGGATGCTTTAGAGCCCCTTAGCCCCTGAACACAGCCCCAGCCGCATACCCTGCCCTCTGCCTGACGGATTTTTCCCAATACCATATTCTAAAAATGCCTTACAACCTCAAACCGCTCTAACAACACATTCTCATGTTCTAAAATCCCAGCCTTTCTCTTCGCAATTGCAACCTGCTCTGCAGCCGTATCCACTCCGTCCAGATTCGGAAGCAAAAGCCCCCTTCGGCTGCCGTTTGTTACAATCACTCCGTAACGTTTCACATCCAGCGCATCCTCCGAATCAATCCGTTCCGCATCCCCCAGCACATCTACGCTGAGCGACAGCCACGGAAGCTCCTCTTTAAGAACCGGGGAAAAGCGGGGATCCTCCGTTGCCGCACTGATGGCATTTTGTATAATCTCTTCCGCGACAGAAGCCTGTACGGCCCGGATTGTCCCGATACATCCGCGCAGCCCGCCGTCCTTTTTAATAGATACAAAGACGCCTGCCTGCGTTTCGTACAATTCTTTGGGAAGATCGTCCGGCGTGGTGATTTTTTCACCCGTCCGAATAAACGTTTCTATGGTATCCCGCGCCAGACGAACATAGCAATCCTCTTTTGCGCGCTGTGCGGCCAGCCGGTTCTGCTCTTTTGCCTGATACAGGGCTTTAAAGTCCTTTGCGGCGTCGCTGCCCGTTACTTCATAGCCGCAGATGCCGTATCCTACGCCAAACGGCCCTTCGTAAGAATACCGCTTAGCAGTAAACGCTTTTTTATTCAAAGCTCCCGCCATCATAGCAAACGACCGGTGGCCGCACTCGCCCGCTTTCTCACAAAAGCCCTCTGAAAAATCAAACAGTTCTTCAAATGCCCCGCGTTCCATGACATCCATAATACGCCGATCATACAAAGGCCCTTCTTCGCGGAAGCCGTAAGGCCCTGACTCCAGGAGCCTGTGCGATAAATCTCCGCTTGCGATTACCACGATGCGCCGTCCCAGGGCGTCTGCCGTATCCTGCACGCACGTTCCCAGGTCATAATGCGCCGCAAGAGACAGTCCCGACAACCCAATCCGCACCAGCTTATAATCCGTCCGGTACGCATCGACAAAAGAAAGCGGCACCATCGTTCCGTGATCAAGCCGCGGATCCCGTTCCCCCAATGTCCCTGCGGAAATGTTCCGGCTCTGCGCCATGCCGCAGAGCAAATTTACAAAGTCGGTATCATATGCCGCCTGTATTGTTACCTGCGCTGCGCCAAAGCTTCCAAAATCCCCGGATGCGCCTGCACCGGGAGAAATATGGAAATAATCCGCGTACATTACCTGGTGCGGGGAAATCAGAACGATTGTTTCCGGGCTAAGCCGTGCAATGCGCTGTGCGGCCTGCCCATAAGCGTCAATCGTCGCCTGAATGTTTTGTTCCCCGCCTTTGCCGATTTCAGGAATGATCAGGGGCGGGTGCGGCATCATAAATGCTGCTGTAATTGCCATATCATGCGTCCTGCCTTTCTAATTTTTTTGCTGTCCGCTTGTACGGTATTTATTCTGCCTTTTTTCTGTTGCAAAATGCATATCCTTTTACCGGATCTGCTCTAAAATACTCGGATCCTTGATTTTGGTATCCTCCGCGAACAACAATATCTTTGACATAATTTCCGCCGTCTTCGGATCGTCGTCTACAAACGGCAGGAAGATCCTTCCTCTGTGCTGCGAATGCACCGGAACGACAAACAGCATGGCGTTGCCCGTCTGGCGCACGGCCCCGCTTCCGAGATGGACGGAATATTCTCCGAGTTTTCCGTCGATCATGGCAAAGTTTCCTTCCAGCCGGACGTTTTTGATCCCGAACAACTCCAGGTTGCATTCCACAACGGCACGCCGCATTTCTATTGTCGAATGGCTGGTCTCCGGATCGACGCCGCCTGCATGGGCTACGCTCACCGCCAAATCTACATCCCGCATGACCTCGCTGTAAATGATATCCGGAATATCCTTAAGCGTTATCGGTTTTCCGGTCTTGCGGTCTAAAAATACTACCCATTCTAAGGTCGGCGCTTCTATGTCGCTCGGTGAAAACCAGTCCGCCATGGCATAAATCCGCGCCACAATATTTTCCTTATAATAGACCTTCTGCAGGCCGTCGTCATAGTCGGCCACCCAGCGCCGCCCGCGCAGTACGCCGACTGTTTTCTGCGGCTGGATCTGGTTGCCGGAAAACAGCATCGACTCTGTTTTTTCCAGTTCTTCCGAAAGCTTTACATACAGTTCGCGGAAGACCTGCTTGAACGGCTGCTTTATCTGCTTTTCAAACAAAAGCTTCTGATATTCGCTCCACTGCCCCTTGCGGTAAAAATCAACCGGGTGGGCAATCAAAAGCTTATCTCCCGGTTTTAACGGCGTAATTGTCCCTTCGCCGTCAAACAGGCCGTCCGGCGTCAAAAATCCAAGGCATGTGCAGGTTTCCCTGGCAGCGTCTTGTTCCGGCATAAAAAGCAGCGTCTTAATCATCGGGGCAACGACGGGATTGCCGAACAGATCCCATAGCTCCCGCGCTTCAAATGCGGTCCGGTCTTCCATTGCCTGTTCTAACATCTGCCGGGTACGGCTGTACTGCTCCTTTAGCGCTTTGTGCGTTTCCTGGCAGGCAAGGATAAGCGGATCTTTTTTGAGTTTGGCGGGGACGGATTTTAAGATTTTGCCGCCTTTTTGGCATTTGAGCGAACTCTTTCCGTTTTCATCCACCGAAACCAGAACCGATACGCCGTCCGAGCCTTTTATTTCCTGCCATGCAAAGCAGGAGGAGGACTCTTCAATCAGCTTGCTTTCCATGCGCAGGATCAGCCGCGTAACGTCCGTAAAGCCTGCGTTTGCACTTAAATTGCGCAGGGCGATATCCACTGCGCGGCCTTCGCTTGCCCGGCGCTGCGCGCCGAATTGCCGGCTTTCTTTTTTGTATTTCTGGATAAACTGGTAGCGGTCTAGTAAATCCTTTTCCCGTTTGGTTTTGGCCGAGGGCAGCGGGAGCAGTCCAAGGCTCATCAAGAGGTCTTTGTTGCGTTTGGCGTCAATTTCGGCTTTTAAATCCTCCTTGTCCTTTTTGCCCAGCGCGGCGTCCGCGTATTTTCTCGCCCTGCCGTGGGCGGTCCCGGTGGAAGAATATTTCGCGGCGTCGTAAAGGAGTTTGAAGTTTTTCTCCCCGATTTTTTCGTAGGCTTCCAAAAACCAGTGCAGATCAAACGCCCCGTCGTGCAGCTCCTCCGGGGAAAGCGGCGTATACCGGGCAATGACAGAGGTAATGTGATCGTCAAAATATTCGCTGGTATGCGCCATAAAATAGTAGCAGGCGCTGGCAAAGCCCGGCAGCCCGAAATATTCCTCCAGCAGCGGAATCCACTGCTCCGCATACATGGCAAGCTCGGCAAGCCGTTTTTTGGTAATGTCCGTGCCCTTTAACGCGGCGGCAAGCGTATCGGCCGTGTCCGTTTCATCCGGCATACAGACCTTTAGCAGATGGCTTAATACGTTTCGCTTGGCCGTGGCGGAAGTATAGTAGCTGTAGCCGCGCTGCAGGGGTTCTTTGCCCAGGGCGGTTAAAATCTGGATCATATAGCCGATGCCGTAAATGACGTTAATATTACTGATATAGTCAGAAAACGGCGTCGGCTGTTCCCCGCGTTTCAGTTCGACGGCAAGGATATTCGGTATGGTTTCACGGTAAATTTCATGTGCCAGCTGCATGGCGGGAAGCTTGGCATATGCCGTATCAAACCGGTATTTTCCGTCGGACGGCGTAATCGCATTCAGCCCGAAAAAGCTGTTTAACGCGCCGATCCGGGCGTTTTTAGACGGGACGGCGCCCCGCTGCTCCACAATGCTGACCGGCTCTAAGAGGCTGCCCAGGTCGGAGAACGTAAAAACAGCCTTGTAAAGCAGATCTTTGTCCCAGTACCCGCGCAGGTAACACTGTACATAATCCGACAGGGAAAGGTACGCGCTGTGTCTGCTCTGGTAACGGGGAAGCTTTTCTCTGTCCCGTTGTTTCAGGTAGTGCTGCTGCAGCAAAAACCGCATGGTAAACGCAGACGTCCAGTCTGCTTCCGGCGCCAGGGAAAGCCAGCCCAGCAGGTCGGCAAAAACCGGCAGGCCGGCGGTCCGCTCGTTATGCGTTTCGATGACCCCGTTCCAGCGCTTTTCGCTGACGGTATAGAAGTCATTGGACGTATTTATGGCGGATAAGAATGCGGCTGTCCCGCAAAGCGCCCACCTTGCTTTTAAGTCTTTTGGGACATATTCGCTAAACAGCGTATCCAAAACGGTCCGTGCCTGCGAACCGTAACGCAGCCCCTGGATCAGATTGGAAAACGGCGGCTTTTTCCTAAGGCCATGCCCGAATATCGTTTTATAAAGATCTATGTTTTGCTCGTATTTGTTCCGCCCAGAGCGGCAGGCCTGGTAAAAATGGATCTCCATTAAAAACTCAGGGGTTTTGATGTGCTCGCGGTAAAACGTTTCCCATAATTCACGGAACGGATAGGCGTCTAACGGCGTTGCATCCGGATCGTTTCCGGTATAACGGCAGAGTTTCAAATCGTCGCCCAGCAGTTCGTCCGTATCCCACGCGGTCTTGTAAGAAAGATTGCGGTTTTTTTGAATCAGGCTGTTTAAGGCCTGTAGCACGCGGATACATTCGTCTTCCCCATAGGTAAACAGTGTGTGTGCTTTTTTGCCGTCTGCGTCCATAGGCGGCAGAACCCACTCTTTGTTTACGTCGTAAAAACCGTAGCCCGGCGTATTTAAAATATCCTGCGCCGCGCTGTTATCCGCCGTCAGTTCTTCGTATAATACCTGTTCCCTGCCCGTCTGCGGCTCAAATTCCGAAAGATACGGGGTAAGAAGGGCAAACTGCCCGTCATTTTTTTTCATCTCCAGCGCAAGGTCAAGCGCGCCCATATGGCATTCCTCCGGCTTAGCGGCAAGCAGCCTTCCGACGGATGCGGCAAGCGCTTCGGGCGGCTGTTTCTGTAAAATGGCAAGCGTCCCCTCGCGCCCTTTTTTGTACTTTAAATTCTGTTCCAGCCGCCGGTAATCTTCATCGGCCAGCTTCATGTCGTCCGCCAGCATATACGCGGATTTGCAGGTATACTCCTCCGGATTGTGCATCAGATCCAGTAAAATCCTGCGCCGTACCTGCGACGCGGGGCGGTAGAGCAAAACGCGCGCCGCAATCGAACGGTCAGAGCTGACATAGCGGCCGCCCTGCCCGATTAAGGGGATAAATGCCGCCGCTTCGTCTAACAGCGCTTCGTCCTTAAGCATACAAGCAATCAGGCACAGGCGCAAAGCCAGATCCGACTGTGTCAGAGTTACTTCATACCACGGGAAAATACAGGGAGAAAGCACAAGCCCTTTTTTTGGAATCTGCTCCATAATGTTTTTTAAAATCCCATACAGCTGCCTGGCTTCCTGTTTGCTGTCAAACAGTTTTTTTGCATCCATTTTACGGGGCTTTGTTACGGCGGCGTCCTTCGTATAGTAATACGAAACGTTGGTTTTTTCTTTGATCAGGCTCAAAAGATGCATACCCGCCTGATCCAGAAAGCTTACCATAAAACAGGCCGCCAGAGCCAGATCATCCGGGGCTTCCTTTAATACTTCCTTAGAAACCTGAATTTTTAAGCGCTCCTCCTGCAGTGAGCGGGTAAAATAGGAAGCGGTCATTTTCTGGTTTTTCGTGCCGGATTTGGCCAAAGAAATGACGGCGTCCATGGCGTCTTTTGCGTTATAAAAGCCCAAAGCCCAGAGGGCGCAGCTGATGGCGACAGAATCGTTTGTGGCAAGCTGCTCGTTCCGGAACGCTTCTTCCCGCAGGCAGCGGCTCATCAGGCGTACCAGTTTTTCCGAAATCCGGTCTGCGCTGTTTTCGTCAAAAATGCCAATCCACGTACTGACGGCGCGTTTCACCGAAGAATAGCGGATCAGGTTATTGTCCTCAATAACGGAAAACAGGTGCATAAAAGCCTCCGGCCGTCCCTCGTCCATTGTTTCGCAGACCGCCTGTCTTGCACCCTCCTGCAGCCGCGCCGCAAGCAGGAATTTGCCGAGCAGTTCATAGAGCCCTTCATTTTTGCACATAACAATGCCGCGGATTAACTCATGGCTTATCATAGCGGTATTGCTTTCGCCAAGCAAGATATCCCGGACGGCGTTTATAATGCTTTCGCTGCCGCGGTCAATCTGTGCGGCGAGGATGTCGGCATAAGCAAAATATTCCGTCCTGGCATGGTCGTAAAATTCCGGGGTTGTCTGTCCCGTTAAGATATCCGCAAGCGGCGCGCCGTAAAACGCGATCCTTGTGTACGCGCGAAACAGCTGGACGCTTTTTTCCACAAACGGCGCGTAGCTTTCGGAACGGACGCTGCGTCGGTACCATCCGGCGGTCATCTGGAACTGGTTCATCTGATCCAGGGCATAATAAAATTCTTCCCGGTATTCTGCCGGGATGCAGGCGTTTATAAGGTGTCCGTATTCGTTTTGGTACAGCTCGGACAGGGTGCGGCAGGCGCCGTTTTCAAGGAGCTCCCGCATCTTATTACAGGTCTTTTGCGGGAGGGAGTAATAGTAGGTGTCCGGGAGCAGCCCGGTTTCTGATTTGGGGACGCCGGAAGCGTTCTTTTTGGTCTGTGCAACCCAGTTTTCGCTGATTTTTCTTCGTGTTTCGTAAGTAAATTCCGCCATGTTAGTTTCCTCCTTCTATGTATCAGTGTATGTATATAAATGTATGAATCTAAATATCAGGACGTGTCTGAATCAATATATCTGGATAAAATTCCCGGGTTGATGCAGCAGAATCCGTTTGTATATAGAGCTTACCATCCGGAAAGCATAGTCAGGCGAATAAAGGTAAAGACAGTATCATTTGCCTGGGGAATCTCATCATTTAAAGCAGTCAGTTCCGTTTCACCGGCAAAAATGCGGTAGATGCCGTCTTCAAAGCATTGGATGGCGTTTTGAATAGCAGCAGATTCATCCGCGTCTTCGCCGTTCCTTAATCCAAAGGCAATTTTACCGCGTTCTGCCTGACCTGCAATTTCTTCCCGGGTCAGATAGGGAAGCAGCTGGCCTTCGTCTTTTCTGGCGTTATAGTCTTTTACGCCAAGCGCGGTTAAGGCCGTGATTAGATCCCGCGTTGTCTGCGGCCGGGATTCCAGTACAAACGGAACAGGAGCAAGGGAATTTGCACGCTGTTTTCCGAGTTTTTTCATTCTTACCTGTATGGTGTAGGACATGGGAAACCTCCTTTTTCATCTTGTTTTATTGTTTATATTTTACAGTATTTGAGGGGGTTTGGGTAGATGGGTTTGTGGATTTTTTGTATTCTTTGGTATAAGTGGGTGGTAAAGGGGACGTCAACCAGGGGGCAGGGCATTGCTGGGAACCAAACGGGATGCTTAAGAGACCCTAAACCCCATCACAAGGCCCCAGCCTCATACCCTGCCCCCTGGCTGACTACGTTTTTGGCTGGCTTACGGAGAGGGGCATTTTCATTCTTTGGTTGAACTCAATGCCTGGATTGTGTATAATATGCTTAACAAGATGGTCGGTAGGGGTGGTCAAGGTTCCCCGTCCTGGCGAAATATCAATCTAAAAAATAGCCGTCTATTTTTACAGGAGCAGGGCGGCTATTTTTTATGCGTATAATTCAGGATTGCGACAACTAGTACTCCATCCGAACAGGAATTGAAGTTTGGAGACACCTGCTTTGTGCCAGTGCTAGGCAAAATTTCGACGGCGATGCGGTGGCATCGTCTAGAAATTTTAACGACGCAATGGTGCGAAGCAGATGGTTCCGGACTTCAATTTCTGGCCGGATGGAGTACTAGAGCGTGTTTGAAAAATCATTCCCGTCATCTGCACGCTTCGCTTCACCTTCCAAAAAACACCCTGCTTTGCTGCTTCCGATCAAACAGCCCATTATACTGTAAGATCCGATACTGTTCAATCCACTCCTCTTCTTCAACTGCCCCTTTTCCATAATGGACATATTTCCCCTTGTCTGCCGAATAATACGCCCGGGCATTCATTGCCGGTATATGCTCCATCAGATCTATCAAAAACTGCTGGTAAGCCGGAAGCGGGATTTGTGCCTGCTCCAATAGCATGGCAGATAAAAAATTCAAACTGGTGCGTTCTACTACCCGGCTCTCGCTCTCATAATTCGTCCAGATAAAAAACGGGACTTCAAAAAACTCCTCCAGCTCATCAAGCGTAAGCCCGGACATCCCTTTCCCGTTTAGCTTCCGGTAAAACGTGCTGTTTAAGCTGGGCTGGTGATCGCCAAAAAAGCAGATGGCAACCGGTTCGTCCACCTTGGAAAAATAACTGATTAAATTTTCTATAGCCATGTCCGACTGCCGTACTAAAGAAAGGTACTGGCTCACATCAGAAAACCGGGCGTTGATACAGTAAGTATCATGCACAAAGTTATCATAAAGATCCGCATACCCTCCATGGTTTTGCATCGTAATCCCCATCAAAAACAGGTTTTCTTTTCCTTTGCCGGATTCATACCGCTCAATTATTTTTTGATACATTGTGGCATCAGAGACATATTTGCGGATCAGGCTGCTTTGGTCAAAGCTCTCTAAAAAATATGTCTCGTCAAAACCGAATTTGGGATATACTGCGTCCCTGCTCCATCCGGTTGCATAATAAGGGTGCATGGCCACACAAGTGTAGCCTTCGTTTTTCAGGGCGCCGACGATAGAGTATGCATTGTCCTGTTTTATGTATTGCTGGTAGGGCACAGAGCCTGCCGGAAGGTATGCCATGCTGTTGCCAGTTAAAAATTCCCATTCCGAATTGGGGGTTTTGGCTCCGTAAACAGGAGCAAGCGCATATCCTTTTATGGTATTTTCTGTAAGGGAATCCACAAATGGCATGACAGGCTGGTTTGTTTCTAAGCGGCCAAGTACGCCTAAATCGGCAAAGGATTCATTCATAATAGCAATAATAACAGGTTTTTTCTTTTGGGCAGAAGTGGTGGCGGCAGTCTTGCCCTGGTAGCCTTTCTCAATTTGGGCAACGGCTTCTTTGGAATAGGTTTCTGGCTTCTGGATAAAAGAATCCCGGATACTTAAAGCAAAGTTTAACAGGTAGCCGTTACGGTAAGTGCCTTTTTGCTCCCATGATTCGGTAACGGTGAGCTCAGTTTCTGCGGCTATGTGAAGGAAGGAAAGTACAGTCAGTAGTACGCAGATAAGACGCATTCCCCATGTACGTTTGCACGTAATTGTAAGCTTTGCCGCCGCGGAAATCAGTACAGCTGAAAGCAGGATGGTATTCATTGCCTGCGCATTTAAGGAAAAGCGGTAGTTAGAAGCTACGCTAAGCCCGGTAAATGCAGATTTAAGGTCGCCGAATGTAAGCTCGTTGCCCCGGAACGCATATACAAAATAATTTACCCCGGCAAACAGCATCAGCAGGGTATGTGCAATGATACAGGTTAATCCAGTGCGTTTTGTAAAGGCCAGGACGATAAGGTATATCATCAGGCAGCAAAGGATATTGAGGAAAAAATGATCGCTCGAGATTTTTTCACGCAGATCTTCTACAAGCAGCAGATACTGGATTAGCCAGGTGGTTAAAATGCTGTATATAGCAATGGCGCCAGCAGTCCAAAGCCCATTATATTTCTCATTTAACTCTACAGTAGTGTTCTGCACCAGAAAATAGAGTAGGATAAATAACAGCATATTAAAAATGGAAATGCCGCAAAGGACGCGGGCCAGTATGGATACAGCTGCGATGATTGCGGTATAGATCAAATTTTTTTGGGTAATATTTTTCTTGAGTTTCATAATAGGTCCTTTTCGTTCTTGTTTGTATACATTTTATGTCCATAGGGATTATACCGTATTTTTCGCCATAAGACAACTTTTTCGCTGGTCTTTAAAAAAACAGAGTACTAGTACTCCATCCGGTTCGCACCATTGCGTCGTTAAAATTTCTAGACGATGCCACCGCATCGCCGTCGAAATTTTGCCTAGCACTGGCACAAAGCAGGTGTCTCCAAACTTCAATTCCTGTTCGGATGGAGTACTAGAGCGTGTTTGAAAAATTATTCCCGCAATCTGCATCTCCCACTAAGTGTGGAATACATCTGCCGAAAAGCATTTTTCAAACACGCTTTAGCGGTTTACAATTGTGTATCAGTCCGTTATAATAGCCTGTGAAGAGACGGCTGCCCTCTTATGCCGACTGCCATGTAAGAAATATGTAAGAATCATTTGCATCGGATGTATTTTAAGATAATAATAATATAAAGTCTAAAAAATCAGGAGGATACTATTATGAAGGTATTGTTAATCAACGGAAGTGCAAAAGAAAAAGGATGTACATATACTGCATTGTCAGAAATTGCAGATGTTTTGGAGCAGGAAGGGGTTGATACAGAAATCGCGAACCTTGGCCCGGGCGCTATCCGCGACTGTATCGGCTGCGGCCAGTGCAATACAAAGCATCCGGGCTGTTTTTTTGAAGAGGACAGTATCAATGAGCTAATTGCAAAAGCGAAGCAGTCGCACGGCTTTGTATTTGGGACCCCGGTTTATTATGCTCATCCGTCGGGCAGGGTACTAAGCGCGCTAGACCGTATGTTTTATGCGGGCAAAAGTGCATTTGCGCATAAACCGGGAGCTGCAATTGCTTCCGCCAGGAGGGCAGGGACGACTGCGTCTGTGGATGTATTAAATAAATATTTTACAATCGCAGAAATGCCTGTAGTCTCTTCTTCTTACTGGAATATGGTACACGGAAACAGGCCAGAAGAAGTCAGGCAGGATAAGGAGGGGCTTCAGGTTATGCGTAATTTGGCAAGAAATATGGCATGGCTGTTAAAGTGTATAGAAGCAGGGGCATCACAGGGGATTGCGGTACCAAAGAATGAATATGAAAACAAAACAAGTTTTATCCGGTAGCAGGGGCACTTTTGTTTGACATCTTTGCTGTACTGTGATAAAGTAAACGGAGCAGGTAAATATATTACAATCTTCAGGGCAGGGTGAGATTCCCTACCGGTGGTACAGCCCACGAGCCGCAAGGCATGATTCGGTGACTGCCCCAGATTCCAAATAGGTTTCTGGCGGATGGAATTCCGAAGCCGACAGTACAGTCTGGATGGAAGAAGAGTTGATGTTGTTATGGTCAGGAAAGAGGCTGATCGCTAACTTCAAAGAGGAATGTGTTTTGAAGTTTCAAGATAATCATAAAAAGCCCGGAAGCTGCAGATGATATGTAGATCCGGGTTTTTTGTTTTGTAAAATAATAAACTTGCACGAAAAGGAGAAGCACACATGACCCCCGAAGCATATATGAAAGAAGCCATATGCGAAGCCCAAAAAGGAGAAGGGTTTACAAACCCTAACCCAATGGTAGGCGCAGTCCTTGTAAAAGAAGGGCGTATTATTGGCAAAGGCTACCATCAGGCATACGGCGGCTACCATGCGGAACGCAATGCCATTTTAAACTGCAAAGAAAATATGCAGGGCGCACAGCTGTATGTTACATTAGAGCCATGCTGCCATTACGGCAAAACGCCGCCCTGTACAGAAATTATTTTAGAAAGCGGCATACGCAAGGTTTATATTGGCGCAATGGATCCCAACCCCCTTGTAGCCGGGCAGGGCGCAGAGATTTTAAGGCGGCACGGCGTTGAAGTAGTAACTGGAACCTGCGGGCAGGAATGCCGCCAATTAAATAAAATATTTTTCCACTATATCCGCAATAAAACACCTTATGTTACCATGAAATACGCCATGACAGCGGACGGGAAAATTGCGACGCGGACAGGCGCTTCAAAATGGATTACAGGGGAGGAGGCGCGCGGCCAGGTGCAGCAGAGCCGCCATAGGCATATGGGGATTATGGCGGGGTTAGGGACAATATTAGCGGATGATCCGATGCTGACCTGCCGGCTTGAGGGTAAAAAAAGCCCCGTCCGTATTATCTGCGATACGCATCTGCGCGCCCCGCTTACATCCCGCGTAGTGCAGACGGCAAAAGAGTTTAAGACAATTTTTGCAACAGCACAAGCCGATGCAAAAAAAATAAAGCCTTACCAGGATTTAGGCTGCCAGATATGCACCATCCCCCTAAAAGGGGATCACATTGATTTAAACTGCCTGATGCAAAAGCTTGGAAGCATGGGGATTGACAGCATCCTGCTGGAAGGTGGAGCAATGTTAAATTACAGCGCCTTAGAAAGCGGGATTGTACATGCAGTAGAGATGTATATTGCCCCTAAGATGTTTGGCGGCAAGGAGGCCAAATCCCCGGTTGGGGGCAAAGGCGTGGCGCTGCCGGATGAGGCATTTGCATTATGCAGTCCTAAAATACGGCAAATCGGGCAGGATATTCTTATGGAATGGGAGGTGAAGCCTTGTTTACAGGAATTATAGAAGAGATGGGTGAAGTGCTTGGGATAAAGCGCACAGGAAGCTCTGCAAAAATACAAATCCGGGCCAAACGGGTTTTAGACGGGACCAAAACTGGGGACAGTATTGCGGTCAACGGCGTATGCCTGACTGTGACAGAGATGCGCGGCCCGGTTTTTAGCGCGGATGTTATGCCGGAAACGTTAGTAAGGAGCTCGCTTGGGCATCTAAAAGCCCAAAGCAGAGTTAACCTGGAACGCGCTATGGCGGCAGACGGGAGGTTCGGCGGGCATATTGTTTCGGGGCATATTGACGGCACAGGTACGATTGGGCAGATTACTAAGGAAGGCAATGCCGTCCGCTACCGGATTGCTGCTGAGCCTGGTATTATGCGCGGCATTGTAGAAAAGGGTTCCATCGCTATTGACGGTATCAGCCTGACTGTAACCATGGTGCAGGCAGGGCAATTTGAAGTATCTGTCATCCCCCATACTTTAAGTGAAACTACATTAGCCCACAAAAAGCAGGGTGAAATTGTCAATCTGGAAAATGATGTCATTGGAAAATATGTGGAAAGGCTGCTTTTCTTTGAAGGGTTAAATACAAATACCCCTAAAGCCGGTTCTGCTATTACAAAAGAATTTCTGCTTCGCGCAGGGTTTTAAAAGGGATCAAAAGGAGGTAGTTATGTTTACATTTAGTACAGTAGAAGAGGCATTGTTAGAGCTTAGGGCAGGTAAGATAGTACTTGTTACCGATGATGAGGATCGGGAAAATGAGGGCGATTTTATCTGTGCGGCTGAATTTGCCACGACAGAAAACGTTAATTTTATGGCTGTGCATGGAAAAGGGTTAATCTGTATGCCTATGGGGCAGTCCCTGGTCGAAAAGCTTAAGCTGCCGCAGATGGTGGCAGACAACACCGACAACCACGAGACGGCATTTACCGTATCGATTGACGCGGCGGAGACCACTACTGGGATTTCTGCGGAAGAACGGGGGATTACCGCCAGGAAATGCGTAGCAGAAGACGCAGGACCACAGGATTTCCGTAGGCCGGGGCATATGTTCCCTTTGCTTGCCAAGAAAAACGGCGTGCTTGAAAGGGAAGGGCATACTGAAGCCACCGTTGATCTGATGCGGCTGGCAGGGTTAAAGGAATGCGGTTTGTGCTGTGAAATTATGCGCGACGACGGTACGATGATGCGCACGCCGCAGCTGATGGCATTAGCAGAAAAATTTGGCATTAAAATGATTACTATACAGTCCTTAAAGGAGTACCGCAAGGTACATGAAAAGCTGGTGGATAAAGTAGCCGTAACTAAAATGCCGACACGGTTTGGAGATTTTGTAGCGCATGGCTATGTAAACAAATTAAACGGGGAACACCATGTGGCCCTGGTAAAGGGTGAGATAGGGGATGGGAAAGGCATCCTCTGCCGCGTACATTCCGAGTGCCTGACCGGGGATTCGTTTGGTTCCATGAAATGCGACTGCGGGCAGCAGCTTCAGTCTGCCATGCGCCAGATCGAGGCCGAAGGGCGCGGTATCTTGCTGTATTTGCGCCAGGAAGGGCGGGGGATTGGCTTAATCAACAAGCTGCGGGCATATGAGCTTCAGGATAAGGGTATGGACACTGTAGAAGCTAACCTTGCGCTTGGCTTTCGGGATGATTTGCGGGAATATTATATTGGCGCACAGATTTTGCGCGATTTAGGGGCAAAAAGCTTAAAGCTTTTAACCAACAACCCCAAAAAAATCGAAGGGCTTTCAGAGTTTGGCTTAAGTATCGAAAGCCGTGTCCCTATCCAGATGGAGCTGACTCCGTTTGACGCATTTTATATGCGTACAAAACAAAACAAAATGGGGCATATGTTAAATTATAAGCCAGAATAAATGAATGCTTATCCAACAGGTGGCAGGGGAAGCTTACGGCATATTATATAGAGTATAGAAAAGGAGAAAAACGATGCGAGTATTTGAAGGAAATGTAGTGGCAAAGAATATCAAAATAGGAATTGTTGTGGCAAGGTTCAATGAGTTTATCACCTCAAAGCTGTTAGCAGGCGCCATCGACGGTTTAAAACGCCATGATGTAGAGGAGGGCGCCATTGACATCGCTTGGGTGCCCGGTGCATTTGAAATGCCCCTTGTTGCGCAGAAAATGGCAATGTGCGGCAAATACGACGCGGTCATCTGCCTTGGCGCCGTAATCCGCGGGGCAACGACGCATTATGACTATGTGTGCAATGAGGTATCCAAAGGGATTGCCCATGTTTCTTTACAGTCAGGTATTCCGGTGATGTTTGGCGTGCTTACAACCGAAAATATTGAACAGGCCATTGAACGCGCTGGCAGCAAAGCGGGCAATAAGGGCTTTGAATGTGCAACAGGCGCAATTGAAATGGTTAACCTGATGCGGGAGCTGGAAGAGTAAAATGGAGGAAACAAAAATGGAAAAACCAGTATTGGTAGTGATGGCAGCAGGTATGGGAAGCCGTTATGGCGGATTAAAGCAGATGGACGCAATGGATGAAGCGGGGCATGCAATTCTGGATTTTTCCGTTTACGATGCAATGCTTGCAGGCTTTGAAAAGGTGGTTTTTATCATCAAGGAAGAAAATGAAGCGTTGTTTAAAGAGTGTGTCGGCAACCGGATTGCAGCGTGTATGCAGGTGGAGTACGTGTATCAGGGCCTTGACGCGCTGCCGGAAGGCTTCCTTGCGCCGGAAGGCAGGGTAAAGCCGTTTGGCACAGGCCATGCGGTGCTTTGCTGTAAAGATAAAATAGACGGGCCGTTTGCAGTCATCAATGCTGACGATTTTTACGGGCGGCATGCGTTTCGGGAGATTTACAGCTTTTTGAGCCAGCCAAGGGATACTAAAGTTTACCAGTATGCGATGGTCGGGTATGTTTTGGGGAATACACTCACGGAGAACGGGCATGTGGCAAGGGGGGTCTGCAAGATAGACGGTAACGGGCATCTTGTGGAGATTCATGAACGAACCCATATTGAAAAGCGCGAAAGCGGGACGGCATATACGGAGGATGGCGGAAAGGCCTGGACGGCGCTTTCAGAAGACAGTACGGTTTCGATGAACCTGTGGGGGTTTGAGAAGAACCTGCTTAAAGAATTGGAAACACGTTTTGAGGAGTTTCTGCGGGAAAATTTGGATTCGGATCCATTAAAATGTGAATTTTTCCTCCCATCCGCAGTTCAGCAGCTGATGCAGGAGGGCAAAGCAGAGGTAACTGTGCTGCGCTCAGAAGACCGGTGGTATGGGGTGACTTATAAAGAGGATAAGGATACCGTAAAAAGGGCAATAGTACAGATGAAGGAGAGGGGGCTATATCCCGGCGAACTGTGGGGGAGGCGGTAAGCAGGTGTCTCCAAACTTCAATTCCTATCCGGATGGAGTACTAGAGCGTGTTTGAAAAATGCTCTAATCTGGAAGCTGTGCCAATATTATCGCTGCAAACATAACCGCGCAGCCAGTGAGTTCACGCGCGGAGAGCCCCTGGCCTAAAACCAGCCATCCAGCGAGTGCAGAAACTACCGATTCCAGGCTCATTAAAAGGGATGCTACTACGGGGTTTAGCCCCTTTTGCCCGACAATCTGAAGCGTATATGCCACGCCTGTAGACAGCACCCCTGTATAAAGCACAGGCGCCCACGCCGTGCAGATCGCGGAGATTGAAGGGTTTTCCAGTAAAAACATGGGCACAGCTGAAATGGCGCCGCAGACAAAAAACTGGATGCACGATAATTTTACGCCGTCTACCCGCCTGGTATAATAATCTACCGTCATAATATGTAGAGAAAATACCACTGCGCATAAAATTAACAGTATATCGGCAAATTCCAGTGTGAGGCTGCCAGACTTCATGCATAGCAGATACATCCCGGCGACCGCGCACACAACGGCCAGGCATAGCTTTTTGCCTGGCCGTTTTCCGGTAAAAACGCCGATTATGGGGACAATTACAATATAAAGCGCTGTCAAAAAGCCGGATTTGCCGACGCCTGCCGAAATGAGGGCAATCTGCTGTAGGTTCACGGCAATGCAGATAATGATGCCGCAAAGGAGCCCGGCTTTTAAGAGTTCCTTTTTGTCCTCTGCCTTATTGGGGGGCGGGGAAGCTTTGTGTTTGCCTAAAATATAGATACAGGGCAGTAAAAACAGGCTTCCGATAAAAGAACGTACTGTGGTAAATGTAAACGGTTCAATATACTCCATCCCGATGCTTTGCGCCGCGAATGCGCAGCCCCAGATAACCGCCGCCAAAAATAGCAGCAGAGAATTACGAATTTGCAGTCTGCTCATGAGAGTTTCTCCTTATTGTTTATTTATCCTCCAGGGGCTGGTAAATTCCAGCCGCGAGGCCGTACCCACACCATAACACAAAAGCGCGGCTGCTGCAATGCTGTATTTGCGCTTGATACGGGGGTGTCTGGCAGTTAAAGGGAGGATAAAGCCCATGGCAAACGGTATTTACTCCTGATAACGTATCCGTTCTACCAACGACGCTTTTTTTACATTTTTGCTCAGTACAAATGCCAGGATCATTTGAAGCGTACCGATTCCTATTACAAGCGCCCCAAGCTCTAAGAATGGTAGATGGTATTCAAATAAACCGACGATCCCCTGCTGCCTGCAATAGAAAAACGCGTAATATCCCAGAAGATTTCCAAGTACAAGTGAAACAAAGAGTGTCCCAGCTGTAAATACCAGACCTTCCAGCTGGAGCATGCGGTTTAACTGCCGGTTACTCATCCCAATTGCCTGCATAATCCCAAACTCCCTTTTTCGTGTCAGGATATTGGTAATCATTGTGTTAGCCATATTCATAAACCCAATCATGCTTAAGATTGCCAGAAACGTATAACACCCGCCGCGCGTCACGTCAATCATAAGATGGGACAAGGCCAGCTGGTTGGAAAATGAGGACATGGTAAGGTGATCTGATTCATAAGTAATCCGTTCCAGCTGCTCTTTTACAGCTGTCTCGTTTTCGGGGGCGCAGTCTACAAACAGGATGCTGGTCATGTCCTCTGAAAGCTCTAGCTTCTGGAAGGTGTCCTGTGTCATAGTCACTGTGGCATCATTGGAATGCCCGCAGCTTCCAAGCAGCGGCGCAGAAAACGGAACCCTTCTGTCCCCATCTAAAATTTCACCGCAGAAGGTGTCCCCAATCTGGTACTCATCGTCCAGGAAATGATCCCACATATAAATTACGCCGTCTTTTGCGGCTGTATTTTGATAGTCAACCGTGCCGCGTGCCGCGTTGTTTACCAGCCCGCCAAATTCTTCCTCGTTTACAACCGAAATGGTAATATAACCGTTTTCCCCTGTGTTTTTATTGGTTTCGTAAAAGGGGATCTGGATCCGGGTACGCACTTCTGTTACCCCATCAATGGCTTTGATGCGGCGGATGGCCTCTTCCCCCAGAGGGTTTTGCTTTTGGACATTGTTTAGGTTGTTTCCGGGATAAGCTTTGTCGTCTAAGCTGCAGTCCAATTCCAGGCGGAATCTGCCGTATTCGAGATCTTCCCTGGTCTGCCGATTGGCATCCATATTCCCTGCTATATTGGCGATGATGACGAAAAGGACGCACGATAATCCCATAGTCAGGATGGTGGTTACGGTTCTTTTTTTGTGCAGCAGAAGGTTTGACATGGTAAGGCCGAAGATTGTGACCGAATCCTTTCCTTTGCGCTTTAATTCCCTGCCTCCCGCTTCGTAGCGCATAGCTTCTATCGGTGAGGTTTTAGCGGCTGTTTTAAGCGGTTTTTGGATTGACGCCAAGACGGCGGCAAACGAAAGCGCTGCTACAAATAGTGCAAAGGGCAGCGAAAAAACAGGTATGCGGCCATTCATCGGGGAAAAGGCGCGCATCGCGATTTTTATAACGGGGATACCGCATAAAATCCCGGCGGGGATGGCAAAAGCAGCAAGCAGCAGCCCTTCCGCCCTTACAATTTGCTTTAAATGTTTTTTATTGGCTCCAAGTGCCTTTAAGCGGCCGTATTCCCGGATCTTTTGAATTAACGCTACATGAAAAATATTATAAATAACCAGTATAGAAACCATCAGGATGATAAAGACGGTACAGGTTCCGAATACAATCGTTTCCGTAGGCGGATTTAATTCCCAATGCAGGTAGTTGTGGTTAATGCTTATTTGGCTTTCTTTGATGTCCAGCCCGGCAGCGAGGGATTTTATTTTCTGCGCCATGCCTTCCGAATTTAGAGATTCTTCGTTTGTCACCTGAAAACCGATATAGGCGTTCCTGTCGTTTGGATCGGGAATGCTTTTGGCGGTAAATTCTTCCGAAACATAGGCGCTGTAGAGTTTAGAAAGGTTGTTTGCTTCGGAAGAGGGTAAAAAGCCGCTGATGATAAAATCCATGTCAACGATTTTGCCGCTTCCATTGATGCGCAGCGGGATTGTCACGGTATCGCCAATTTTGGGATCTTTGTACCCGTGCGCATTAAAAAATTCCGGCATTGCCAAAATTTCGTTTTGCGCCTGCGGATAGCTGCCTGACTGCAGTTTAAAATGTGAGAGCATACGCATCACAGGATCCGAAGAGTAAAAGCTGATCCGGTAGCCTTTTAGAGCGCCGTCGGCTACATAAGACTGCAGCCCTACATTGTAAAACTGTGCCTGCAGGCTTAGCTTGCCTTGTTGTTCTGGTGTAAGGCGGCTGAACATGCCGTAGTGTTCGCCGTATGTTTCGGCCGCACACATTTTGTTTTCCCGGATAAGCGCTGCGCAGCCAAGGGTAATCAGGGTAAGCAGCATCGTTGTCAGGAAAATGGCGGTTCCAGTCAGCAGAGTCCTGCTTTTATCGGATTTTAAATTGCTTATGGCAATTTTGGTTGTGGTTCTCATATTAGGACACCGCCTTTCTGCCGTCATTAACGACGCGCCCGTCTTCGATGATCAGGATTCGGTCTGCCATCTGCGCAAGCTCCTCGTCATGGGTAATCATAATTAAGGTCTGGCCGTATTTTTTGACTGACATTTTTAGAAGGCTCATGACTTCAAGGCTGGTCTTGCTGTCTAAGTTCCCGGTCGGCTCGTCTGCTAAAATAATATCCGGCTTTGCCGCAAGCGCCCGCGCGATGGCGACCCTCTGCTGCTGCCCGCCAGAGAGTGTGTTGGGCATGCTGTGTTTTTTGTCTGTAAGAGCTAAGACACGGATGATATCTTCAATAAATCCGGTATCTGCGTTCCTGCCGTCTAAGCCGATGGGCAGTAAGATATTTTCCCATACGTTAATGGATGTAATCAGGTTAAAAGACTGGAATACAAAGCCGATCTTGCGTCTCCGGAAAGCGGCCAGTTCTTCTTCTTTATAAGAAAAAATATTTTGGCCCCTGATGAGGACTTCCCCTGCGGTTGGGTAGTCAAGGCCGCCAAGCAGGTGCAGAAGCGTTGATTTGCCGGAGCCGGATTTGCCTACGATGGCGGCAAATTCGCCCTGGGAAATGGCAATGTCAGTGTGGTCAACGGCTTTGACCAGATTTTCCCCTTTGCCGTAATATTTGCATAAGCTTTTTGTCTGTAAGATAGTATGCATAGTCTGCCTCCTTATTTTGTAGATGTATGTGATCATATTTATATTGTATAGTAGTATAAGCCAGATTTCTTTCAAATGGCTTTCAAACTGGCAAATGAGTCTTACAGATTTGTAAGGGAGACGTTAAGTATAGTTTTTCTTGCTTTTTCTTAAGTGCAAGTTTATAATGGCATAAGAAAAAGGAGATTGTATATGAATGATAATATTTTGGCGGTAGCAGCAGGGCATACAATTACGGAACAGGAATTAGATAATTTAATTGCGAGCTATCCGCCCAGGCAGCAGGAGTATTTTTCAAGTGCGGATGCAAGGGACGGGCTTTTAGAGCAGCTGATTGGCTTCCATCTGTTTGCGGCGCTGGCAGATGAACAGAAAATTAAGCAAAGTAAAGAGTATAAAGAGACATTAGCAAAGATGGGGCAAGAGCTTGCGGGACATATGGCTGCGACTGGAGTGATGGAGAAAGTTACAGTGGATGATGCGCAGGTAAAGGCATATTATGACGCACATCCGGAGCAGTTTCAGCGCGGCAGCCAGGTAAAGGCGGGCCATATCCTTGTGGATAGCGAGGAAGAAGCCAGGAAGATTGCCGGAGAAATTGCAGAGGGCAAGGCATTTTCGGATGCGGCAAGGGAGTATTCCACCTGCCCCTCAAAAGAAAAAGGCGGGGATCTGGGATATTTTGGAAAAGGCCAGATGGCGCCGGAATTTGAAAAGGCGGCATTTGAGGCACAGGCTGGCCAGCTGGCCGGCCCAGTTAAGACACAGTTTGGGTACCATTTGATCTGGGTGGAAGACAAGAAGAAAGAAGAAGCAATTGAGTTTTCGGATATAAAGGGGCAGCTTAAGGAAAAGCTTTTACAGCAAAAGAAGCAGGAGGCATACCTTAAGGCGGTAAAGGAGCTGGAGGCCAAATACGGCGTGGAGAGGATGCGGTAAAATGACAGAAAAAATGCCAAAAGATCCGGTAATGCTGCTTAGTTATGTGAATACCCAGCTAAGGGATTTTTATGGGACTTTACAGGAATTTTGCGCAGCAGCGGATGTAGACGAAGCAGGGCTTAGGGAGAAGCTGGCGGGAATCGATTACCAGTACAATGAAGCAGCGAACAGGTTTGTATAAAGAAAAGGAGATTAAAAGTATGTGGGCATATGAAAGTGTATTTTATCAGATTTATCCGTTGGGATTTTGTGGTGCGCCATATGAAAATGACGGAAAGCTTGCACACCGGATTTTAAAGGTGAAGGAATGGATCCCCCATATTAAAAAGCTAGGGGCGGATGCCATTTATTTTTCCCCGGTATTTGAGTCGGATACCCATGGGTATAATACGAGGGATTACAGCAAAATTGACTGCCGCCTGGGGACAAATGAGGATTTTAAAGAGGTTTGTGAAGCCCTGCATAAAGAAGGGGTTAAGGTTGTGCTAGACGGCGTGTTTAACCATGTGGGAAGGGGATTTACTGCATTTGAGGATGTGTTAAACAACAGGGAAAATTCGCCGTATAAGGACTGGTTCCATATTGATTTTAATGGCAATTCGGGGTACAATGACGGGCTTTGGTATGAAGGCTGGGAAGGCAATTATGATCTTGTGAAGTTAAACCTGAATAATCCGGCCGTTGTGGAGCATATTTTTTCGGCAGTAAAGGGCTGGGTAGAGGAGTTTGACATTGACGGGCTTAGGCTTGATGTGGCATATTGCCTGACGCCGGATTTCCTGCGGCAGCTGCGGGCTTTTACAGACGGTCTAAAGGAAGATTTTTTCCTGGTCGGAGAAACGCTGCACGGGGATTACAAGCAGTGGATGAATCCGCAAATGCTGCATTCTGTAACCAATTATGAGTGCTATAAGGGGCTGTTTTCGAGCTTTAATTCAATGAACCTGTTTGAGATTGTACATTCTTTGCTGAGACAGTTTGGGCCAGAGGAGTGGACGCTTTATAAGGGCCAGCATATGCTGTCGTTTGTGGATAACCATGATGTGACAAGGATTGCGTCAAACCTTACAGATGAAAAGCATTTGCCGCTGATTTATGCGCTTGCATTTGGCATGCCGGGGATTCCGTGCGTGTATTATGGAAGTGAATGGGGGGCAAAGGCAAAGAAGGAAGAAGGGGATCCGGCGCTCCGGGCCAGCTTTGAAGAACCGTTAGAAAACGGGCTTACGGAGTGGATTGGAAAGCTTTCGGAAGCGAAGAAGAATTCTAAGGAGTTAAATTACGGCGGCTTCCGGTCAATACTTTTGACAAATAAACAGTGCATTTTTGAGCGTAAGACAGACACCGGGCGTGTTCTTGTGGCTATTAATGCAGACAGTGAGGAGTATCATGCGCATTTTGATGCAGGGTGTGGCATGGCTGTAGATTTGATTTCGGGAAACGAGCATGACTTTGGCGGAGGGAGCAGGCTGCCAGGGTACAGTGCGTATTTCTGGAAAATGGAGAGGTAACAGGGCTCTATCAAAAATAGCATCCAGCTTAAGGCTGCTGGATGCTATTTTTATTCTAATTTTTTTTGGCCTTCCCCATTTTCCTTGATTTGTCTACGCAGCACCTCTGCGCGCTGATTACGGCATTGCGCATGCCGGTTTCTTCAAGCTTGGCAACGGCGGCGATAGTTGTGCCGCCCGGGGAACAGACAGCGTCCTTTAGTTCGCCGGGGTGTTTTCCGGTTTCAAGCACCATTTTGGCTGCGCCATAGACTGACTGTGCCGCAAACTTATAGGCCTGTGCCCTTGGCATTCCATCGGCAACGGCGGCGTCCGCCATTGCTTCAATAAACAGGTAAACATAGGCAGGGGAGGAACCGCTGACACCTGTGACAGTGTCCATCAAAGATTCCGGTACAATTTCAGCTTTTCCAAAACTTTCAAATACCGTGGTTACAGCCTGCAGATCTTTTTCGCTGACAAGCTTGTTTGGCGTTAAAGCAGACATGGCTTCTGCAACCATGGCTGGTGTGTTAGGCATTGCGCGGATGATTTTAACAGGCTTGCCGAAATAGTCATCCAGTTTGGAATGGCTTAGTCCGGCGGCAATTGCTACAATCAGCTTATCTTCATCTACACAATCCCGTATCTCTTTGATTACACTTTTGTATAGGTGCGGTTTTACTGCCAGAAAAACAATGTCTGAGCTTTGGGCTACTTGCCGGTTGTCTAAAGTTACCTGTATGCCGTAGGTATGGGACAGGCGCTTTAAGGTAGCCTGCGTGTGCGCGCTGGCAGTGATCTGTCCTGGCGTGCAAAGCCCGGAGTTTAATATTCCGTTCATTATGGCGCTGCCCATATTGCCGCATCCAATAAATCCGATTGTTTTGCCCATTGTATGTACGGATTAAAAATCAGTCAGATCGGCAGCCCTTCTTTCTAGGAAAGCGCTCATGCCTTCTGTTTTGTCATGTGTGGAGCAGGTAACGCCAAATAAGTTGGCTTCCATTTCAACTGCATTGCGGATGTCCATATCATAGCCGTTATTGATAGCGGCTTTTGCGATTGAAACAGCGTAGCTTCCTTTGGAGATGATCTTTTTGGCCATTTCTGTAGCGGTGTTCATCAGCTCTTCCTTTGCAACTACTTTGTTGACAAGGCCGATGCGGTATGCTTCATTGGCGTCAATGCTGTCGCAAGTAAAAATCATTTCTTTTGCACGCCCCATGCCGACCAGGCGGGCAAGGCGCTGTGTGCCGCCAAAGCCAGGGATGATACCAAGGCCTGTCTCTGGCTGTGCGAATGTAGCGTTGTCAGAGGCAATGCGGATATCACATGCCATGGCGATTTCGCAGCCGCCGCCTAATGCAAAGCCGTTTACGGCAGCTATGGTAACTTGGCGCATATTCATAAGCTTAAAGAACGGAACGGAAGCTTTCATGCCAAAAGCCCTTGCTTCTGCGGCGGAGAAGTTTACCATTTCGTCAATTGCCGCGCCTGCAACGAAGGACTTGAATTCATTGCCTTTTTTGTCAGGGCCGCCAGTTAAGATGACAACTTTTACGTCATCCCTGGCTTCGATTTCGGTTAAAACCTGGTTTAATTCATCTAATGTTTCAGAATTTAATGCATTGAGAGCCCCTGGGCGGCTGATTTTGAGGACTGCTATCTGATCGGCAACCTCTAATACTAAATTGTTCATTTGAAAAACCTCCTGTGTTGTTTTGAATGTTCAGATGATATGTCAGTCATCTGGCTGTTTTTATTTGTCAGAGCCATTATACACCTATTGGGGGACTTTGACAATTAGAAAAATGCATGGCTATACGGGGGCGGCCAGAAGGCAGGCCTGTAATTTTTGCGGATGAAATGAAAGGAATAATGGAAACCTTTACCGCAATATGCTATAATAGACCCACCTAAAAACAGACAGACAGATGAAAGGAGAAGGATTTTATGTTAAAACAAAGTTTTGGAACAGACACCCACGGCAATGAGGCGCAGTTGTATACGCTTGAGAACGCCAACGGTACCCAGTTAAAGGTGACTACATTAGGCGCTTCCATCGTTTCGTTTATTTTTAAAGACAAAAACAACATAATGCGCGATGTTATTTTAGGCTACGACAAGGCAGAAGGCTACATAGAGCAGAAAGGCTACTACTTTGGCGCAACTGTAGGCAGGAATGCCAACCGTATTTGTGGCGCTAAGCTGACCATCGGCGGTGTGGAATATGCTTTAGAGGCGAATTCCGAAACAAATAACCTGCACAGTGGAAGCAATGGCGTAAGCCATAAAATATGGGATGTGGAAAGCGTAGACGAGGAAAAAAACAGCATTGCCATGAAGATTACGAGTAAGGATTTGGAACAGGGGTTTCCAGGGAATATGCAGATAAAGGTTACATTTACCCTTACAGAAGAAGATGGGGTACGGATTGATTATGAAGCAGTGTCTGACAAAGATACGGTGGCGAACTTTACCAACCACAGTTATTTTAACCTTGCGGGGCATGACGGCGGATATGTCGGCAGCCAGAAGCTTAAGATTTATGCAGATGCGTTTACGCCTGTTACGCCGACTGGATCGATACCTACGGGTGAGCTGCGCCCGGTAGCAGGGACTCCGTTTGATTTTACTCAATTTAAGGAAATTGGAAAAGAAATTAACGACAGTTATGATCAGCTCGTTTATACAAAAGGGTACGACCATAATTTTGTACTGCATAACGGAGGCAAGCTGGAGCTTATGGCAGAAGCAGTATGTGAGGCTACAGGGATCCACCTGTATGCGTATACGGATCGTCCTGGCGTGCAGCTTTATGCAGGTAATTTTATTGAAGATCACGAAGGCAAGGGAGGCGCCCGTTACAACGAACGCCATGGGTTCTGTCTGGAAGCCCAGTGTTTCCCGGATGCCGTAAATAATCCCGCATTTGAAACGCCGTTACTTAAGGCAGGGGAAGTATACACTGCTGCCACTATGTACAAACTGGCATTGGATTAGCTGGAATGCCCTTTAATGCCCGGCGCTGTCTGCAGGATGGGTAAAAGAAGCATACTAATGGCAATGCCAGCAACCCCTTGCGCTATATTAAACGGGATCCCTGCGGCGGAGGATGCGGCGCCTGCGGCCAGTGCGGCAGGCGTAAGTCCGCCGCTTGCAAAGGCGGCCAGCCCTGCTTCGTATAGAAAATACCCAGTTACCATAATTGCTTCGCCCAAAATTCCGCCTGTGAGTGCGGCAAGGCTGTGACGGCGTGCAAAATGAATCCGTTTAAGCAGCGCTGTAGACAGCATGCCTGCGGCGCCTGCGGCCAGTGCTTTGATAATACATGTGGCGGGTGCGAAAGAAAGGTATCCAGAGAAGATGTCCGCAAACATAGAGCCTGTCCCGGCAGCAAGCGCGCCGGGGGCGGGGCCTAACATAAACCCGCACAGCAAGACCAGCCCGTCCCCAAGGTGGATATAGCCTAGAGTAGGCGTGGGTATTTTAATAATCATGGTTGCAATGCAGGTAAATGCAGCCATCAGTGCTGTCAGGATCATTTTTTTTGTTTTTTTTCTAGTATCTTTTTCCATAACGTATGTGTCTCCTTTTTTGTTTTTTCTATCATATGCGGATAGTGGCTTTTGTTAAAGAGCCAGTTTTTAGAAAGTTATGCATGCCAGTTTTGGCTTGTTCTAAATTATAATCCGGGAATAGAGTAGACAGGACGACAAATTTCGAGTATAATGGGATATTATAAAAAACAGGGGGTTAATTATGAAAAATTTAAGAATCGGAACGAAGCTCTTGGTAACATTTATGATTATCATCCTGCTTTTCTGTGTAACAGTTGCGAGCGCCATTTACGGTCTGCGGGAAAATGCGGAAAAGTATTCGGATTTTTATAATGTCGGTTACCAGATCACAAGCAAGGTCATGAGTATGCGCCGTGGCCTTCAGATTATTGTAAAGGATATTGCGTTCATTACAATAGAAGAAGATGAAGCAAAGAGTGAAACCTATAAGGTGGATCTGCAAAAGGAGATGACGCTGCTGGAAGACAATGCAACCTGGCTTTTTGACAATTTTAAGGGCGACGCTGCATTGCTTGAAGACTTTGCAGCAGACGTGCAAAAGGCGGTTGAACTACAGGATGAAGTGGTCCAGCTATCGGCTACGGATATGGAAGCGGCGAGGGGTAAGCTGTTGAATGAGTACCAGCCCTTGGTAGAGAAGGCTGTAAATACCCTGATACAGATTAGTTCTGTTGCAGAACAGTCTGCGGATCAGGATTATAAGACAACAACTGAAATGCAGAGGATGCTGGTAATTGCCCAGCTGGCACTGGCAGGCGGCGCTTTAGTAATTACCCTTTTGCTCTCTACATACCTTACCAGGGCTATTAAGCGGCCGCTGCGGGAGCTGGAGTCATCGGCAGAAAAGATTGTAAGCGGGGATTTTGATATCCAGGTGACATATGATTCCAAAGACGAGATGGGCAGCTTGGCAAAAGCATTTAAAAATATGACGGCAATCCTTGAAGATGTGATTTCGGATGCTTCCATGCTTTTGCAGGAGATGGCAGACGGCAATTTTGACGTGCGTACCAAGGCGGAGAGCCGTTATGTCGGGGCTTTCCAGGGGCTTTTATCTTCTATCCGCAAGCTGAACAAAGGGTTAAGCTCCACATTAGGCCAGATTAATATGAGTGCAGATCAGGTGAATTCTGGCGCAAGCCAGGTTTCCGTGGGTTCACAGGCGCTTTCACAAGGCGCAACAGAACAGGCTTCCGCAGTGGAAGAGCTTGCAGCTACCATTGCCGGCATTTCCCAGCAGATCAAGGAAACTGCCAACAATGCACTTGAAGCCAGAACCAAATCGGGGCTGGCAGGTGGTGAAATGGAAGGCTGCAACCAGCAGATGCAGGATATGATGGCTGCCATGGAAGAAATCACCCGCACATCAAATGAAATCGGCAAGATTATTAAGACAATTGAAGATATTGCATTCCAGACCAATATTTTAGCCCTAAATGCTGCCGTGGAAGCATCCCGCGCAGGTATTGCAGGCAAAGGGTTTGCTGTAGTTGCGGAAGAAGTCCGTAATCTCGCAGGCAAGAGCACGGCAGCATCCAAGGATACAGCAGAGCTGATTGAAAGTTCAATTAAAGCAGTTTCGCGTGGTACAAAGATTGCAGATTCCACCGCGCAGGCGCTTGTCAAAGTAGTAGAGGAAGTTCGCCTGGTGGCTTCCGCAGTAGAGAATATTGCAGATGCGGCGGAAGAGCAGGCAGGTGCGGTAGAGCAGGTGACAGTAGGCGTGGATCAGATTTCCAGCGTAGTTCAGACCAATTCCGCTACGGCAGAGCAAAGTGCGGCGGCAAGCCAGGAGCTTTCCAGCCAGGCAGAGGTGTTAAAGGATCTTGTTGCACAGTTTGTACTTCGTGAAGAGTATATTCCGAAAGCGCCAGTGGCAGGAGGCAGCTTTGAGGACACACCGTCAGGAGACATAGATTTAGGCTAGAGGCAGCATCGGGAGGTACTGATAAGGTTTGACATTTGACCCTGAAAGTGGTATCTTTATAGTAAAGCAGGCATATGGATTACAGTCAGGTATAATCCCTAAAAGGCTATACAGCCTTATCGAAGGGCTTGGGAACAAACAGATAGCAACATAAAGGCATATAGAATACAATAGAAACACATGAAATAAGGAGTTGGCATGGAAAAACAGCAAATCTTGATTGTTGATGATGAAGATGTAAACCGTCTCATACTTGAGGGGATGTTTGAAGATAAGGATATATATGAGACGATCGAAGCGTCAAACGGGCGGGAAGCAATTTCTGCGATAGAGGGCAGGAAGAATATTGTATTGATTTTATTGGATATCCTGATGCCGGTTTTAGACGGCTTTGCGGTATTGGAATATATGAAAGAGAAGAACCTCTTAGAAGAAATACCCGTCATCATGATTACAAGTGAAACGATTGGCGACAGTGAAGACAAGGCTTATTCCTATGGTGTGGCGGATGTAATCCACAAACCGTTTTATCCGCATATTGTAAAGCGGCGGAGCCAAAATATTATTGACCTCTACCAGAGCAGGCATAATATGGCAATCCGCTTAAAGGAACAGGAAGAAGCGCTCCTTGCACAGCAAAAAGAATTAAATGAGAATAATGAATTTATGATCGATGCGTTAAGCTCCGTCGTAGAATCAAGAAGCGCGGAAACGGGAGAGCATACTAAGCGCATCAAGAATCTGACAAGGATTATGCTGCGCTACTTTGTGGAGAACTTCCCTCAGTACGGTTTGGGTGAATCCCAGATAGACCCGATTGCACGGGCTTCTGTCCTGCATGATGTAGGCAAGATAGGTATTCCAGATGCTGTTTTATTAAAACCAGGGCGGCTGACAAATGAAGAATTTGAGCTAATGAAAGAACATACGACAATCGGGTGTGAGATACTTAAAAAGTTTTACCGCAACCCGGACAGTGAGTTTGAACGTTACTGTTACGAGATTTGCCGCCATCATCATGAACGGTGGGACGGCAGAGGGTATCCTGACCATCTGGTTGGTGATGATATTCCAATTAGTGCACAGATTGTTGCCATTGCAGACGTTTTCGACGCGCTGGTCAGCCCGAGGGTTTATAAGAGTTCATTTGATACGGACACGGCATACAATATGATTATAAATGGTGAGTGCGGACAGTTTTCGCCAGATGTATTGGAATGCTTTAGGCTTGCAAAAGAAGATTTCTTCAGTGTTTGTGGAAGTAATTAATATGGTTGTTTTGATTTGTAATACTTGAAACAGATAGCAGGCAGCAAAGAAAATTTATAATTTTTTGCTGCCCCTTTTTAGGTCTGGGACGTCATTGTACAGGAGGTTACAGTACCAATGGGAGAACAGAAAAATTACATATTCCCTGTTGAGGATGCACTTGAAATGGTGCTCATGTTTGGCAGTGACGGTGTGATTTCTTATGCAAATGCTGCCGCCAAAAAGAAACTGGAATATGCAGATGATATCTGCGGCAGGCAAATAAGAGATGTGTTCCCCAATGCAGATGTTCCTGGTGGGGATACGGTGGGGCAGGAATTGAAAAAGTATGTGGCATACCGAAAGAACCTGACCTGCTTTCCGGTTGAAGCGAAGATAGTACAAAATAGCTGCTCGCCTGGGACATATATATGTATGGCAATCGACACAATTGAAAAAGAGTTTCTTATCAAAGAGATCGAGCAGGTGAGGAATGAAGCGCAGCAGGCGTCTAAGGTAAAATCAGAATTTGTTGCAAACGTTACGCATGAGCTGCGTACCCCGGTTAATGGCATACAGGGCAATGTCAGGGAGCTTTTGGGCGAGGTTACAGATGCTAGGGCACTAAAGCCGTTACGGCTGATTGAACGCTGCTGCGGAGACATGAATAAGATCATTAATAATATACTGGATTTTTCCAAGTTAGAGGCTGGTAAATTCGTATTAGAGCCACGCAAATTCCATTTCCGGAATATGATGGATTATGTCCGGAACCACCATATGAATAAACTGACGGAAAAAGGGCTTGGCTTTTTTGTAACGGTTTCCCCGCAGATACCGGAATATGTGATTGGGGATGAGCTGCGCATTGTACAAGTGTTAAATAACCTGTTGTCTAACGCGCAGAAGTTTACAGCCGTAGGCAAAATTACAGCAGAAGCGGTATGCACAGCCCGTGTGGGTGATAAGATAGAACTGTTTTTTATCGTAAAAGATACGGGGATTGGGATTGATAAAACAGACAAGGATAAACTGTTTGAAAGTTTTTCCCAGGTAGATGCCTCTATTTCACGCAAATACGGTGGTACGGGTTTAGGGCTTAACATCTGCAGGCAGCTTGTTGGGCTTATGGGCGGTAAGATAGAAGTGGAAAGTGAAAAGGACAGGGGAAGTACCTTTTCTTTTTCAATTTGGGTCGGCGCCTGTGAAGGGGAAGAGGAGATGCCTTCGCAAACTGCCGCGGAAACGCTATTTTTTACAGAGGGGATAAACGAAACGCCATTAGAGGAGATCCGCAAATTTGGTACTGCCGAGAATATAAAGGGGCTAAAAAACAACCTTTCCAAGTTGATTTTAAGTGTTGAGATGGAAAATTGGGAGAAAGCAGAGATGTTTATGGAAACCATCCGGCAGATGACGCAGGGGGCGCCGCGGGAAGTAAGCCGCGCCATCTTAAAACTTAAGATGGCCGTCCAGAAGGAGAATTATGACAGGATAACGGCAGAGTATGCAGAACTTAGCCGCATTTTGCAGGCTTAAGGGGGGATTGGCATGGTTTATGGGAATCAGGATCCTAAGGGCGGGGAGGTCCTTATCGTAGATGATGTGGAATCGAACCGGCTAATTCTGGGGGAAATCATAAAAAGCATGGGACACTGCCCGGTTTTGGCGGAGGGCGCGCGCGAAGCGCTGTCCATAATTCAAAAGCATCCGCCGCAGCTTGTCCTTACGGATATTTCTATGCCGGACATGGACGGATATGAACTGTGCCGGGTATTAAAAGGCAATGAGAATACAAAGCATATTCCGGTCATATTTATTTCGGCGTTTGACAACCCGCAGGCGATTGTGGAAGGGCTTTCATACGGCGGAGAGGATTATATTACAAAGCCGTTTGTCCCGGAGGTAATCAAAGCGCGTGTAGACGTGCACCTGCGTTTAAATGAGGCCAGGCAGGAGCTTCTGGAAATGAACAGGCGGCTAAAGGCTTCAGTAGATGAACAGCTCCGCCAGATGGAGCTTGAGAAGAAAAATATATTGTATGCCCTTGCAAATGTTGCAGTGAAGGACTTGGGGGAGGAAGAGGGCTACGCCAGGAGGCTTAGCGCAAACTGCCGGATTTTAGCACAGGGGATGCAGCTTTCGCCTGTGTTTGGCGATAAGGTTTCCGATGATTTTATTGAAACCGTAGAGATGGCGGCTCCTCTTTGCGATATTGGCAATATAGGAGTCCCAAAAGAGATATTACAAAAAAAAGGGCCGCTTACAAAAGAGGAACAGGCCTCAATGCAGGCACATACCACAATAGGGGCAAACCTGCTTTGTGATTTGTATGTAAACCACGATTACAATGATTTTATCGGCATATCCGCAGATGTGATACGGTACCATCATGAAAACTGGGACGGCAGCGGCTACCCTGACGGCATGGCAGGCAATGACATCCCTCTGGCGGCACAGATAGTGTCTACAATGGCGCGTTACACTGGGCTGACGGGTACAGGGGGGGCCGGCAGGAAAGAAGCCCTTGCGGCAATGGAGCAGGAAGCGGGTATAAGGACGAACCCCGAAATTTTTGGTATCTGTTCCAAAATATCACGGCAGCTATATTAAATTATATTGAGGGACTATCCGGACAAAATAGAATTTCATTAGGAATGGGAGGAATGGAGTTTGATCACGGATAACGAATTTAGAAGAGTTGCAGTCTATATGAAAGATAATTATGGCATAGATTTAAGCCAGAAAAAAGTTATCATCAATGGACGCCTTGAAAATTATCTCAGGAAAAGCGGCTGGGCAAACCTGGATGCATATATGGATGCCCTAAAGACAGACAGGTCGGGACAGCTTGACAAGATGCTTGTCAACTTCCTTACAACTAACCACACTTATTTTATGAGGGAATTTGAGCATTTTGAATATTTCAGGGGAACCGTCCTTCCCTGGCTTAAGGCGAAGGAAGAACGAAAAAAAGACCTGCGCATCTGGTGCGGCGCAGCGTCTACGGGCGAAGAGCCTTATATGATAGCAATGGTATTGGCAGATTTTTTCGGTATGGAACGCACGAAATGGGATACGAAGATCTTAGCGACAGACATATCGACAAAAGTATTAAAGCAGGCGCTGGCAGGGGTTTACAGTGCAGAGCAGCTCAAAAACCTGCCCTCCAATTGGAAAAAGAACTTTTTTAAGCCTGTGGCAGGGGGGAGCCAGTACTTAGTCAGCGATGAATTGAAACGCCAGGTCCTGTTCCGCCAGTTTAACCTGATGAGCCCGTTCCCGTTCCGCAAGAAAATGCACACGGTTTTTCTGCGGAATGTTATGATCTATTTTGACGAACCCACCAAAAACCAGTTGCTCCAGAAAGTGTATAACTGCTTGGAACCTGGCGGATACTTGTTTATTGGGACGACGGAAACCCTTGACCGTAACAGTACGCCATTCCAGATTATTCAGCCATCCATATTCAGAAAAAAGGAGAATTGATTGACTTATGCGACGGATTAAGGTTTTGATTGTAGAAGATTCCATTGTTTTTCGCGAATTGCTGGTTCAGAATCTGAACAGGGATTCCGAAATACAGGTTGTAGCGACAGCCAGAGATCCCTTTGAGGCGAGGGATGCTATTTTAAAATACAAACCGGACGTCATGACGCTTGACGTCGAACTGCCCCGGATGAACGGAATTGAGTTTTTGCGGAAGCTGATGCCGCAGTATCCGATGCCTGTCGTGGTCATCAGCTCCTTAAGTGATAAAGTATTTGATGCTATGAGCGCGGGCGCCGTGGATTTTGTGGCAAAGCCTGCCGTTTCAAACCGCAGCCAGTTGGAAGAGTTTATTCAAAGCGAGCTGATTGTAAAGATCAAAATTGCATCGTCTGCGCAGATCAGCAATACAAAAAAATCAGCACTGCTTTCACAGCAGCATTCCCTTTCCGATAAGGGCAAAAATAAAATCGTTGCAATTGGCGCTTCCACAGGCGGAACGGAAGCGATTTTCCATGTAGTCAAAGGCTTTGGCAAGGATATCCCCGGCGTCGTTGCGACACAGCACATGCCGCCGGGATTCACGCAGATGTACGCCAAGAGGCTGGACGACGAGTGCCAGATCCGCGTCAAGGAGGCGGAGACCGGGGACAGGGTGCTGCCCGGACATATGCTGATAGCCCCCGGAGGCGACAGGCACATGAGGCTGGTGAAGGTGGGCGGGAGCTACCAGGTGGAGATCAAGCCCGGGCCCAGGGTGAACGGGCACTGTCCCTCCGTGGAGGTGCTGTTCGACTCCGTGGCCAAGGCGGCGGGGCCTGACGCGGTGGGCATCATCCTGACGGGGATGGGCGGAGACGGCGCGAAGGGGCTGCTGGCCATGCGCAAGGCGGGGGCCAGGACAATCGGCCAGGACGAATCGACCTGCGTGGTCTATGGGATGCCGAAGGTCGCATATGACCTGGGGGCGGTGGAATATCAGGAGAAGCTGACGGACATCGCCCAGAGGACATACGCGTTATTGAATAAAATGTAAAGGAGAAAAGACATGAAGATTCTGCTGGCGGAGGATGATTTCGCGACAAGGAAATTTATGGCAAGCTTTCTTGCGAAGTACGGTGAGTGTGATGTGACGGTGGACGGCATGGAGGCCGTGGACGCGTTTCTGATGGCCCTGGAGGACAAGGAGCCCTACGACCTGGTCTGCCTTGACATCATGATGCCCGTGATGGACGGGTATCAGGCGCTGATGGGCATCCGCAATCTGGAGAAGGAGAGGAACATTCCGGCGGACAAGGCGGTGAAGGTCATCATGACCACTGCCCTGAACGAGGAGAAGAACGTGAAGATGGCGTTTGAACTGGGGTGCACCATATACTCCGGAAAGCCCATCGATCAGGAGCGGTTCGAGCAGGCGATGAAGAAGCTGAACCTGATCTGATCGGCAGCTAAGAGATTAAAGTGCGCTGCCTGCGCACCCAGGAAAGGAGATAGATATGGCGGGAGATTTTAACACAGAAAGCATGCTGGACATGTATCTGTTCGAGAACGGTCAGCTGCTGGAGCAGCTTCAGGAGACTGTTCTGGAACAGAAGGATGCGGACTGCTTTGACGAGGACAGCATCAACGAGATATTCCGGACCATGCATACCATCAAGGGCTCATCCGGCATCATGATGTTCGACAATATCACGGCTGTGTCACACAAACTGGAGGATGTCTTCTTCTATCTGAGGGAGTCCCATCCGGACAATGTTCCCCATGTGGAGCTGGTGGAGCATGTGCTGGAGGTGGAGGACTTCATCTCAAATGAAATGGAGAAGATTCGTAACGGCGAGACCGCGGACGGCGATGCCACGGACATCATCGCGGATTTGGACAAATTCCTGAACCAGATCAAGAACGGAGGCGCAGGAGGAGAGGGCCCGGCCGCAGAGAATGTCCACGAGGAGCCGAAGCATTTCTACATCGCCCCCGTGGCCACCGCCGCCAGCCGCTTCTACAAGATTTTCATCCACTTCTTCCCGGAGACGGAGATGGCCAATGTACACGCGTACAAGACCGTTTACGCCCTGAAGGAGATCGCGGAGGACATCCTGTACTCTCCGGAGGATCTCCTCACGGACGAGAAGTGCAGCGAGACCATCATCAAAGAGGGCTTCCGCATCCTGCTCCAGGCACAGTGCAGCGAGGAGGAAGTGCGGGAGCTGATAGGCGTCGGATACGACATCGAGAAGGTGGACGTCTTCGAGTGCGATGCCAATCAGTTCCTGCTGGGCTTCGACTTCGGCGACACGCAGCCCCAGCCCCAGATCGACCTGGAGTCCAGCGTGGAGGTCATAGAGGCCAAGCAGGAGGCGAAGCAGGCCGATGAGGCCAAAGCGGAGGAGAAGAAGCCCGAGACGCCCAAGATCACGCCGGGCGATTTCGTCATCCAGTCCAAGGAGCCCGGCAGGCAGAAGAAGCTGGCCAAGGATAAGCCCAAGGGCGAGAAGGCCGCGTTCATCAGCGTCAATGTGAGCAAGATGGACCAGTTGATGGATCTGATCGGGGAGCTGGTGATCTCCGAGTCCGTGGTGCTGCAGAGCTCGGATTTGAAGGTGCCCGGGCTGAACCTGGACAATTTCAACAAGGCGGCGGCGCAGCTTGCCTCTATCTCCACAGACCTGCAGAATGTCATCATGTCCATGCGCATGGTGCCCCTGACCAACACCTTCCAGAAGATGAACCGCATCGTCTTCGATGTGTCCAGGAAGCTGGGCAAGGACATCGAGTTCGTGATGGTGGGGGATTCCACTGAGGTGGATAAGAACATCATCGAGCATATCTCCGATCCTCTGATGCACCTGGTGCGGAACGCCGTGGACCATGGCATCGAGACCAACGAGGAGAGGGCGGCCAGCGGCAAGACGGAGAAGGGCAAGGTCACCCTGTCCGCCAAGACCGAGGCCGGCAAGGTATGGATCAGCGTGGAGGACAACGGCACAGGGCTGGATCGGGAGAAAATCCTGGCCAAGGCCCGGAAGCAGGGCATCCTGGAAGACAACAAGCCGGATTTCGCTTATACCGACAAGGAAGTGTACCAGTTCATCACGCTGCCCGGATTCTCCACCAATGAGCAGGTGACGGAGTACTCTGGACGAGGCGTGGGCATGGACGTGGTGGTGCAGAACATCCAGGCCATCGGCGGCGCTCTGGAGATCGAGAGCACGCCGGGCTGCGGCAGCGTCATGAGCCTGAAGATTCCCCTGACCCTGGCCATCATCGACGGCATCGTCATGGAGGTGGGCACATCCTCCTTCGTTATGGAGACAGGCGTCATCAAGCAGTTCATCCGGGTGAAGGAGGATATGATGATCCATGAGCCCAACGGAGACGAGTTCGTCATGATCCGCGGGGATTGCTTCCCGGTGATCCGCCTGGGCAACTGGTACGGCCTGGAGGAGTATCAGGAATCCGTGGAGGACGGCGTGATGCTGATCCTCGAGGTGGAGGACAGGAAGATCTGCCTGCTGGTGGATAAGCTGGTGGGAGAACAGGAAATCGTGGTAAAACCGATTCCTTCCTATATCAAGAAGGTGAAGGGCCTGTCCGGCTGTACGCAGCTGGGCGACGGCAGCATCGCCCTGATACTGGATGCCCCCGGATTGGTAGAATAAAATCATAGAAAGGAACGGCTAATCATATGGATGAAATGATGAACACCGGCGCCGTCAGCACGGACACGCAGGAAGGCAAATATATGACATTCAAGTCCGGATCCGAGTATTTCGGTCTGGAGATTCAATATGTACAGCAGATTATCCAGTTTCAGGCCATCACCAAGATTCCTGAGACGGAGGATTACATCAAGGGCCTGATCAACCTGAGAGGAAAGATCATCCCCGTAGTGGACGTCCGCGTGCGGTTCAAGCAGGGGGAGTGCGAGTACAACGACAAGACCTGCATCCTGGTCATCACCGTCAAGGATACCACGGTGGGCCTGATTGTGGAGCAGATTGCCGAGGTGGCGGAGATCCAGAAGGAGAACATCCTGCCGCCGCCCACCATAGGACGGAACGACAAGGGACATAACAAATACGTCTACGGAATCGGAAAGGTGGGCACTTCGGTAAAGCTCCTGCTGGATCCGGAGAAGCTGCTGTACGATGAAGAGAATGTGGATGCGGCAATGACAGAAAATGAAGAATGAGAGGAGATAATTCACTATGAAAGACATGAAGATGAAGACAAAATTGATTATCGGTTTTTTGGTGCCGAGCATTCTTGTGCTGATTAATATCATACTCGGCCAGTTGTCCACAAAGAACGCAATCCATATCGTGGATCCTGAAAAACAGTCGACCTATCTGCTGGGCTCCACCATATTCACGATGGCCATGGCAGTGATTTCCATGGCGGTGACCTTCTTCATTGCCCTGGTGCTGATCAGGACGATTGAGAAATCCGTGAAGCAGCTCTCCGATGCGGCCAAGGAGATTGCCCAGGGCCGGGTGGACATCAAGATGGAGAAGTACAACAATGACGAATTCGGCGAGCTGGTAGATGAATACATGCAGGTAGTCGAAAACATCAAATATCAGTCCCATATTGCGGAAGAGGTGTCCAACGGCAATCTGACCATTACGGTCAATCCGGTATCCGCGGACGACCTGCTGGGCAATTCCCTGAAGAAGCTGGTGGACGATAACCACAATGCACTGAGCAATATCAGCGATGCGGGCTCCCAGGTCACCATCAGCTCCTCTCAGGTGGCCAGCGCCAGCCAGGCACTGGCTCAGGGCTCTACAGAGCAGGCCAGCGCTATCCAGCAGATTACGGCTTCCATCGATGAGATCGCCGAGAAGACCAGGCAGAACGCAGAGCAGGCCAATTCCGCGGCAGGCCTGGTGGTGAAGGCCATCGAGGATGTGAAGCGGGGCAATGTGCAGATGCAGGATACCATCTCCGCCATGCAGGGCATCAACAGGGCTTCCGAGAATATCTCCAAAATCATCAAGACCATTCAGGATATCGCTTTCCAGACCAATATCCTGGCGCTGAATGCGGCCGTTGAGGCGGCAAGGGCCGGCGAGGCAGGAAAGGGCTTTGCGGTTGTGGCCGAGGAAGTGAGAAGCCTTGCGGCGAAGAGCCAGGAGGCGGCTGAGGAGACGGCCGAGCTGATTGAGGATTCCATCGAAAAGGTGAACTCCGGTTCCAAGATTGTAGACCAGACCGCGAAGGCCATGGAGGAGATCACGAAGGTGGTACAGGAGAGCGAGGTCATCATCAATGGCATCGCGGAATCCTCCAACTATCAGGCGACGGCTGTGGCTCAGATCGAGCAGGCCATCTCCCAGGTGTCCCAGGTGGTGCAGACCAACTCCGCCACCAGCGAGGAATGTGCGGCTGCCAGCGAGGAGCTGTCCAACCAGGCTTCCAGGATGCGCGAGATGCTGTCCATCTATCATCTGGGCAACGAGAGCGGTGGCGGCGCAAGCTCTTCCTTCAAGAGCGCTCCCTCCTATTCCTCCCCTGCGTCCAATGAGCAGGTGATTTCCCTGGGTGACGGCTTCGGGAAGTATTGAGTATAGAAAGAGGTGTAGAAATGAATCTGTTAGATGAGCTGAGAACTCTGGGCGTGGACGTGGATGACGGATTGAAGCGTCTGATGGGGAATGAGAAGCTTTACAAAAGGCTGTTGGGCTCCTTTGTGAAGATGATCGGGACACAGGCCGTGGATCCGGACTTCGACGAGAGCGATTACAAAGAAGCCATAGAGAAAGCGCATTCCATCAAGGGGACAGCCGGAAACCTGTCACTTACCCCGATTTATGAGTCCTACAGCGAGATACTGAACCTGCTGCGGACAGATAAGCCGGCGGAGGCAAAGGCGGTTCTCGCGAAGGTATTGCCCGTTCAGCAGGAAATCATTTCCTGTATAGAGAACAACATGGATTAAGAGAAACGAGAGCAGCGCTGAGAGGATTCTTCCCGCAGCGCTGTTTTTCTCCCCGGATAAAGCTTTTGGAGGGAGCTGTATACGATATCAGACAAGATGAGCGGAGGCATGAGGAATGGGTATCGTCGAGAAAGTGTTAGGCAGGAAAGAGTCTGACACGGAACAGGAAATCATGACTGATGGTAAGCCGAAAGGGAATCCCGGGCAGGAAGGGGAGGCCTGGGATTCCGGGGACGACCGGAATCGGCTGGAGGGAGGGGACATGGAATCTGTACATCTGAAACCACAGCGCGGCGAGAAGCTGCAGCCTTTGGATGAAATAGGCGGCTTCAAGGTCAGGCCGGGATTCTACAACAGGGACGGCGCCGCGGCGTCCTGGAACGGCGTCAGCTTTACGATTCACTCTCTGGGCGCCACGAAGTGCACCTTGCTGCTGTTCCGTCCCCAGGAGACGGAGCCCTATGCGAAGCTGGAGTTCCCCGAATCCTATCATGTTGGGAACACCTATTCCATGCTGGTGTTCGGACTGAAAATCGAGGAATTCGAGTACGCGTTCCAGTTGGACGGCCCTTATGACAGGGAAAAAGGGCTGCTTTTCGACAGGAACAATGTGTTGCTGGATCCCTACGCCAAGGCCGTGACAGGGCAGCGCAACTGGGGGGAGCGGCCGGAGAACGGCAAGAACTTCGAATACCATGCCAGGGTGGTGGAGAACAACTTCGACTGGGGGAAGATCATGCACCTGGAGACGCCCCTGGAGGATTTGGTGATCTATGAGCTGCATGTGAGGGGATTTACAAAGGACGAGTCCTCCGGCGTGACGGCCAGGGGCACCTTTGAGGGGCTGCGCCAAAAGATTCCCTATCTGAAGGACCTGGGGGTGAACGCGGTGGAGCTGATGCCCGTCTTTGAGTTCGATGAGATGGAGGACGCCAGATTGGTGGACGGGGAGCAGCTCTATAATTACTGGGGATACAACACGGTGTGTTTTTTCGCCCCCAACACCAGCTATTCCTCCGTGGTGGAGCACAACCATGAGGGGGATGAGCTGAAGGAGCTGATCTACGAGCTGAAGGAGAACGGAATCGAGGTCATCCTGGACGTGGTGTTCAACCACACGGCGGAGGGAAATGACGACGGCCCCTGCTTCTCCTTCAAGGGGATCGATAATGATGTCTATTATATCCTGACGCCGGACGGGAATTATTACAATTTCAGCGGCTGCGGCAACGCGCTGAACAGCAACCACCCTGTGACCCGCAGGTTCATCATCGACTGCCTGCGCTACTGGGTGACAGAGTACCGGGTGGACGGGTTCCGCTTCGACCTGGCCTCCATACTGACAAGGGACCAGAACGGCGAGCCCATGGCCAAGCCTCCCATCATCGAGGAGATTGCCCATGATTCCATCCTGGGCAAGGTGAAGCTGATCGCGGAGGCCTGGGACGCGGTGGGGCTCTACCAGGTGGGGAGTTTCCCTGCGTTCCGCAGATGGTCGGAATGGAACGGCAGATACCGGGACGACATGCGGCGCTTCCTGAAGGGGGATGGCGGCCTGGCGGGGACGGCCATCGCCAGAATCACCGGCTCCAGGGACATGTACGATCCGCTGAAGCGGGGGGAGAGCGCGTCTGTGAACTTCCTGACCTGCCATGACGGCTTCACCCTGTACGACCTCTACTCCTACAATGTGAAACACAATGAGAAGAATGGCTGGAACAACACGGACGGGGACAACAACGGCAATAGCTGGAACTGCGGCGTGGAGGGGGAGACGGAGGATATGGAGGTGGAGGCCCTGCGTCGCCGCATGGTGAAGAATGCCTTCGCCACCCTGATGTGCAGCAGGGGCCCGGCCATGTTCTATGCGGGGGACGAATTCTGCAACACGCAGTTCGGGAACAACAACGCCTACTGCCAGGACAACCGCATCTCCTGGCTGGACTGGAAGAGGCTCGAGGAATACCGGGAGATACACGATTTCTTCCGGTATATGATAGCCTTCCGCAGGGAACACGCTGTGGTGAGAAAGGACATGGGGAGCGCGGCGTGCGGGTTCCCGGAGATAAGCCTCCACAATGGCTATCCCTGGAACGGCAGGACAGACTACAATTGTAGGCTAATTGGAATCATGTATGCCGGCAGGAACGAGGAGGATACAAAGGACGACATCGTCTTCTATGGGATGAATGCCTACTGGGACCCGCTGGACATGCAGCTTCCCAACCTTCCGGAGGGCAGGAGCTGGAAGGTCTGCGTCAATACCTTCGTGGAGTATGGGGACGGGAAGGACATCCAGGAGGAGACGGACTTCCAGTATGGCACTATGCTGAAGATTCCGCCCCGGACGGTAATCGTGCTGGTGGCGGAGTGACCGGGGTTTTTATAGGGACTTACCATGGGCGGCGGGCTTGAAGGCCCGCTGCCCTTTTTATGCGCAGAGGTGCGTATGGAAATTAGCGACTTTGCTGTACGCACCCCGCATGGCGAGCAGGGGAAGATGGCTATTCCCCACTTGATTATGCGCAGATCTGCAATGGGAAGCCTGGGGCTGGCACATGGAGCGCCTTTGTCCGGTTACAGGTTATTCGGCCTACCGAGCGGAACGGATTTCCCCGGCCCGCATAGGATAATAGGGATACCACAGCGCCTGCTGCGGAAAGGGATTCGGTTATGGACTGCAGAGACAAGATTCTTTCCAGCGAATACTATGACGTGATTACGGATTTTCCCATTGATGCTTTGAGGTACGCCTTTTTCGACCTGTGCTATCTGGAGGTGGATGAGTTCTACAATATCGTGTACATCAGCCGGGAAAATGTCAGGAACGTGAACGAGTACATCTTTGACTACAAGAGTGTACCTAAGCTGTATGGCCTGATGCAGGGGGAGGTGGGAAGCCAGGGCTTCGACCCCAACAACCTGATTGTCAGCGGCATCACCCAGGCCCAGAGGGCGCCTTTGGGCCTTACAGGGCGTGGGGTGGTCGTCTGCATCATCGATACGGGGATAGACTATACCAGCGAGGCTTTCCGGGACAGCCAGGGGAACAGCCGGATCCTGGCAATCTGGGATCAGACCATTCAGGACGGCGCCCCTCCGGAGGGCCTCCACTATGGCACCGTATATACCAGAGAGGACATCAACCGGGCGCTGCAGTCCCCCGATCCCTACAGCATAGTGCCCAGCAGGGACGAGAACGGCCATGGGACCGGGGGTGGCCGCGGGCAGCAGGCTGGGGAACGGCCTGACCTATATCGGGGCCGCGCCGGAGGCGGATATCGTGGTGGTGAAGCTCAAGGAGGCCAAGCAGTACCTCAGGGATTTTTTCATGGTGCCCGGGGGCGTGCCGGCCTATGAGGAGACGGACATCATGCTGGGGGTACGGTACGCGGACAGCTTCACGGAGCAGTTCCAGCGGCCTGTGGTCATCTGCCTGGGGCTGGGCACCAGCTATGGGGACCATGCGGGAAACGCGCCGCTGCCGCGCTACCTGGACGCCATCGCGGCGAAGCGCAGCCGCGCGGTGGTGGTATGCGGCGGCAATGAGGGGAACGCGGGCCATCATTATCAGGGGAACATGGAGCCGTCGAGCCGGTCAGGCGGGGCTGTCGTGAAGCCGGTGGAAGTCAGGGTGGCGGAAAACGCGGAGGGCTTCGTCATGGAGTTGTGGGGGAATGTGCCGGATGTGTTCACCGTGTCCGTGCGCTCTCCGGGCGGGGAGACCATACCCTCCATCCGGCTGGGCATCCAGGACAGCATCACCTACAGCTTCGTCTATGAGAGGACGAAGATCACCATAGCGGGGACGCTGGTGGAGCCGTCCTCAGGGGAGGAGATGATCCTGCTGCGGGTGGCCCAACCCACCCCGGGCATCTGGACATTCCTGGTGGAGGCGGTGGGAAGCGTCCACAATGGGAGCTTCCATATGTGGCTGCCCATCACGCAGTTCATGAGCGCGTCCGCCTATTTTCTGGAGGCATCGCCCTATATCACTTTGACAGAGCCTGCCATGGCGAGGGACGTGATCAGCGTCTCTACCTACAATGCGGCAAACAACAGCTTTTATATCGATTCCGGGAGGGGATTCACCAGGGACAATGTGATAGCGCCGGACTTTGCCGCACCCGGGGTGGACATATCCACGCTCCGGGGCAGGGAGACCGGCAGCTCCCTGGCCGCCGCCATCACGGCGGG